>Ga0207426_1000674_pt1 | contig 41464 bp, 38 predicted proteins | sample AraplaMF_Cvi_mMS_FD_184265 | JGI IMG/M metagenome (GOLD analysis project Ga0207426, IMG submission 184265) | Arabidopsis root microbial communities from the University of North Carolina, USA - plate scrape MF_Cvi_mMS (SPAdes) (version 2) | ecosystem: Host-associated > Plants > Roots > Endosphere... | reverse complement strand
AGCTCGGGTTCCAGCGTGCCCTCGATGTGCAGATGCAGCTCCGCTTTGGGCAGCGGCTCGTGGGCGGTTGCGGCGGAGGGGGAGGACGGGGAGGAAGCCACGCGGTCACACCTGTTCTGCGGTACGGAAAGGGCCCTCGGTACGGGTGGGAGCCCCGGTACGCGAGGAGTCGTCCAGGTTAGCCGGGGCGGGGTCCGCCGCCACGGCGGCGCCCGGGGGCGGCCGGGTGGCGTGCGCGGCCGGGGGCGCCGGTCAGCCGGCCGCCGCCCGCGAGGCCGGCCAGTCGCCGCCCGCGAGAGGGGTGCCGGTGGCACGCAGCCGGGCGGCGAGCGGACCGGCCGCCAGGTAGACCCAGGCCCGTACGGTCCGGCCGTCCGGGCACACCGCCTCGGTGGCCACCCGCTCGTAGAGGTTGTGGGGGTCGCCGGGGGCGTAGCCCTCCAGCCGGTCCAGGACGGCGCACACCTCGTCGTAGTCGGTGTCGCGGGGCCGGACCAGGGCGCCGTGCACCACCGCGCCGGCGGGCCCGGTCGTCGCGTACGGGTAGCCGGGGCCGTCGTACAGCAGCGCGCCGCCGATATGGGCCGGTTCCTCGGCCGCGGTCCGGCCGCGCAGGGTCCGGCCGTAGTTGGCCTCGCCGGGCCGCAGCGTCCCGTAGACGAAGAACGGCAGCCGCTCGGGCTCGCGGGTCATGGTGGTGCGGTCCTCTCGGGGCGGGGTGCTCTCTGCCACGATGCCAGGCCCGCGCTGCAACCGGCACGGGTGCGCCGGGCGTCGCAGCCTGCGAGATCGATCGCGAGCGGGCGGGGGCAGGGATGGGTGGGCCGGTGCCGGGACTGGTGGGACGGATACGGGGCGGGGTGGGCCGGCTGCGGCTGCCGCGGACCCGGCGGGGGTGGCGCCGTGCGTTCCAGGCCGTGGTGGCGGTGACGGTGCTCGCGCTGGCGCCCGCGACCTGGATGAACGCGACCTCCGGGCCCCGGGTGCACGGTGTCGCGGACGCCCCGGCCGCGCCGGTGGCCATCGTCTTCGGCGCGGGCCTGTGGAACGGTGCGCCCTCGCCGTATCTCGCCCACCGGCTGGACGCGGCCGCCGCGCTGTACGAGCGGGGCACCGTCCGCGCGGTCCTGGTCACCGGCGACAACAGCCGGACCGACTACGACGAGCCGGACGCGATGCGCGGTTATCTGCTGCGGCACGGCGTCCCGGGACAGAAGATCGTGAGCGACTACGCGGGCTTCGACACCTGGGACTCCTGTAGCCGCGCCCGCCGGATCTTCGGGGTGGACCGGGCCGTGCTGGTCAGCCAGGGCTTCCACATCCGGCGTGCGCTGGCCCTGTGCAACGCGGCCGGGGTCGACTCCGATGGCGTCGGGGTGGCCGCGAAGCACGATGTGACCTGGGCGTACGGCGGGGTGCGGGAGATCTTCGCGGCCGGGAAGGCGGCGGCGGACGCGCTGCTGCGGCCCGATCCGCAGTTCCTCGGGCCGCACGAGAAGGGGGTGACGGAGGCGCTGGCGGATGCCGGTTAGCGCCTCCGTCAGGGGGTCACTTCTCGGCCGCGCGAGCGTACAGGTTGAGGATCTTCGACCCGAAGTACGGGCTGTAGGAGATCCGGTCGGCGTCCGGACCCTTGGGGCCACCGCCGTTGAGGCCGCCGATCACCCCGATGATCCGGCCGGTCCCGCTGTCGTCGTCGAAGTCGCTCAGCCAGGGGCTGCCGGAGGTGCCGCCGTAGAACCCGCCGCATTCCATGCGCAGTTCATGGGTGCCGCTCAGCCGGCCGGTGCGGGTCGCACAGCGTACGGCCCGGTCCTCGGGGTCGTTCCGGACGTTCGGGTAGCCGATGACAGTGACGTCGTTGGTGTAACCGGGCGTCGGGGAGAGGGTGTTGCCGCCGGTGACCTCTTCGAGGGTGCGGTCGTCCTCGTCGGGAGCGACGGTGGCGAAGGCGAAGTCGAGGTCGGCCCCGGCGCCGCTGGTGCCGCGCTCAGGGTAGGCGAAGGTGTCCTCGATCGCCCACACCCCGTACGGCTGGGTGGTCGCGCCGGAACGATACTGCGGGACGAACGCGGCATGGGTCCCCGGATTGCAGTGCCCGGCGGTGAGGATGAGGTTCCCGTGCGGGCTGTGCACCACGCTGGCGGTGCAGTGGTGTGCCTTGGTGTCCCCGTCGACGGAGAACAGCACGCCGACGGACGGGATGCCGTTGAAGTGCCGGGCGGTGCGGCCGGCGCGGGCCGCGGCGGCGGTCCCCTTCGGCACGGCGGACCGGGTCGTGGCGGTGGACGGCGTGGGGGCCTCGGGCCGGGCCGGGGTGTCGCTGCCGGCCGGTGCGGCGGCCGCCATCCGGTCGGGCGTCCAGTAGGCGGCGGCGTCCCGGCTGGTCCAGGTCGCGTCGGGGCTGGGGCTGGGGCCGGCGTCGCTCGGTGCGCGCCGGGCCTCATTGACGGCGTGGCCGACGGACGCGGTGGCCAGGCACACCGTCACTCCGGCCACCGCCGCCGCGGCCCTGACCCAGCGCTTCCGGGTCGGCCGCGCGCGGTCAACTCGCGTCGTGGCGCCGCGTTCGGTGCTGTCGCGCTCCATGTCAGCTCGTCTCCTCTGCGACCCAGGACAGATAGCCGGCGCCGCCGCGGGTGATGGGGGTGGCGATGATCTCGGGGGTGTCGTAGTCGTGCGCGTCGAGGAGATAGGCCGCCAGCGCGTCGTAGCGCGCCTCGGCCGTCTTGAACAGCACCTGCCACTCCTGGCTGGCCTCGACCGCGTCGTCCCAGCGGTACACCGAGGTCACCGGCGCGCTGATCTGCGCACAGGCCGCGAGCCGGCCCTCGATCGCCCCGCGCGCCAGCTTCCGGGCCTTGGTCTCGCTGTCGGTGGTCGTCATGACGGTCAGGAATCCGGTCTGCCGCCCGGTGGGGTCGGGCGGGTTGTCCGGGGCATTCGGGTCGGCCACGGGTGCGCATCCTTCACGGTGGGGGGCGGGAGGGAACGGACGGGACGGTGGGGCCGCTTCGGCCGGGCAGGACCGGCCGGCGGCAGGGGTCCGTGGCGTGGCCGAGCGGACTCGGCGACGCCACGGACCGCCTCGCATCGTACGGACCGGATGATCATCCCGTAAGTGACCGGCCCGCCCCACGGCGGTATGCACCCGGACGCCGCCCGCCCCCGCCCGCCGGGCTCCGGGGCCCGGAGCGGGCTCCCCGGTTGCGTCCCCCCGTGCACCGGCAACGATGGAAAGGGCAGCCCAGCCGCCGGTCCGTACGCGAAAGGCCAGCATCATGGACGATCTCGATGCGCTCGCCCGCCAGCAGCTCGACGAGGCCAGGGCCTCCGCGCACGGCCGCAGTGCCCGGCTCTTCCTGCACGACGACCGGCTGCGGCAGACCGTGATCGCACTGGTCGCGGGCGCCGCGCTGGACGAGCACAACGCGCCCCCGGCGGCGAGCCTGCAAGTTCTGCGGGGGCGGGTCCGGCTGACCGGAGCGGGCGGCGGCCAGGAGTTGATGATGGGTCAGGTCGCCATGACGCCACGCGAGCGGCACGGTCTGCTGGCCCTGGAGGACTCGGCGGTCCTGCTGACCGCCGTCACGGAGATACCGGCCGGGGCGCGGCCCTCGACCCTGGCGGGGACGGACCGGAGATAGCGCGGGGGATCAGCACACACCCGCCCGGAGTCCGGAATTCCGAGTCTTCACATTTTTCTGAATCTTAAGTGGGCGCCCGGACCGCGCGCCTCAGGCCGCCAGCCACTGGTCGTAGCCCAGCTTGCACAGCAGTGCGATGACCACGACCACCAGCACCCCGCGGACGAAGCCGACACCGCGCTTGAGGGCCATCCGGGCGCCCACCATGCCGCCGGTGAAGTTGAACAGGGCCAGCACGGCGCCCAGTTGCCACAGCACGGTGCCCTGGATCGCGAACATCGTCAGGGCGCCGATATTGGTGCAGGAATTGATGACCTTGGAGGTGGCCGAGGCGGTGACCAGGTCCATGTGCAGGATCGCGGCGAGCACGATGATCAGGAACGCCCCGGTCCCGGGCCCGATCAGCCCGTCGTAGAACCCGATCCCCAGGCCCGCGATGAGGACGGCCGCCAGGACGCGCTGCCGGGAGACGGGCCCCGAGGGCGCGGGGGCGGTCCCGAAGGCCGGCCGGAACAGGATGAAGACCAGCACCCCCAGCAGGACGGCCATGATCAGCGGGCGCAGCACCGCACTGTTGATCCCGGCCGCGAAGAACGCCCCGGCCAGCGAACCGGCGACCGCGGCGAGGCCGATACGCAGCGCGGTCCGGACATCGACGGGGGCCTTGCGGACGTAGGTGACCGCGGCCGCGGTGGTGCCCACGATGGCGGTGGACTTGTTGGTCCCCAGGACGTACGCGACCGGGGCGTGCGGCAGACCGACGAGCAGCGCGGGGAGCAGCAGCAGTCCGCCACCGCCCACCACGGCGTCGATCCAGCCGGCCGCGAGCGCGGCCAGGCAGAGCAGGGTCAGGGTGAGGAGCGATATGTCAGGAGGCACCGGCTGATCTTATGGACACCGGCGGTCGCTACCGCCGCTCCGCGTGGACCAGTTCCACGGCGCCGCCCCGGTCCGGGAGGCTGTACCCGGCCGGTGCCCGGTCAGGGGAGACCGGGGCGGCCGGGGTGATCGTCCGGGACACCAGGGTGGCGGTGAGCGCGCTGGCCCCCACCAGGCAGGCGGCGAGCTGACGGCGGGCCCACACGGTGACGGCCGGGACGGTCTGTGGTTTGCGGTGTCGGGCCATGGGGTGACTTCCTTGCGGGTCGGGCGAGGGGGCGGTGGGGTGATCCGGGCAGTGCGGTGATCGGGGCAGCGGGGCGGGCTGGTGGCGGGCCGACGACGGCCGTCAGAAGGTGAACTGCTCGGAGTGGATGCGGTCGGCCGGTACCCCGGCCCGTTCCAGGGCGGCGGCCGCGGCCGTGGACATGCCGGGCGGGCCGCACAGATAGACGTCGTGCAGCGCCAGGTCCGGGACGAGGTTGCGCAGGGCCCGGGGCGCCAGCGGATCGAAGGGGCCGTCGGACGGGCCGAGGAGGTAGTGCAGCGCCGCGCCACGGGCGGCGGCGATCGTCTCCAGCTCCTCGCGCAGCACCAACTGGGCGGCGTTGCCCGCCCGGTAGAGCAGCGTGAGGTCCCCGGGCTCACCCGGCAGGGTCTCGAAGAGCGCCCGCATCGGCGTGATCCCGACGCCGCCGGCGAGCAGCAGCACCTTGCGCCGGGTCCGCCGGTGTGCGGTCATCGCGCCGAACGGCCCGGTGGCCAGCACCCGTACGCCCGGCCGCAGCCGGCGGATCCGGCGGGTGTGGTCGCCGCAGGCCTTCACGGTGATCCGGAAGGTGTCGTCACGCACGGGCGCGGAGAGCGAGAAGGGCAGGGCGGTCCGCCACAGCCGCCGGGACAGGAACCGCCAGCGGAAGAACTGCCCCGGCTCGGCCCGCAGCGCGTCCAGCCCCAGACCCCGCATGACGACCGAGACCACGTCCGGCCCCTCCCGCCGCACCTCGGTGACCCGCAGGCTGTGCCGCAGCGCCTGCCGTACCGGTACGACCAGGCGGTACCAGACCAGCAGGGTGCCGACGGTGGTGTGCAGCAGCGTCCACAGCCAGGCGGCGAACGCGCCGCCGGCCAGATCCGGGCCGGCGAGCTGGTGGGCGAAGGCGAGGGCGGCGCCCACGTAGGTCAGCAGATGGACGGCGCGCCAGGTCTCATGGCGTACCCGGCGGCGGGCCGTACGGGCCGAGGTGACGCCGACGGCGGTGAACAGCGCGGTGCCGACGGCGGCCGCGGCCAGGCCCGGGTAGCCCATCAGGTCGACGGTGGCGTCGAAGACGTCGGTGCCGGTGTGGACGGCGTAGCCGCACAGCGCGAAAAGGGTGTGGGCGAAGCACAGGGTGAGGACACGGCGGCCGCCGCGGGCGTGCCAGCGGGCCAGCCGGTCGGCGCCGACGCCGTGTTCGATGGCCGGAACCCGGGCCATCAGCAGCAGCATCACCAGGATTCCGTAACCCGCGAGCAGTCCGGTGAGGTGGGCCAGGGTGGCGAACAGCGCGTCGAGCCGCACCGAGGGCTCGGCCTGCACCAGCCACAGGCCCACGATCACCACCGCGCCGAGGCCCAGCACCCGCAGCAAGGCCATCGGCGGGAAGCGCAGAGGGGGCGCGGGCACGGGAGCCCTGCGGGGCGCGTAGTGCGGCCGGGGCGGCACGTACCGGGGGGTGAGCCGCGAGTACAGCGGATGGGTGGAGGGGGGTTCGGCGGGGTCCGGAGGCGGGGCACCAGGACTGGGCGCGCCGCCCGGTGCGTACCCGTCGCTGAGGTCGGCCTGGATCGTCACGGCGTTGAAAATACGGCCGTCCGGACACCGTAAACAGCAGGTCAGGCCCTCTCCGCAGATCCTTAAGGCAGCCTTGAGGATCGGCTGACCGGGGGTTAAGAACCACGGGTGCCGCGGGGCACGTCCGGCGTCGGACCTCTCACCCCAACAGCTCGGCCAGCCGGGCGCCCCGGCTCTCCGCGACGCGGTGCACGTCGGCGAGCGTGGCGGTCAAGTCCTCGGCCAGAAGGTGGATTTCCCCCGGCGTCCAGCGCCGCCCGGCGAGCACGGCCCGCGCCTCTCCGATGAGTTCGGCGGCGGAACCGAGCTGCTTCGCCTCGATGTCGTCAGCGGTGCGGGACACGTACCCCGTCCCGTCGCCCGCGAGGTAGCAGGGCTTCCCGTCGGGGCTCGACCAGGGCAGAAGCCGTGGCGTGGGTTCGGTCATCTCGCGAACTCCCTTGCTGTCATTGGTAACTGGATGTAGCCAATTGGTCACCTGGACAACGGGGCGGGCAATAGGATCGGAGTGCTTGAAGCGGCCGTGCGCAAGTCTGCGACGTGCCGCGCCACCGGCACGCACCCATATGCCGAGAGGTCATGGCGTTGGACGAGACGACCCCGCCCGAGCACTTGAATCCGCTACAGCGCTTCGGTCGCGACATCAAACAGGTACGGCTGGCCCGCAGGCTCACCCAGAAGCAATTAGGCAAGGCCACGGGCTACTCAGAGGGCTACGTCAGCAAGGTCGAATCCGGGACGCTGCTGCCCCGTCCAAGCGAGAAGTTCGCCAAGGGCTGCGATCTCACGTTCGGGACGGGGGAGTTGTTCGCGGGGTTGTTGCGGAGGATCGAGGAAAGGGATCACCCGAGCTGGTTCGTGCCGTACTTGAACCTGGAGAAGAAGGCCTCGCGGATACTGGCGTATTCCGCAAGTGTCGTCCTGGGGCTTCTCCAGACCGAGGACTATGCGCGTGCCGTCTTCCACTCGTACTTCTCCAGAGAAGACGCAGAGGTGATCGAAGGCAAGGTCACAGCCCGCCTGCGACGGCGTGCGATGTTCGAGAGGGACGCTCCACCGCTCCTGTGGACCATCCTTGACGAAGCATGCCTACGAACGGTCGTGGGTGGCTCGGAGGTCATGGCAGGGCAGCTGGAGTTTCTGCTCACGGTTGCCGCGTCACCGAACGTCAAGCTGCAAACCATGCCCTTTTCGGCGGGCGCTCCGGCCGCATCCACGAAGCCGTTCATTGTGCTCCGCTTCACAGACTCCCGCACGGTGCTCTACACGGAGACCCGGGTAGGAGGCAGGATGCACGACTCCGCACAAACGGTCGACGCCGCCCTGGATGACTACGATCTACTGAGGGCACATGCGTTGTCCCCGGATCGATCAGTAGCCCTGATCAAGACTCTGTTGAAGGAGTACCGCGCATGAGCCCCGACTTGGATCTCACCGTCGCCGAATGGGTCAGGTCGTCCTACAGCGACGCCAACGGCGGGGAGTGCGTCGAGTTCTCCCGCACCTTCACCTGGCTCAAATCCTCCCACAGCGACGCCAACGGCGGCCAGTGCCTCGAATTCTCCCGCGCCCTCACCGAACCCCACGGCCTCGTCCCCGTCCGTGACAGCAAGGACCCGGACGGCCCGGCGCTCATATTCCCCGCGGGCGGCTGGGCCTCGTTCGTCTCGGCCGTCAAGCGCGGGCAGTTCACCGCCTGACGGCCGTCCGGAACGCCGATGAAGCGGGACCGCCGAGAACGCGTCGAAGACCTCACCGACCCGTGGTCGGGCGTGGATGTCGACCGGCTGGCGCGCGCCGCGAAGGAGCAGGCCGAGCGCGTGGTGCCGGGTATCCGGAACATGGGTTCCTACCTGGCCTCCCAGGTCTCCGACGTCTCCCATCGGGAGGTGGTGGGCCCCCTGCTCGACGGGGAGGGGGCAAGCGGGGTGGTGGTGCGGCAGGATGTCGTGCTCGCCTCCTGGGGGGATCCGGGGCGGACGGAGATGGCCTTCAGCGCCACCAAGAGCGTGCTGTCCCTCGTGGCCGGAGTGGCCTTCGACGACGGGCTGTTGAGGCTGGACGAGCCCGTGTGCCGGTCGGTCGGCCTGCCGCAGTTCGGCGACGCGCACGGACGGAAGATCACCTGGCGGCATCTGCTGGACCAGTCCAGCCAGTGGGAGGGCGAGCTGTGGGGCAAGCCCACTTCGGCGGACGCCCAGAGCACCCGTGAGGGAACGGAGTCGGCCGGAGGGCCGCCCGGCGCGGGCTGGGCCTACAACGATGTGCGGGTGAATCTGACCGCCCTCGCGCTCACCGTGCTGCTGCGTCGGCCGCTGCCCGAAGTACTGCATGAGCGCCTCATGGAGCCGCTCGGAGCCTCGTCCGGCTGGTCCTGGCACGGTTACGCCGACTCCGCCGTCGAGCTCGACGGCCGGCGCCTCCCCGTGGTGTCCGGTGGTGCGCACTGGGGCGGCGGACTGTGGATCAGCGCCCTCGACCTGGCCCGGATCGGGCAGTTGTGCCTGCGGGGCGGGGAGTGGGGCGGACGCCGGCTGGTGTCCGCCCGATGGATCGAGGAGTTGTGGCGGCCCTGTCCGGTCAAGCCCAACTACGGGCTGTCGTGGTGGCTGAACGACCACCGCACGGTCTGGCCCGGGGCGCCGTCCACCGGTCGCTGCGCCCGGGGGAACGGCGGCGGCCATCTGCTGTGGGTCGATCCCGCACGGGACCTGGTGGTGAGTTCACGCTGGGGAGCGGAGGTCGAGTCGCTGCTCGCCGAGGTGTCGGCCGCGATCGAGCCGGCGCCGGCTGCCTGAACAGGTCCCGGCGGCGTCGGCCACCGGCAGGCGTGCGTCCCACGCCGTCGGGTCCGGCCACCGGCCCCCACCTGCGGAACAAGCCCGCGACGGCGCACCGTACTTGAGGCCGGGGGTCGGTACCCGCCACTGATACGCGCTGCGCCATCCGGGCTAACCCGGTCGTCAACTATGGCGTGTCGTGCGGGCGGTCCCTTGAATCGGTGCTACCGACGGTGGGGTGCCCATCCCCTGGCGGGGGACCATGGACGGCTGCTGGTGTGATGCGGTTCCGTCTGCGTTTCTTCAGGGCACCCCCGACAGGTGTGCACGCCAGGACAGTTGCCTGCCCTCCGGCGTGCCGCAGCCCCCACCTCCTCATACGGAGCCTTCGAAAGGGGCTGTCCAGCATGGCACTCGTTCTCACGCTCACCCCGTCAACCGTCGCGGCGGGCCAGACCTTCCAAGCCGCTGTCACCGGGGCGGCGCCAGGCGAATCGATCACCTTCACCTATGACGCGGCGCTGCCGCAGACCGTTGTCGCCGACGCCACTGGCAATGCGAGCGCCACGTTCACAGCGACCACAACAGACGTGGTGGTCGCCGCCGGCCCCACCAGTGGCGCCGCCACCGCGACCCTGACCGTGAGCGCGCCGGAGAACTGTGTGGTCACGGTGACATCGACGCCGGCCAACCCCACCGCGGGCCAGCCCGTCACCGTCACCGCGTCAGTCACCTGCGGCGGCGTACCCGTCGAGGGCGCGACCGTCCTCTTCGCCACCACCAGCGGCTCCCTCGGCGTCGGCATCACCACAGCCGCCGGACAGGCCAGCGTCACCACCAGCGCACTGCCCACCGGCCTCAACGTCGTCACCGCCACGGTCACCGCCGCCACCACCACCTGCACCTGCATCGGCGTCTCCGCCACCGCGAACATCACCGTCACCGCACCGGAGAACTGTGTGGTCACCTTGACGGCGACACCGTCCACTCCGGCCGCGGGCCAGCCGGTCACCCTTACCGCGTCGGTCACCTGCGGCGGCGTACCCGTATCAGGCGCGACCGTCCTCTTCGCCACCACCAGCGGCTCCCTCGGCGTCGGCGTCACCACAGCCGCCGGACAGGCCACCCTGACCACCAGCAGCCTGCCCACCGGCGTCAACGTCGTCACCGCCACCGTCGTCTCCGCCACCACCACCTGCACCTGCGTCGGCGTCTCCGCCACCGCGACCGTCACCGTCGCCGCGCCGCAGAACTGCGTGGTCACCCTGTCCTCCACGCCCGCCAACCCGGCCGCCGGCCAGCCGGTCACCGTCACCGCGACGGTCACCTGTGGCGGCGCCCCCGTAGCAGGCGCCACCGTCCTCTTCAGCACCACCGGCGGACCGCTGGGGACCGGCGTCACCAACGCGTCCGGCCAGGCCAGCGTGACCACCAGCAGCCTGCCGGGCGGGGCCACCGTCGTCACCGGCACCGTGATCGCCGGCACCAGCACCTGCACCTGCATCGGCTCCGCCGGCACCGTGACCGTCACCGTGACCGCGGCACAGAACTGCGTGGTCACCCTGTCGTCCACGCCGTCCACCCCGAGCGCCGGTCAGCCGGTCACCGTCACCGCCACCGTCACCTGCGGCGGCGCCCCGGTAGCAGGCGCGACCGTCCTCTTCAGCACCACCGGCGGACCGCTCGGGATCGGCCTCACCAACGCCTCCGGCCAGGCCAGCGTGATCACCAGTACCCTGCCCGTCGGCAGCACCGTCGTCACGGCGACCGTGCTCTCCGGCACCAGCGCCTGCACCTGCGTCGGCGTCTCCGGCACCGGGACCGTGACCGTCACCCCGCCGCAGAACTGCGTGGTCACCCTCTCGTCCACGCCCGAAAAGCCGGCCGCCGGCCAGCCGGTCACCGTCACCGCGACGGTCACCTGCGGCGGCACCCCCGTGGCAGGTGCGGTCGTCCTCTTCAGCACCACCGGCGGACCGCTGGGCATCGGCCTCACCAACGCGGCCGGCCAGGCCAGCGTGACCACCAGCAGCCTGCCCGTCGGCAGCACCGTCGTCACGGCGACCGTGCTCTCCGGCACCAGCGCCTGCACCTGCGTCGGCGTCTCCGGCACCGGGACCGTGACCGTGGGCGCGGCGAACGGCTTCACCGCGCACCCGGCCTGCTACACGATCAGCTTCCCCCCGGTGCCCTGGGCCTTCGCGCAGGCCACGTTCAGCGCCAGTGGTGCCACTCCGGGCTCGCTGGTCACCTTCCACCTGGGCGGCGCCAACGGGCCGGTGGTGTGCACCGCCACCGCCAACGCGAGCGGCAACGCCAGCTGCACCGCCACCCTCAACATCGGGCAGGTGGGGTTCGCCACCTACACGGCGACCACCACCGGTGCCAGCGGTCCGCTCCAGTCGTCCAGCAGCCTGGGCATCTGCCTCACCTGATGCCCTCCCCGGCGCGTGCACCGCACGGCCGGTAGCGGAAAGCCGCGCGGCTGACGCGGCGCGGACACCCCCGGGCTGACGAGACCCGGCGAAGCAGCCGTCCCCCGTACCGCAGATACGGGGGACGGCTGCGGGCCCCGTAAAGGCCCGGGGACATCCTCCCCACCCGGCCGGGCCGTAGCGGCCCTCATCGCGAAACGTCACACAAGGAGCGGACCATGGGCTGCAATTGCGGCGGCGGTGCCCGTCAGGGCGTCACCCTCTACCAGCTGACTCTGCCGGACGGCACGGTGCGCCGGTACTACACCTGGCAGGAGGCCGACGCGGCCAACCAACGGGCCGGCGGCATCGGCACCATCCTCGTCATCAATCAATGAGGCACCGCCCGGCGCCCGTGCGGTGACGGGTGGAGGTGAAGGTGGAAGTGGAGGTCGCATACATGAGCCTTCCGGAGTTTCTGCTGTCCCTCGGCGCCACGTGCCGGCTCACCAGGTTCATCACCAAGGACACCCTCGCGGCGGGCTTCCGCTCCTGGGTGGCCGGCCGCTTCGGCGATGACTCCAAACCGTCCTACCTGGTCAGCTGTAGCTGGTGTACGAGTGTGTGGGTGGCCGCCGCGATGGCCCCGCTCACGCACTGGGCCGGCGGGACCACCGCGCTCCAGGTCACCACAATGGCCCTGTCGCTCTCCTACCTCGCCGGGCTCGCCTCCCAGTGGCTCGACTGAGGCGTCCCCCTCCGCGGCCCCGTCGTCGCGTGGCGGGGCCCGGAGCGCGAGCCGACAATGAGGGCAGAGCGGACGGTGGCCGGGGACCGCGGCCACCCGCCGTAGTCGTCCAGGAGGTGGCAATGCGCCAGACCCAACTCACCGGGGAGTCGACCGCATACGCCGACGCCCGCGAGGAGCTGCGGCAGGCCGAGATCGAGCTGATGCGCCGCCGCGAACGGGTCGCCGAACTGCGCCGGGGCCTGCCGCCGGGCCCCGGCGTGGACGACTACGTCTTCGAGGAGGGCCCCGCTGATCTGCACGCCGGGGACGCCCCGGCGCGGAACGTGCGGCTCAGCGAGCTGTTCAGCGGCCCCGGGCGCGACCTGATCGTCTACCACTTCATGTTCGGCAAGCAGCAGAAGCAGGCCTGCCCCATGTGCACGATGTGGATCGACGGGTTCAACGGGATCGCCCACCACCTCACCCAGAACGCCGACTTCGCCGTCGTCGCCGCGGCCGAGCTGCCGGTGCTGCGGGCGTACGGGCGCGACCGCGGGTGGACGAACCTGCGGCTGCTCAGCGCCGGGGCGAACACCTTCAAGTACGACCTGGGCAGCGAGGACGCCGACGGCAACCAGGACTCGACGGTCTCGGTCTTCACCCGCGACGACACCGGATCACTGCGCCACTTCTACTCGGTGCACCCCCGCATGGCCGACGACATCGACCAGCGCGGCATCGACCTGCTCACACCGGTGTGGCATCTGCTCGATCTCACGCCCCAGGGGCGGGGGGAGTGGTTCCCGGCGCTGCGCTATTAGGTGTTGGTCCGGTGCGCCCCGCGGATACCAACCCGCCGTAGCAACCCATGAATTCGAGCCATGATCCTCTCCCCCCGCTTGGCTCTGCCAATGCCCTGCTACGGTGATCATTCTTCGCTGTCCGCGCCTTGGCACGACGGCGAGGAGTGAGAGCCTTGCCCGGCATACAAGGACCCTGTATCGCCGATGCGGCATATTCTGGCGGGTGTTCTCGGATTCCGGCGCCAATCCAGCCAACATTGCCGAGTTCGCGCATGACCGGTGCGAACTCGGTGTGGAAACCGCGCCGGGAAGAATCAACTTGGGGAAGCTCTATGCATGAAAGAGGGGGAAGTTCCATGCGTGACAAGAAGCGCACGAACCACCGAGGCGGAGTGCTGCGCCGTACGGCTGCCGCCGCGTCTCTGACCCTGATCGTAGGCGCTCTGCCGGTGGCCCTCGCGACGCCCGCCTCGGCCTTTCCGGCGGACTGCGAGAAGTACCTGGCCTCGAAGGGCTACAAGGTCGGCAAGTGGGTGAAGAAGGCATGTGGCGTCGCGTCAGGGGCAACGGGCCCGGTGGGCGACAGCGCATGCCGGTCGGAGCTCTGGGACCTCGGAGTCAAGGAGCCCTACGCAAGCGAGGCCTGCGACCGGGCGTAAGGGGCGCCGATCGGCTTGATGAGCTGATGTGACGCCGGCACACCTCACACGGCAGGCTCCCGGGACCAAGTCCCGGGAGCCTGTTGCGTATAGCGCCTCCGGCGGCCGGCGGTTTCTGATCTACCGCTGCGGAGTCCCCACATGAGGCGCTTCTTAGAACCCTCTTAAGACCCGGGACTATCCAGTCCTCATGACATCCGACGTTTCCAGGTCCCCCCGGGACACCGCCCGCAGCCGGACCACCGCCACCCGCGTCCTCGCCGCATCCCTCGCCCTCACCGCGACCACCTTCGGGGTGGCCGGATGTGACAGTGCCGCCGCCGGCACGCTGGAGGGCAGCCGGCTCGAACTGCCCGTGGCCGGTGGTACGGCCGTGGTCGATGCCGCCTCGCTGGCGGTGAACGCGCGTACCGCGAGCGGGCGGGAGCTGGTGCTGTCCGGTCCTGCGGGTGGTGGGCTCGGGAAGCCGGGGCCGGTGACGCGGACGGGAGACGGGGCCAGCTGGAGTTACCCCGCCAAGGGGCTGAAGGTCACGGCCGGTTCGGAGCGCGGGCGGCTGCGGATCAAGCTGCGGGCGGACCGTGACGGGTCGGTCAGCTGGCCGGTGACCGGGACCGACCGGGCCGCCGCCGCTCTGCAACTGCCGCGTGGCGAGGGGCTGGACGTGCCGGTGCGGGACGCGTTCTGGAACGGCGGGGCGGAGAAGGGCGGACTGGACGGCAGCACCGTCGACGTCAGCGAGGGGCTTTCGCTTCCGCTGTGGGGCTACTCCATGGGCGGCGGTGAGGGCGGGGCCGGCGGCGGGGCCGGGGTCAGCTATCTCACCCCCACCGATATCGGCACCTCGCTGCGCCTCGCCTCCACGGGCGGACGGCTGCGCACCACCGCCGCGCATGCCTTCGACGCCGGTGCGGACACCCGTGATTACGAGGTCTCCTTCGCGCTGACCGACGGCAATCCGGTCGCCCCCGCCGCCGACTACCGCTCCTACCTCGCCCAGCACGGACAGCTCGGCAGCCTGCGCCGGAAGATCCGGCAGAACCCGGCCAACGGCAAGCTGCTCGGCGCGTTCCACGCCTATGTGTGGGGCGACGCCCGGACCGCCTCCGGGGTGGGCAGGCTGAAGCAACTGGGTGTGGACCGGATGTGGCTCGGTTACGACGCGGGTCCGGACCCGATGAACGCCGCGGCGGTGCGGGCCGCCAAGAAGGCGGGCTATCTCGTCGGCCCGTACGACACCTTCGCCAACGGGCAGGACCCGAAGTCCGCCGACAGCCCCACCTCGGTCTGGCCCGGCCGGGTCTACCCCGACTTCTGTATACGGAAGGCGGACGGCAGCCCGGAGGGCGGTTTCGGAAACCGTGGCTGCTACCTCAGCTCCCGCGCCTTCGAGAAGGCCGAACCGCGTAAGCACTATCTCGCCGACCGCACCCGCACGATGGTCGCCAACGGCGCGGACAGCTACTTCCTCGATGTGGATGCCACGGGTGAGGTGTTCCGCGACCACGGCAAGGGCCATGAGATGACCAAGGCCGATGACCGCGAGATGCGGCTCGCCCGGATGCGGCGGCTGGCGAAGAACCTCGTTCTCGGATCGGAGTCCGCCCAGTCCTGGGCCAATCAGGTGCTGGCCTACAACCACGGCTCGGGCACCCCCGCCACCGACGGTCTGTGGCCGCTGGAGAAGGACAGGAAGACCTGGGGCGGCTACTTCCCGGAGAAGGCCCCGGGCGCGTTCTTCAAGCCCGTGAAGCTGCCCGCCGAGCTGGCCACGGCCATGTACGACCCCAAGTACCGCGTCCCCCTCTACGAGACCGCGCTGCACGGTTCGCTGGTCAACGCCGAGCGCTGGGAGCTGTCGTACGAGAAGCTGCCCGAGCAGAAGACCACCCGGGCGCTGCTGGCGATGCTCTACAACACCCCGCTCAACTACGTCCTCGACGGCCCGGCGCTGGAGAAGAAGGGGCCTGAGATGGCGGCGCTCCAGAAGTACTTCTCGCCGCTGCACCGGGCGGCCGGCACCGAGCGGCTGACCTCGTTCCGGTGGCTGACCGGGGACCGCAGCGTGCAGCGCACGGTCTTCGGCGACGGCGCGCTGACCGTCACCGCCAACTTCGGCAGCCGGGCGCACGAGGGTCTGCCGGGCGGCTGTGTGGACGCCGAGCTGCGCACCGATGCGAAGCCACGGCGGTTGTGCCCGGCGCAGCCGCGAGGCTGATCGTCCGATCAGCCGGTAGTGGACAAGCCCCAGGGGCGGGCCCTCACGCGGCGGGCCCGCCCTCACACGGCGGCCCGCCCGCCACTGAGGGCAGCGTTCCGCCCGGGAAACAGAGCAGATGCGGGCGGGTAACAGCCGGACCGCAGGCTGAGGAACATGACCTCGATGCCGCCGCACCCGGAAGCCACGCCGGCCGCCAAGCCTGGCACCACCCCCACCCTTGTCCTCATCGGCCACGGCATGGTCGGCCAGCGCTTCCTGGAGGAGCTGGCCGACCGCGGTGTCACCGGGCGGGCGCGGGTGGTCGTGCTGTGCGAGGAGCCCCGCCCGGCCTACGACCGCGTCCAGCTGACGTCGTACTTCGCCGGCCGCAGCCCGGACGACCTGAGCCTGGTCGATCCGGACTTCATGGCCCGCCACGGCATCGAACTGCACCTCGGTGACCCGGCCACGGCCGTCGACCGCACGGCCCGTACGGTCACCGCCCGCTCCGGCCTGACCGTCCGCTACGACGCCCTGGTGCTGGCCACCGGCTCGTACCCGTTCGTGCCGCCGGTGCCCGGCAAGGACAGCGCGGGCTGTTTCGTCTACCGCACCATCGAGGACCTGCTCGCCATCGAGGAGTACGCCAAGGACGCCCGCACCGGTGTGGTGGTCGGCGGCGGGCTGCTCGGGCTGGAGGCGGCCGGGGCGCTGAAGGGGCTGGGGCTGCGCACCCACATCGTGGAGTTCGCGCCGCGGCTGATGGCCCTCCAGGTCGACGAGGGCGGGGGCCGCGCGCTGCGCCGTACCGTCGAGGAGATGGGCCTGGAGGTGCACACCGGCGTCGGCGGCAAGGAGATCGTCGCGGACGCGGACGGTGCGGTGGCCGCCATGGGCCTGTCGGACGACTCCCGTATCGAGACCGATCTGGTCGTCTTCTCGGCCGGTGTCCGGCCCCGTGACCAGCTCGCCCGGGAGTGCGGGCTGCCGGTCGGCGAGCGCGGCGGCATCGTCGTCGACGAGCGGTGCCGCACCGCCGATCCCGCCGTGTACGCGATCGGCGAGTGCGCGCTGGCCGCCGACGGCCGGGTCTACGGTCTGGTCGCGCCCGGCTACGACATGGCCCGTACGGCCGCCGGCACCATCGCCGGCGCACTCGGCACCGGCTCCGGACCGGCCGACGGCTTCACCGGCGCGGACCTGTCCACCAAGCTCAAGCTGCTCGGGGTGGACGTCGCCTCCTTCGGCGACGCGCACGGCGCCACCGACGGCTGTCTGGACGTGGTCTACTCCGACGCCCGCAGCGGTGTCTACAAGAAGCTGGTGATCGGCGCGGCGGGCGAGCTGCTGGGCGGGGTGCTGGTCGGCGACGCCGACGCGTACGGCATGCTGCGCCCGCTGACCGGCAGCGTCCCGCCGGTGTCGCCCGAGCAGCTGGTGCTGCCCGCCGGGGCCGAGGGCGGGGCCGCCGCGCTCGGCCCGTCCGCACTGCCGGACAGCGCGGTGCTGTGCAACTGCCACAACGTGACCAAGGGGACGGTCCGGGCGGCGGTCACCGAGCACTCCTGCGGCACCCTCCCCGAGGTCAAGAAGTGCACCAAGGCCGGTACCGGCTGCGGCAGTTGCGTCAAGTCGCTGACCGCGGTGATGAACGACGAGCTGGCCGCGTCCGGCGCCACCATCGACACCGGGCTGTGCGGCTGCTTCCCGCACACCCGCGCCGAGCTGTACGAGATCGTGCGCACCCTGCGGCTGACGACCTTCGCCGAGCTGCTGGACTCGCACGGCCGCCCGGAGGCGCGGAACGGCGACGGCTGTGAGATCTGCAAGCCCACCGTCGGCTCGATCATCGCCTCGCTCGCCCCCAGCGTCGGCGCCGACGGCTATGTCCTCGACGGGGAACAGGCCGCCCTCCAGGACACCAACGACCACTTCCTCGCCAACCTCCAGCGCAACGGCTCGTACTCGATCGTGCCGCGTATCCCCGGCGGGGAAATCACCCCGGAGAAGCTGATCGTGATCGGTGAGGTGGCCCGCGACTTCGGCCTCTACACCAAGATCACCGGTGGTCAGCGGATCGACCTGTTCGGCGCCCGGGTCGACCAACTCCCTCAGGTATGGGCCCGGTTGGTGGACGCCGGCTTCGAGTCGGGGCACGCGTACGGCAAGGCGCTGCGCACCGTGAAGTCGTGTGTGGGGCAGACCTGGTGCCGCTACGGAGTGCAGGACTCGGTCCGTATGGCCATCGATCTGGAGTTGCGCTACCGGGGGCTGCGCTCCCCGCACAAGCTCAAGTCCGCGGTCTCCGGCTGCGCGCGGGAGTGCGCGGAGGCCCGCGGCAAGGACTTCGGCGTCATCGCCACCTCCAACGGCTGGAATCTCTACGTCGGCGGCAACGGCGGTGCCGATCCGCGGCACGCCGATCTGCTCGCCCAGGACCTGAGCGACGCCGAACTGATCCGGCTGATCGACCGGTTCCTGATGTTCTACATCCGCACCGCGGACCGGCTGGAGCGCACCTCCGCCTGGCTGGAGCGGATCGAGGGCGGCCTCGACCACGTCCGGGACGTCGTGGTCCATGACTCGCTGGGGCTGTGCGACGAGCTGGAGGCTCTGATGGCCGCCCATGTCACCCACTACCGCGACGAATGGGCCGAGACCCTCGCCGACCCCGAGCGGCTGGCCCGCTTCGTCTCCTTCGTCAACGCGCCCGACGCGCCCGATCCGTCCGTCCGCTTCGTGCCGGAGCGCGACCAGGTCAAGCCGGACCTGACGCTGCTGGCCGGCCCGACCCTGCCCGTTCGCACCCTGGAAGGGACCTCCGTCTGATGACCACCGCCACCGCACCGCGCACCCGCACCGGGGCCGCCACCACGGCCGCCGGGACCGCCACCGTCGAGATCCGCTGCCCGCAGGGCTGGGTCGCGGTCTGCACCCTGGACGACCTCATCCCGGGGCGCGGGGTCGCCGCGCTCCTCCCGGACGGCACCCAGGCCGCGCTGTTCGTCGACCGCGCCGGGCAGCCCTACGCGATCGCCAACCGTGACCCGTTCACCGGCGCCCAGGTGCTCTCCCGCGGCCTGACCGGCTCGGCCGACGGCCGCCCGTTCGTGGCCTCGCCCCTGCTCAAGCAGCGTTTCGACCTGGCGTCGGGCAGCTGTCTGGACGATCCGGCGGTCTCCGTCCCGGCGTACCGCGTACGGACGGGGAGCGGGGAGCGCACCTCCTGAGACCGGTCCCGGCCGGGACGCCACGCGCAACCCATCGGTTGCACCTCCTGCCGCCACGTGCAACCATTGGGTAGCACGTAAGGCATCGGCCGATCCGAGAACGGCAGGAGGCGCACGCCATGAGCACCGACAGCAGCGCGGGCGGCGGCAGGGACCGCATCGAGCGGGAGATCAGCATCGCCGCGCCCATGGAGCGGGTATGGGCCGTGCTCACCGAACCGGAGCACGTCGGCTCGTGGTTCGGGCAGGGCACACCGACACCGGTCGATCTGCGGCCGGGCGGCATCATGCAGCTCGACCACGGCGAGTACGGCCAGTTCCCGACCACCATCGTGACGGTCGACCCGCCGCGCCACTTCGCGTACCGCTGGGCCAGCGCCTTCCCGGGCGAGGTGGCGACCGAGGGCAACTCCACCCTCGTCGAGTTCACCCTCACCCCGGAGGGTGACGGCACCCGGCTGCGCGTCGTGGAGACCGGCTTCGCCGCGCTCACCATCCCCGCGGACCGGCAGCCGACCGCCGGCTACGACAGCCACTCCGAGGGCTGGTCCGGCCAGGTCGAGAACATCCGGCGGTACACGGAGCAGCTCGCGGCATGACGAGGGACGCGGAGGAGGGAGCGGCAACGGGGCGGCCGGGAGCGGGGCGGGGCCCGGGTAGCGGCCCTGCCCCCGGCGCGGGCGCGGATCCCGGTGCGGGCGCGGACGCCGTGGCCGAGGTGTTCGCCGCGCTGGCGGACCCGACCCGGCGCCGGATACTCGACGCCCTCGCCGCCCACGGCGAGGCGACCGCCACGGTCCTGGCGGCAGAACTGCCGGTCAGCCGCCAGGCCATCGTCAAACATCTGGGCGTCCTGGACCGGGCCGGTCTGGTCGCCGGCCACCGGGAGGGCAGGGAGGCCCGCTACCGGGTCATCCCGGAGCGGCTGGGGGTCACCGCCCGGTGGATGGACCGGGTGGCCGCCACCTGGGACACCCGCCTCTCCGCGATCAAGCGCCTCGCCGAAGGGGAGTGACGGGGGCGGGGCGGTGGCGGGTCCGGGCGGGACCGGTGGGGCGGCCGGCGTCGGTGTGCGCACCTGCCCGGCGACAGCGGTCGGGACCGCCCCGGCCCCGACCGCCGGTACCCAGGCGCGCACGCCGCACCCGTCACCTCCACCCCACCCGCCCCACCCCGCGGCGTAACCTGGTTGCCCCCTACGGAGGAGTGCAGGCGTGACCAGGTGGAACACCAGCCACATCCCCGACCAGACCGGCCGCTCGGTGGTGGTCACGGGCGCGAACAGCGGTATCGGCTATGTCACCGCCCGCGAACTGGCCCGCCAGGGCGCCCGCGTACTGCTGGCCTGCCGTAACGAGACGCGCGGGATCGCCGCGCTGGACCGGCTGCGTTCCGAAGTCCCCACCGCCGAGGCCGAGTTCCGTGCCCTGGACCTGGCCGATCTGTCCTCCGTACGGGACTTCGCCGCCGCCCTCGACGACTTCGACGGCGACCGCCTCGACCTGCTCATCAACAACGCCGGCGTGATGGCCCTGCCGCACCGCACCACCGCCGACGGCTTCGAGATGCAGTTCGGCACCAACCACCTCGGCCACTTCGCGCTGACCGGGCTGCTGCTGCCCAAGCTCCTCGCCACCCCCGGCGCCCGGGTCGTCACCGTCTCCAGCATGCTGCACGCCCTCGCCGACCTCGACTACAGCGACCTCAACAGCGAGCACACCTACCGCCGCTGGATCGCCTACGCCCGCTCGAAGAGCGCCAACCTCCTCTTCGTCCACGAGCTGACCCGGCGGCTGGCCGCGGCCGGTTCGCAGGTCGTCGCGGCCGCCGCGCACCCCGGATACGCCGCCACCAATCTCGCGACCGCGGGCGTCCGGATGGAGGGCCGCACCTCCACCGAGCGGATGGTCGAGCGGGCCAACCAGGTGCTCGCCCAGTCCCCCGACGGCGGCGCCCTGGGCACCCTCTGCGCGGCCACCGCCCCGCACATGCGGCCTGACTCCTTCATCGGCCCGCGCAGCGGACTGCGCGGCGCGCCCGCCCAGTCCTTCCGCGCCCCCTGGACCAAGAAGGACGCGAACGGCGAGCGCCTGTGGGCCGCCTCGGAGCAACTCACCGGTGTCCGCTACGACTTCTCCCGGCCCGCCGCGGCATTCTGACCCCACGCGGCATGGAAAAATCCGGACCCGTGTACGAACGACCTTTCCCTCCGCAGCAACCCTCCCCGCAGGGCCCGCCGCCCCCACAGCCCTACCCGCCGCACCCGTATCAGGGGGCACCACACCCCTATCAGGGTGCGCCGCACGGGGCTCCCCAGCAGCAGCCGTACGAGGGGGCAGCGCACCCCTATCAGGGACCGCAGCACCCGGCCCCTCCCCAACAGCCCTACCCGGCAGCGCCGTACCCGGGACCGCCGCACCCGCACACTGCGCACCCCTACGCCGCACAGCCGGCTGCGCAGCCCCCGTACGGTCCGCCCACGACGGCTCCGCGCATCCCCGACGAGGTGGACACCATGCGCCGGTTCGGGGCGATCCTCCTCGACGGGCTGCTGGCCCTGACCGCCGCCTATATCGCCCTGAACTCCGCCGGCCACGCCGATCTGCCGGGCCTTCAGACCTTCTACGCCGTCGCCGGCGCGGGCTTCGGCATCTCGTTCCTCAACCACGTCCTGCTGACCCGCATCGCCGGCGCGAGCCTCGGCAAGTTCGCGGTCCGCACCCGCGTCATCCGCGAAACGGACGCCAGCCGCCCGCGGCTGCCCCGGCTGTTCCGCCGCTGGCTGGGCGGCTACCTCTTCCTGGTGGTCTGGATCATCGCCGCCTGCTTCGAGATGGAGGACGACCCCGAGGACTTCTGCGGGGTCCGTCTGGTCCGCTACAAGGACCTGCGGGTTCTCGTTCCGGCATACGGGCGCTGAACGGGGCGGAGCGGGACGGGGTGCGGCGGCACGGCGCAGGGCCGCCGCACTCTCCGGGCCACGTCCCCCTCTCCCCACCCCCGTCAAGAACCCGTGAAGAACGGCCCGCCGTCCGCCAAGGGGCCGCCAAGGCCGCGGGCGGCGGCCCGTCCGCCCCACACGCTGGCCTGGTCCCGCACGGTGCGCACGGAGGTACGACGAACAATGCCGCAGGTGTCCCCACCCGATGGCCGCCCGGAGGAACCACCGGATACCGCCACCGCCGCAGTACCCACCAACGGGCCGACCGGCACCGGCAACGGCCCCCGCTCCGGCCCCGGCACCGCCACCACCAACGCCCCCCGTGCCGCCCCGGATTCCGAGCCCGACGCCCGCCACCGGCTCACCGCCCTCCAGGGTCTGGCCGCCCTCTCCCTCGACGCCATGGCGTCCGTGGCCTACGGTCCCGAGGCGATCGTGCTGGTCCTGGCCGCGGCAGGCGGCCACGGCCTCGGTTTCACGCTCCCCGTCACCCTCGCCATCGCCGCGCTGCTGGCCGTCCTCGTCGCCTCGTACCGTCAGGTGATCGCGGCCTTCCCTGATGGCGGCGGCTCCTACGCCGTGGCCAAGACACACCTCGGCCGCCGTACCGCCCTGTTCGCCGCCGCGTCCCTCGTCCTCGACTACGTGCTGAACGTGGCGGTCTCGGTGACGGCCGGTGTCGCGGCCCTGACCTCGGCCTTCCCCGCCCTCCACGACGACCGGGTGGGCATCTGCCTGGCAGTCCTCGCCCTCATCACGGCCCTCAACCTGCGCGGCATCGCCGACACGGCCAAGGCCTTCCTCGTCCCCACCGCCGTCTTCGTCGGCGCCGTCCTGACGATGATCGCCGTCGGACTGTTCCGTACCGCCCCCGCCGCCACCGTGACCGCCGACGGACACGCCTCGGTCGTCGCCGACCACGCCACCGCGGTCGGTGCCCTGCTGCTGCTCAAGGCGTTCGCGTCCGGCTGCTCGGCACTGACCGGGGTCGAGGCGGTCGCCAACGCGGTGCCGTCCTTCCGGGCCCCGGCGGTCCGGCGCGCCCAGCGCACCGAGGTCGCGCTCGGCGTGCTGCTCGCGGCGATGCTGATCGGGCTGTCCGTCCTCATCGGCCGCTTCCACCTCCAGCCGGTCGCGGGCGTCACCGTCCTCGCCCAGCTCGCGGACGCCTCCCTCGGCCACAACGCGGCGTTCTACGTCGTCCAGTTCGCCACCATGGTGCTGCTGGCCCTGGCTGCGAACACCTCCTTCGGCGGCCTGCCCGTCCTGATGGGCCTGCTGGCCCGGGACAACCACCTGCCGCACGTCTTCGGCCTCAAGGCGGACCGCCAAGTGCACCGCCACGGCGTCCTGGCGCTGGCCGCCGTCGCCGCCGCGCTGCTGGTCTTCTCCGGCGGCGACATGAACACCCTGGTCCCGCTGTTCGCCCTCGGGGTCTTCGTCGGCTTCACCCTCTGCCAGATCGGCATGGTCCGTCACTGGCGCCGCACACGCTCCCCCAGGTGGCGCGGCAAGGCCCTGTTGAACGGCGTCGGCGCCCTGCTCACCGGCGTCTCGGCGCTCGTCGTCACGGCCACCAGATTCACCGCGGGCGCCTGGCTGATCGTCCTCGCCCTGCCCCTCCTCGTCCTCGCCTTCGAGGCGGTGCACCGCGCCTATGCCCGGATCGGCGCCCGCCTGGGCCTGGGCCGCCTCCCGGAACCCCCGCGCCGCGCCCGTTCCCTGGTCGTCGTCCCCGTCTCGCACCTCTCCCGGCTCACCGCCGAGGCGCTGAACGCGGCAGTGTCCCTCGGCGACGAGGTGGTGGCGGTCACCGTCACCCACGAGACCCCTGAGGACCGCCCGGCCACCGAGGCCCTCCGCCGCGACTGGGAACTCTGGAACCCCGGCGTGGACCTCCTCGAACTGCCCTCGGCCACCCGCTCCCTCGGCCGCCCCCTCGCCGCCTACGTGAACGACCTGTCGGCCCGGCACCCCGGCAGCCGGATCACCGTGCTGATCCCGGAGGCCGAACCCGCCCACCTCTGGCAGCGCCTGCTCCAGAACCAGCGCGGCGCGGTCGTCGCGCACGCGGTCCGCCGCGACACCGACGCGGTGATCTGCCGGCTCCGCTTCCGCCTGGCGGCGCCCGCCCGCACGTGGTGACCGCGCATTGTCCGTGGCGGCCTCTACCGTGACGCCATGGACGCCACCATGGATTACGACGACCACTGCGCCGAAATCGTCCACCAGGCCGAGCTGCTGAGCTCCCAGCTCGACGCGAGCACGTCCCTGTCCGCCTCGGTGCCCTCGTGCCCCGACTGGAACCTCGCCCAGCTGCTCCGGCATCTGGGCGAGGCCCACCGCTGGGTCGAGGACCTCGTCCGGACCCGGGCGACCGAGCCCCCGCCGGAGACCGCACTCCGGGTCCTCCCCCGCGACACCACCGAGACCCCGGCCGCCCTCGCCGCCTGGCTCACCGAGGGCGCCCGGCTCCTCGCGGACACGCTCCGCGCCGCCGGCCCCGACGCCCGGATCTGGACCCCGCTCCCCTCGGGCTCGCCGCGCTTCTTCGCCCGCCGCATGGCCCACGAGACGGTCATGCACCGGGCCGACGCCGCGCTCACCCTCGGCGCGGATTTCACCGTCGAGCAGCGGGTCGCCCTCGACTGCCTCGACGAATGGATGGAACTGGGCTCCCTGCCCGAGATGTTCGACCACCACCCCGACCGCCGCGCCCTCCTCGGCCCCGGCCGCACCCTGCACTTCCATGCCACCGACACCCCACCGGAAGCAGCCGCCGACTGGCTCGTCGACCTCACCGGCAACACCCTCGCCTGGCGCCGCACCCAGGAACCGGCCACCGTCTCCGTCCGCGCCCCGCTGACGAACCTCCTGCTCCTCATCTACGGGCGCGTCCCGGCCGACCGCGACACCTTCGACATCACCGGCGACCAGGAACTGCTGGAATTCTGGCTGGCGCGGGTGCTGTTCGGGTGAGGGGCCGGCCGGACGGCACTCCGGCCCCGCTCAGAGTCCGCGCGTTCTACCGACCGAAGCCCCTGAAGAGCTGTACAGGAGAGCGGTGAAGGCACGGGTTCGCCTGCCGACTGCTGCTGCCCGGACGTGAACCAATCGGCCCACCACGGCGTGAGTTAGGTTGACCACCGTCCACCGGATCAGCAACAGGGAGTCAGCACGATGACCGAATACGACCAGCAGGGCGGTGCCGCCGGCCTGCCCTCCACGCCGCCCGAGTACCGTCCCCGGCTCGGGCCGGAGCCCCTGCCGACGAATGAGGCAGAAGCGCTGGAGATCGGCCAAAAGTACTTCCCCGAGGTCGGCTCACCCGGTGGTCCGAGCTCGCTGTACGTGCATGAATTCGACATCGGCTACCTCATCCATGCGGGCTGGCCGGCAGCCGAGGACCCCACTGGCCTTCCCTCGTCCCCGGGGGGAAGCAACATCGTCATCTCCAAGATCGACGGCCTGGTGGCGAGCGTGCCCAACTTCCCCGAGGAGGCGGCGGTGGAGATTTATCGCAGGGTGTACCGCCCGAACAGCTCCTGAGCCCGGACGGGTCGCCCGCCGAGAGGAGCCCTGGCGGGAGGGAGCCCTGGTGGGCGATCAACGATGCCCGTTGAACTTTGATTTGAATCGCATGAAGTAACCAGTACGAGCACGGGGGATGTTGTGGCTGGCGCCGGCGGGTTCCAGACGGATGTGGAGAGCCTCAAGGCCGAGGGGGCGAACCTCACCAAGCTCGGCGATGACTTCGCGTCGTCGGTCGCGCGGCTGATGGATGGCCTGCACAAGCTGAATGCGGGACCTCCGAGCAACGGCAAGGAGAAGCCGCCGCCGGAGAAGTCGCAGGGCGAGCAGTTCCTGAGCGGCCTGCTGACCTTCAACAGCAAGGACGGCGCCCCGCCGTGGGGCGATGACGAACTCGGCGAGAACTTCGGTGTCGTCTACGAGGGCGTACGGGACGGCATGTACGAGTCGATGGGGCACCTCGTCGCAAAGTTCCAGGAGATCGGCAAAGCGCTGAAGTCGATGTCCAAGAACCATGCGGAGAACGAGGACTTCAACGAATCGCTGATGAAGCAGCACGTCGAGAACAAGAGGGCCTGGCAGGACCCGACGGTCGACCCCAACGTCCATACCTCCATCACGCCCGCGAGGCACTAGCCTCCGTCGGCCGCTCCACGGTTTCTGCGGCAGTGGCCTGCGTTTCTGCCGTAGCGGCCTGCCCGGACCACGTCCGGTACGCACCTGAATGCACTTTTTCCACGGGGGAGTTCCACCTTGTCTTTGAATCCACCGGATGCCGTTGAATGGGTCCTGGACATGCTCGGCTTCAACTGGCCGCATGCAGACGAAGACAAGATGATGGAGTGCGCGCAGGTCTGGCGTGATTTCGCGGCGGAGATCGCGGAGCACCAGGCCCGCGGCAGGACCTATGCGAGCAATGTGCTCGGCGAGAACTCCGGTGATGCCATCGAGGGGTTCAGCAAGACGTGGGAGAAGCTCGGCGGCAATTCGGGGTATCTGAGCGATGCCCGTGAGGCGGCCGAGATCATCGCCTTCACCTTCGAGGCCGCCTCGATGCTCGTCCTCGGCATGAAGGTCGCCGTGATCGTCCAGCTGGTGATTCTGGCCACGGAGATCATCGCGGCGCAGGCCGCGGCCCCGTTCACGCTCGGTCTGTCCGAAATCGGAGGCGCGGCGGCCACGCTGGCGACACGTGAGGCGGTCCGCAGGATCCTCAAGAAGGTCGCCCATGAGCTCCTTCAAGCGATCATGGAGGCCGCCAAGGAGCCGGTGATCTCCGCACTTCAGGCCATGGCTTCCGACCTCATCGCCCAGACCGTCAACCAGAAGTTCGGTGCCCAGAAGGGCTACGACCTCGGCCGCACCGCCAAGGAGGGCGAGAAGGCCGCCACCGACGCCCTCAAGAACACCGGCGAAACCCTCGGCGAGAGCCTCCGCGACGGTGCCGGCAGCCGCGCCGGCCGCCGTGCCCGCGGCGGCCTGGAAAGCGCCGCGGGGCACGGGAGCGAGGACGGCGGCGACTCCGGCGGCAGCGGCAGCGACGGCGGTTCCGGCAGCTCACGCAGCGGGTCGGGCAGCGGCTCGGATGGCGGCTCCGGCAGCTCACGCAGTGGCTCGGATGGCGGCGGCTCGGACAGCGGGTCCAGCAGCGGCTCCGATGGCGGCGGGTCCGGCAGCAGGTCCGGCGACTCCGACGGGGGCAGCTCCGACGGTGGTCGTTCCAGCAACGCGTCCGATGGGTCCGCAGACAGCGGTACGGGCGACGGCAACAGCGGCGGCTCGGACAGCGGCGGCACCAGTCACTCCCCCCGCGCCTCGGACAACGTGAGCTCGGCCGCGAGCGCGGACGGCGGCAACGGATCCGGCACGCATTCCGATACGGGATCGGGCGCGGACTCAGGTTCCGGCACCGGCCCGGACGCCGGCGCGGGCACCAACCCCGGCCTCTCCTCCAGCCCCTCCTCCGACGCCTCCCCCAACAGCCCGGACTCCACGCCCCACGTCCCCGACGCGCAGCCTCTCCCGCCGCCGGACCAGCGTTCCCCCTTCGACGAGGGCTACGCCGGCGGCAACGACAGCCCCTACGGGGCCTCCCACACCCCCGACTCCAGCTCGCCCCCGGACGGCGGCCCCACCCCGGACTCGGGCAACCCCACCCCGGATGCCTCCCGCCCGGACCCCGACCCGGTCAGCACCCAACCGGCCCCCGATAACACCCCCGACTCGGCCCGCCCGGACCCGGACAACATCAGCACCCAGCCCGCACGGGACACCACCCCGGACGCCGTACGTCCCGACACGGACAACGTCACCACTCAGCCCGCCCCGGACTCCGCCCGCCCCGACGCGCCCCAGGCGAGCGAGCCGTCGCATCCCGATGCGTCCCAGCCCTCTCCGGCCCCGTCGCCCGGCCCGGATCTGGGTCCCGCGGCCGGCAACCCGCCCTCCGCCGACGACAGTTCCACCGACAGGGACGACTCCACGAGCGGCAGTGGCGGCCGAGCCTCGATGCCGCACGCCGGCTCCGCGCCCCAGGGCGCCCCCGTACAGCACTCCCCTTCGTCCGGCCAGCCCGTCCAACAGCGCGACCCCGCCCCCGGCGATCCCATGCCGACCGTGGACGACGCCGACGACACCACCGTCACGACCCAGTCCGCGGGCACCGCCACCATGCCCCCGCCCACTCAGCACACCGCCGACACGGGCGCTCCCTCCACCCCCACCCCGCATCAGGCGCAGCCGAACACCCCTCAGCCCAGCACCCCTCAGCCCAACGGCCCGATGATGACGGGCGCCATCCCGCCCCAGGGCGGCCCCGCCACCACCCCGCCCCGCGGCGCCACCCCGGCCCGCAACAACGGCAGCGACGGCAACAGCGGAAACAACCGGAACGGGAACGGGAACGCTCCCGCGGCCCCCAACCGCCGCCCCGACGGCTCCCAGGTCATCAACGACCCCACCCAGCATCGCCGTCCCGAGCCTCCGCCGCACAACCCGCGCCTCGACGGCCCCCGCCGCGACACCCCCGCCACACCCCCCGGCAACAACCGCCGCCCCGACGGCTCGCAGATCGTCCGCGACCACACCGAGCAGCCCACCCCCGAACGCCCCCCGCACAACCCCCGTCTCGACGGCCCCCGCGACGACGGCTCCCGGCCCGAGAACTCCGATCCCCATCGCCCGGACTCCCCCGGCCAGGACGACAGCCGCCCGCATACCCCTGCCGACCCGAGCGGTGACACCACTCACCCGGACGCGGCCGAGCGTCCGGACTCGCCCGGTACGAACCGGCCTCAGACCGACGGCCCCGACCAGGCTCCTTCGCGCCCGGACGCCCAGAACCCCGGCGCCCCGAACCCCAACTTCCCCCACCCGCAGCAGCAGCCGTACGCGCAGCACCAGCAGCAGCCCTACGCCCAGCAGCAGCCGCACGTACAGAACCAGCAGCCCCACCAGCAGCCGTACGCTCAGCAGCCGCAGCAAACCCCGTACAACCAGCAGCCGCAGCCGCAGCCGCACCAGCCCACGCTGCAGAGTCACACGCCTCCTCAGCAGCAGCACCAGCAGCAGCACGGGCCCCAGCACCAGCAGCCCCCTCACCAGCAGCAGCCTGTCCCGCAGCAGCAGGCTCCCCACCAGCAGCAGGCACCTCACCACCAGCAGGCGCCGCACCACCAGCAACAGAACCCCCACCACGCGCAGCAACCGCCGAACCAGGACCCCCACCACCAGGCTCCGGTCCCGCAGCCCCCGCACGTCCGAAGGAACTCCGACGTACGAAGCGGACTCAACCACCGCCCCCACGGGCTGCATCTGCCGTTCCCACGCGACCAGCGCACGTTGGAACAGAGCTTTCCACGCAACCAGGACGGCACTCCACGCCCCTTCAACGACCCGTTCCAACCCTGGGCCCAACTACAGAACGACGGCGGCATGGGCATCCACGGCCGCTCCAACAACTGCGCCGACTGCACCCGCTCCTTCATGGACTCCTGGTACGGCAACCCCCAGGTCTCCGCACCCCGCACCCTCGACCCAGACGGCCAGGGCGGCATCGACAACAGGACCGGAGAACGCGACGGCGTCACCCACATCGAGCAGTTCGCAGGCACCAGGTTCCGCTCCTCCGGCAACAACTCCAAAGACGGCTACACCCGCATAGCCGACGAGCTCCGCCAAGCCGGCCACGGCGCATCAGCAGCCATCCTGGTCGCCTGGCCGAACAAGCCCAACGGCGAATCCGGCGGCTCACACGTCTTCAACGCCGTCAACCACAACGGCAAAGTCGTCTGGGTCGACAGCCAAAGCGGCGCAGTCAGCGAAAAGCCCATCAACACCCAGGCCACAAAAGTCTGGCACCTCACCCTCGACGCCAACCGACAGCCGTTCATCCCCGCCGCGGCCCAACAACAAGCCCAAGCACAACAGCAAGCACAAGCCCAGGCCCAGGCCCAGGCCCAGGCCCAGGCCCAGGCCCAGGCCCAGGCCCAGGCCCAGGCACAGGCACAGGCACAGGCACAGGCACAGGCACAGGCACAGGCACAGGCACAGCAGCAAGCCCAAGCACACGCACAGGCCCAACAGCAAGCTCAGGCGCAACAGCACGCCCAGGCCCAGCAGCCCAACCCCTACCAGCAGCACCAGCAGCAGCAGCAGGCACCGCAGCAGCAGGCACCGCACCACCAGCAGCCGTTCCCGCAGCAGCAGCCCTACTCGCATGCCCAGCAGCAACCGGGTCCGTTCCAGCAGCACCAGCCCGGCCCCCAGCAGCAGCAGCCCACTCCCTACGCACAGCCGCATCAGCAGCAGCCGTACGCCCAGCCGCAGCCCAGCCCGTACCACCAGCAGCCGACGCCACAGCAACAGGCACCGCAACAGCAGCCGGGACCGTACAACCAGCAGCCGACGCCACAGCAACAGCCGCAGCAACCGAACCCCTACCAGCAGCCGGTCCCGCAGCAGCAGGCACCGCAACAGCAGCCCAGCCCGTACCACCAGCAGCCGGTCCCCCAGCAGCAGCCCAACCCGTACCAGCAACAGCAACCTGCTCCCTACGCACAGCCGCATCAGCAGCAGCCGTACGCCCAGCAGCAGCCCAGCCCACACCACCAGCAGCCGACGCCACAGCAACAGGCACCGCAACAGCAGCACGTTCAGGAGCAGCCAGCTCCTCACCAGCAGCAGGCACCGAACACCCAGCAGCAGGCGCCGCAGCAGTCAACGCCTCAGCCACAGCAACAGGCACCACACCAGCCAGCTCCTCATCATCAGCAGCAGCAAGCACCACAGCAGCAGCACGTTCAACAGCAGCAGGCACCACAACAACAACCCAGCCCGCACCACCAGCAGCCGGCACCGCAGCAGCAGGCACCGCACGCCCAGCAACAGACGCCACAGCAGCAAGCTCCTCACCAGCAGGCACCACACACGCAGCAGCAGGCGCCGCAGCAGCAGTCACAGCCCCACCAACAACAGCCGCCCCACGAGCAGCCGCCCGTCAGCCAAGAGAACGCCACACCTCCGCAGAATCAGCAGGAGAATCCGACCACCCACGGCGCGATCCGCAACGATCTCGATCACCACCCCGAGGGTCTGCTTCCTCCCAACCCTCAGGACCAGCAGGCGCTGGAGAACGCCATGCCTCGCAACGAGGACGGCACCCCGCAGCGCTTCGCCAACCCCTTCGAATCATGGGCCCAGCTCCAGAACGACGGCGGCAACACCGTCCCCGGCCGCAGCAACAACTGCGCCGACTGTTCCCGCTCCTTCTTGGAGAGCTGGTTCGGCAACCCGCAGGTCTCCGCACCCCGCACACCCGACACCGACAAGGACGGCAAACCCGACACCTGGTCCCCGGAGCGGGCGTCCAATGAGAACCAGATTCGCTGGAGCGGCGCCAAGCACAGCTACGCCGGAGAGGGCAAGGACCCGAACACCGCCACCCGTATCGCCAATGACCTCCTGAAGGCCGGCCACGGATCGGCAGCGATCGTCCAGGTCAACTGGCCCAAGCCCCAGGGCGGCGGCCATGCCTTCAACGCCGTGAACTACCACGGCAAGATCGTCTGGATCGACACCCAGACCGGCCAGGTCAGCCACGACCCGATCCACATCTCCAAGGCAACGCACGCCTTCTACATCCCGCTGGACGCCAACCGCCAGCCGCTGCACGCGGACAAGGCGGTGCCCAAGGCCGACGACGAGCCTGCAACCGAGCAGACCGAGCCCAAGCAGGACTCCAACACCACCGAACAGACCGAAACCAACACGGACACCTCCACCGACCAAGCGGAGGCCAAGCCCGAGAACTCACCGGCCGAGCAGACGGAACCCAAGCCCGACAACACCCCCACCGAGCAGGCCGAACCCAAGCCCGAGGACACTCCCGCTCCACACACCGACACCCCGGCCGATGAGTCGCCCGGTGACACCGACGAAACTCTGTCGGACGAGGCGTCTACCGACGAGGACTCCACTACAGGGCCGGAGAATGCGCCCACCGAAAATCAGGAGCCCACCACTTCCAGCAATCAGGAAGGTGCCCCCAAGGGCCAAGGCGCGAGCATCTCGCAGCACCTCGCCAACGCCTTTCGCCACGACCCCAATCCGTTCCTCTACGGCGGGCCCCCCCTCGAGGCACCCGGCAGCCAGCCCCCCACACCGAACTCGCACCATGAGAACCCCGACACCGGCCAGCCGACCTCGACACCGACCCCTGAGAGCCTCGCCCAGCCCGAACCCAACGGGCCGGCCGAGCCGTCCGGCAACGAGCACGACACCGCGCAGCACGAAGACGACAACAAGCCTCCTGCCGACCCTGCGGAAGAGGAGGCAGACCAGACGGCCGACCGCGACGAAGACCAGGGCGACAACGTCGACGAGCCCTCCGAGCGGCACAAGCCCCTGTCGGCGAGCGACGAACGGGTCGATGATCCCATCAGCTTCGGGGCTCCGGAGGACCCGGGCGACGCACCGGACATCCGCGACCCCAAATTCCAGCTGGACAAGTCGCGGGGCGCCGTTGTCGAAACGATCGACCCGAAACGGGTGACCACTAAGAACGAACTGATCACGGAGATCGACAACAAGCCGGTCAAGCAATATCTTCAGGAGCTTTCCCACCAGCGCGCTCTGCATTACGCGGAGCTGGGATCGACGAAACGTGAAGGTCCGTGCTCGGCCCTTGCGATCGACCTTCGGTCCGGAATCATCACCGAGGGCGTCAACGGTACGGCGAAGAACCTCATTGCACCGGAACACCTCCATCCGTTGTTGCGAGAGAACTACATGGCCATGGCCGTGTGGATGCATCCGCTGATGGAATCACCGGGCGTGCCCACCCAGAGGCCCGCGACCGACGAAAACGGTAGGCCCATTCCGGGGGAGAGGGTGGACTGGGTCCTGGAAGGACAAGCTCACGAGGACCAGCCGTTGCGGCACGCCGAGGTCAAGGCCGTGAACGAATTGCTGTGGGCGCGTCAACGACAGGAAGGCGAGCTCGATCGCGAAGTACTGAAGGAAATGCGGTTCGACCCCCGCTGGTTCAAGAACCCCAGTAGGGACAATCCCGACTTCACTCTGGGAGACTCGGCGCCAGCCTGCGCAAACTGTAACTGTATACTCAGGGACATACCCAGCTTCTCCGGCCGTTACCACTTCTCAAATCGCGATTATCGAAGGCAAGAGTCGCAAGGATTCGAGCCACCCGCCTCGGAGTAAGAATGCGCATCGACGACGAAGACACCTACTTGGAAAACGGAAACATCGTCTACTACCAAGAAAATCCGTTCACCGGCGAAGTCGTTACGCACGACGAAGAGGGCCGAGTAATCAGCCTCGTCTCCTACCTCGAAGGTTACGAGTCCGGCCCACAGACCGAGTGGTACCCCAACGGGACGAAGAAGGAGGAGGGCACTTGCCGGCTGGGAGTGGCTGTCGGCGAGTGGCGTACGTGGTACCCAAACGGCCAACTCGCTGAGTTCTCGGTCTTCAGTCCCAAGGGGAGGTACCTACAGCGCCAGAGGTGGGACGAGGACGGAAACCTCACGGTGGACAAAACCTATACGGCGTGAGATATGGCCATGTGCATGAATTCGCAGACACTTACTGGGATGAGAATTCGTGCATCCATGACGAAGACGGACCCAGCTAGGGCCTGACTGCGGGAAATTGGCGCAGATGGTATCCGAATGACCAGCTGGCCGAGTATCCGTATTCACCCTTGAAGGCAGGAGGGTATGTCATGCGTCATCAGAAGTGGGACGAGGACGGAAACCTCACGAGAGTCAAGTCCTTCGCGTCCCGACCGCGCTGTTGCGCGGCGACCCATGACCCCGAATTCCCCACGGACGAAGAGTCTCTGCGCAAGAACCAACCCACCCAAGAACCACACTCGCGAGGAGAGTCAGGAGAGAGCGGCCATGCCTCAGGAGATCCCCACACCACCCACCACCCCCGAAGAAGCGCTCGCCATCGTCCGTAACCACTACGCCGAGCCCACGCTGGCAGACGGCTCTCCCGCTCCGATGCATGTCGAGGAATTCGACATCGGCTATCTCGTGTACCCCGAGTACCCCGACACCCTCGACGACTCGGGCGAGCCCCAGCCGGCCCCGCCCGGCGGGGCAACGATCATCGTGTCGAAGGACACCGGCGAAACCGTCACCGTGCCCAACCTCCCCACCGAAAGCGCCATCGCCCTCTACCGGCAGCAGCGCCGTTCTCCGGCGTAAGCAGGCACGTCGTCATGCAGAGGGACTCCAGTGGGCCCGGCGATTCACCGGAGGGCCGAAGCACCGTACCGACGACCGTCGATGAGGCGCTCACCATAGCCCGAGCCCACTTCCGCCCCCGCTGTAACGACCGCACCCTCGCCACTGTGCACGTGCAGGAATTCGACATCGGCTATCTCATCTACGCCACGTTCCCACCCACCGAGCCCAGGTGCTTCGGTGGGAGTCACCTCGTCATCTCCAAAACTGACGGCGCGCTGACCTTCCTGCCCAACTTCCCCCCGGATACAGCGATAGCCCACTACCGCGAGCGCCGCCGCCCCAGTTCTTGAGCTCACGCTCCGGCCCTGCGGGCGGCGGTCCCAGCCGGTTTTGGAAGGCGCGCGGGGAGCACAGCAGATGCGTCCACCGTCCCATCTCGCTCGCGCAGCGCCCTTCCGCCTCTGACCCCTACGTCAATTCATCCGCCAACAGATCCATCAGCAGCCCGTCCGCCCAGCCTCCCGTGCGGTAGTCGCGTCCGTAAGCGCGCATGATGCCCACCGGTTTGAAGCCGACCTTGCGGTAGCTGCGGATGGCGGCGGTGTTGGCGGCGGCCGGGTCGATGGTCAGGCGGTGGTGGCCGCGTTGGTGGATCAGCCAGTGGGCGAGTGTGCGGACGGCGTCCGTGCCGAGGCCTTGGCCGTGGCGGTTCGTGGTGAGGAAGATATCGATGGCTGCGTGCCGGAATTCGGGGTCCGTCTCCTCGGAGAACTGGATCGCCCCGATGACCTCGTCGTCGACGAGAATGGCGAGCATGTCCCGGTAGTCGTCGGGCACCGACCACCACGCCGCGACTTCCGGCTCCCGGACGATGCGGTCGAGGGTGGGGAAGTCCGCTTCCGTTGTCGGCCGCAGCACGACCGCCGCGCCACGCAGTTCGGCTGGTGTCCCGCACGATTCCTGTCGTCGGCCGTCGCCACTGTCCGAGTTCATCTCCGTATTGTCCCGCGCGGGCAGGCTCGGGCAGGACGGAACAGGACGGGGCATGCCCGGACAGCCGACCGTGGCACGAAAATCGGCCAAGGCGGGGCCCGTATCGCGCAGGAGCGGATGCGGCCGTAGGCGCAGGAACCCCAGAGAATCGACCTCAGGGAGGCCGGATCCATGACGCCCAGCCCGTCGTCGAGCGGCGACAACCGCCGGATACCCGCCAACGCCGACGAGGCCCTGGAGATTGCTCGCACGCAGTACGCGCCCGTGTGGCCCGATGGGACGCCGGCGCCGCTGCGGGTGCATGAGTTCGATATCGGGTATCTCGTCTGTGCGACGCCGGCGCCGCTTCCGCCGGTCACGGCATCGGATGGACGACGGCGGCCAATGAGGAGCCCCGGAGGCACCTGCGTCGTGGTCTCCAAGGAGGACGGCGCGGTCTGTCGGGTTCCCCACCGGCCGACGGTCAACGCCATTGCCCTGTACCGCAAGTTCTACCGCCCGGAGACGCTGTAGGCGGGGGGGGTGCCCACGACGGCAAAGCCCGCATGTCGCCGGACAACGACCAGGCGGACCGGGGGAGCCGAACGGCGGCCAACGTTCCCGCACGGACCAAATGCCCCCATCGCCCCATACGGCACCATGGACGACCGCACCGTCGGTGATCGACCATAACCGGGACGTGACAAGCGCACGGGGCGACGTGTCGTGCGAAACGTGACGACCACAGGGGGCGACCTGGCATGGCAGAGATCAACAGGCGGCGACTATTGGCGGCCGGTGGCGGGGCTGCCCTGGCCGCGGGCCTGACGACCGCGTGCGGTTCCAACACCGGGCGCGGCGACGGCAGTTCGGGGCCGGAGATCAGACAGTGGTACCACCAATACGGCGAGCCGGGCGCCGAGCGAGCCGTGAAGCGGTATGCCGCCGCGTACCGGAAGGCGAACGTCTCGGTGCAGTGGCGGCCGGGGGATTACGACCGGCAGACGGCGGCGGCGTTGTTGACCGACTCGGGGCCGGATGTGTTCGAGGTCAACGGGCCGCTGCTGGAGCAGATCCAGGGCGGGCAGGTCGTCGATCTGACCGATGTCGTCGAGCCGGTCAAGGATGACTTCCACCAGGCCGCGCTGGCGCCGAAGATCTGGCAGGACAAGGTCTGGGGGATCCCGCAGGTCGTGGACATGCAGCTGCTCTATTACCGCAAGAGCCTGCTGCGGGAGGCCGGGGTCCGGCCGCCGCGGACGCTCGATGAGCTGGTGGACGGGGCGAAGAAGCTCAGCAACAAGAAGGCCAAGGGGCTGTTCCTGGGGAATGACGGTGGGGTGGGGGTGCTCGGCGGTACGCCGTTGTTCGCCGCCGGGCTGAGTCTGGTCGGTGCGGACGGCAGGGCCGGGTTCGACGATCCGGCCGCGGCGCGGGCGCTGGGGAAGATCCGGCAGCTGTACGCGGACAAGTCGCTGCTGCTGGGGGCGCCCACGGACTGGTCCGATCCGGCCGCGTTCATCCAGGGGCTGACCGCGATGCAGTGGTCGGGGCTGTGGGCGCTGCCGCAGGTCAAGAAGGCGCTGGGGGACGACTTCGGGGTGCTGCCGTTCCCGGCGGACGGCAGCGGCGGGAAGCCGTCCGTTCAGGTGGGCGCCTATGGCTCGGCGGTCAGTGCGCGGAGCAGGCGCACGGCGGAGGCGAAGGCCTTCGCGAAGTGGCTGTGGGTGGAACGCACCGACTTCCAGCAGGATTTCGCGCTGTCGTACGGGTTCCACATCCCGGCCCGGATCTCGCTGGCGAAGAAGGCCGAGCAGCTGCGTGAGGGGCCGGCGGCGGACGCGGTGCGCCTGGCCACCGAGTTCGGCTATGCGGAGCCGCTGTTGTGGACGACCGCGGACCGTACCGCCTATCAGGACGCCCTGAGCCGGATCATCAAGGACGGCGCCAACCCGGAGAGTGAGCTGAGGACCGTGGTGCGCAAGGTCAACGCCGAGCTTCAGCGGGTCAGGAAGAAGTGACGGCGGGAGGGAGTGGAGGGATCGGAGGGAGGGTCGGGGTCGAGGACGAGCCGGTGCGCCGGGCGGCGGTCGCGCCGGCTGCCGGGCGGCCGTCGCTCGGGGTCCGGCTGCTCGGGCCGCAGCGGCGGAATCTGTGGTTCTGGGCCTTCGTCGGGCCGTTCGCCGTCGGGCTGGGGCTGTTCACCTATGTGCCGCTGGCGTGGAGCGTCTATCTGAGCTTCTTCGACGCGCACAACACGGTGAGCCCGTCCGGCGCGGACTTCGTCGGGCTGGGCAACTACGGTGCGATGCTGGGCGATGCGTCCTTCCTCGGCAGTCTGGGGACGTTTCTGCTGTTCACGGCGTTCATCGTGCCGGCGACGTATGTGCTGTCGCTTGCGCTGGCGCTGATGGTGAACCGGCTGAGGTTCGCCCAGGCGTTCTTCCGGTCGGTGTTCTTTCTGCCGACGGCCTGCTCTTATGTCGTCGCGGCGGTGATCTGGAAGCTGTCGATCTTCAACGGGGTGCGGTTCGGGCTGGCCAACACCGTGCTGGGGTGGTTCGGGGCGGACCAGACCGCCTGGCTGTCGACGACCGATCCGCCCTGGTACTGGCTGGTCATCGTGACCGTACGGCTGTGGTTGCAGGCCGGGTTCTACATGATCCTGTTCCTGGCCGGGCTCCAGCGGATCCCGCCGCAGCTGTACGAGGCGGCGGCGGTGGACGGCGCGCGGCCCGGCTGGCAGACCTTCCGGCACCTCACTCTTCCGCAATTGCGGGCCACGTCGGTGGCGGTGGTGCTGCTGCTGGTGATCAATGCGTTCCAGGCGTTCGACGAGTTCTACAACCTGCTGAGCGATGCGCGCGGCTATCCGCCGTACGCCCGGCCGCCGTTGGTCTACCTCTACTACACGGCGCTGGGCCGGGATCAGAACCTCGGGCTGGGCAGCGCGGGCGCGGTGATCCTGGCGCTGATCATCGCGGTGGCGACGGTGGTGCAGGCCCGCTGGTTCGGCCTCGGCCGCAAGGAGGAGTGAGCGGGGATGGAGAAGTGAGAGTGAGCGGGATGGACGATGCGCTGACGAGGGCCGGGCGGGCGCTGCGGGTGGTGCTGGTGGTGGCCCTGGCCCTGCTGTTCCTGGTGCCGTTCTATCTGCTGGTGCGGAACGGGCTGGCGACCGAACAGGACATCACCGCACCCGACTGGACGTTCTTCCCGCGGGTGTTTCAGTGGTCGAATCTGACCGAGGTCTTCCAGGACCCGAACCTGCCGCTGGGGCGGGCGCTGCTCAACTCCACGCTGATCGCGGTGTCGACGACCGCCGGTACGGTGCTGCTGGCCTCGCTCGCCGGGTACGGCCTGGCCCGGATCCCGTACCGGCACGCCGATATCGTGTTCTACGCGATCCTGGGGACGCTGATGGTCCCGGCGGCCGTGACGTTCGTGCCGAGCTTTGTGCTGGTGTCGTCGCTCGGGTGGATCTCCACGCTGCGCGGGCTGGTCATCCCGACGCTGTTCAGCGCGTTCGCCTGCTTCATCTTCCGGCAGTACTTCCTGGGCTTCCCACGGGAGCTGGAGGACGCGGCGCGGGTCGACGGGCTCGGCTACTGGCGGACGTACTGGCGCATCGTGGTGCCGAACGCCCGCCCGGTCTTCGCCGCCGTCGGCACGATCGTCTTCATCGGCGCCTGGAACGCGTTCCTGTGGCCGCTGGTGATCGGGCAGGACCAGGAGGCCTGGACGGTGCAGGTGGCCCTGTCGACGTTCACCACCGCGCAGAACCTCAATCTGCATGAGCTGTTCGTGGCCGCGGCGGTCTCGATCGCCCCGCTGGTGGTGGTGTTCCTGGTGCTCCAGCGGTACATCGTCGCGGGGGTGGAGCGCAGTGGGATCGATGACTGACGCATTGAGGACACCTGGCTGACGGGGTACGGTGCGTGGCATGAGCACGCACCTGGACGTCCGTGAGGCGGAGCCGCGCGACCGCGGCCCCCACGGCGAGTGCGCGCCCCGCGGCCTGAGCTTTCTGCGCCGCCGCGGCCGGGTGGGCTCTCCCCCGGCCGGCTGTTCCTGTACGTCCTGACGGCTCCGTGAGCTGAGGTCCGGCCGCCGGTCATCCGCGGTCCGGGCCCGTCGGCACCCCAGCGACTCTCCCGCGCCCCACCACGCCCTGCCCTGCCTCCCCTCTTCCCTTCCAGGAGGATCAGTTGACGGCTCTCACCGACTCCGCCGCCCCCGCCCCGGGCACCACTCCCGCCACTCCCGCGCCTTCCGCCACTCCCGCCCTGCGCCCCCACCGCATCCCCGCCGACGGGCTGTACGAAGGGCCCCGCCTCCTGCGCCGGACCCCCGACGACTGGGACGACCAGCCCTACGAGCGCTTCGAGGTCCTGCCGCAGGCGGCCACCATCGGGGCCGAAATCCGTGGGCCGGACCTGTCCCGGCCACTCTCCGCGGAGCTGCGTACGGAGCTGAACCGGGCGCTGCTGGAGTGGAAGGTGCTGTTCTTCCGCGGGCAGCGGCTCAGCTCCCCGGCGCAGCGGGAATTCGCCCGGAATTGGGGCGAGCTGGAGACCAATCCGCTGCTGGCGCCGGGTGATTCGAAGGACGTGGTGCGCTTCGACAAGGCGGCCGACGGGGTCCCGACGTTCGAAAATGTATGGCACACGGATGTGACGTTCCGGGAACGCCCGGCGATGGGCGCGGTGTTGCAGCTGCGGGCGGTGCCGCCCGCGGGCGGGGACACCATGTGGGCCGATATGGCCGTGGCATACGACAATTTGCCACCGGAAATCCGGGCACGGATCAATGAGGCGCGAGCGGTGCACGACTATCTTCCGGGCTTCGCGCGCTTCTACTCCCCCACTCAACTGGCGCCATTTCAGGAGGAGTTCCCTCCGGTCACGCATCCGGTGGTGCGCCGGCACCCGGAGACGGGGCGGCGGATGCTGTTCGTCAACGCGTCCTTCACCACCCGCATCGTGGGTCTCGGCCGGGCGGCGAGCGACCGGTTGCTGCGGCTGTTGTTCCAGCAGGCGCAGGTGCCGGAGTACCAGGTGCGCTGGCGCTGGCAGCCGGGGGATCTCGCGTTCTGGGACAACCGCGCCACCCAGCACTACGCGGTGAACGACTACGGGACGCACCGCCGGGTCGCCGAACGGGTCGCCATCGCGGGCGACCGCCCCTACTGACTGCGGGGACGCCACCGACGGAAGTCCCTGCCTCCCGCCCCGGCACGACGCCCTCGGCGCTCCCACACCCGCCCCCGGCGCTCCTCACCGGAGCCGCTCGTACGCCGCCTCCTCCGCCGGGCGTGCGCCTTGCAGCAGGGCCGCGCCCAGCGGGGTGAGGGTGTGCAGCACGGCGTTGCCCTGCCGCAGGGTGAGCAGCAGACCGGCGTCGCGGAGCACCGTCGCGTGCTGGCTGGCGGAGGCCAGCGAGACATCGGCGCGGCGGGCGAGTTCGCTGGTGGTGCAGCCGACGCCGATCCGCTGGAGTATCGCGGAGCGGGTCTGGCCGACCAGCCGGCCCAGGGAGCGCTCCGGCGGGACCTGGGGCGTGAGCCGGGGCGCGGGGTGCTCCACGGGGTAGACCAGGACGGGCGTCAGGTCCGGGTTGTGGAAGGTGACGGGGGTGCGGCGGCAGAAGTACGACGGCAGCAGCAACAGCCCCCGGCCGTTGAGGTGCAGATCGCGGTCCACCGGATAGTCGGCCTCCAGGACCGGCGGGCGCCAGCGCATCATCGGCGGGAGCGAGGCGAGCAGCCGGTCCGCGCCGCCGTCGAGCAGCGCCCGGCCGCGGGCCGCCCGGTCGGCCTCTATACGGCCCTGGACGCGCGGCCAGTACGGGGCGACGGCCGCCTCGTAATAGCGCAGGAGTATTCCGGCGAGCCGGCCGAGGGCACGGGTGTCGCCGTCGGCCATCGCCCGTATCCATGACGGGAACGGGCGGGCGGCAGTGGAGAGCCGGGCCAGCTCGGCACTCAGCCGGGAGGCCGGTGTCTCCCGCAGGGCGGCGAGCGCGTCGGTCATCCCGAGGAGCCCTTCGGCGGGCGTCAGGAAATCGGGAAAATAGCCGCGCGTGGGCACCAGCGGCGCCAGCAGCCGCGCTTCGCCATTCAACCTTC
>Ga0207426_1000672_pt1 | contig 41538 bp, 39 predicted proteins | sample AraplaMF_Cvi_mMS_FD_184265 | JGI IMG/M metagenome (GOLD analysis project Ga0207426, IMG submission 184265) | Arabidopsis root microbial communities from the University of North Carolina, USA - plate scrape MF_Cvi_mMS (SPAdes) (version 2) | ecosystem: Host-associated > Plants > Roots > Endosphere... | reverse complement strand
TCGCCCCGCCCGTCTCCGCCAGCACCTTCGTGATCGCCGCCGTCAGCGACGTCTTGCCATGGTCCACGTGACCAATCGTGCCGATGTTGCAGTGCGGCTTCGTCCGCTCAAACTTCGACTTCGCCATTCTCTCGAAACCCTAATCGTTCGCGGTTGGGACCTGTGTGTCCCAGGACTGGAGCGGGTGAAGGGAATCGAACCCTCGTATTCAGCTTGGAAGGCTGCTGCTCTACCATTGAGCTACACCCGCCCGGAGTCCGGGACGCGCCATGTCCTCGACCGTGACTCGAAGCCAAGCGGGCTTTGGTGGAGGGGGCTGGATTCGAACCAGCGTACGCTATGCGGGCAGATTTACAGTCTGCTGCCTTTAACCACTCGGCCACCCCTCCAAAGGGCTTCGCCGCACGGCTCGGCGAATGGCGGGGCGGAATATCGACATCCCGGCGTGGAAGTCAAGCATGCGTGATGCGAAAATCGTAATCTTGACCCCGCCCGCCTCACAGCGCACAGGACGGCGATGACCCGCACACCCCAGAACCGCCCGCCCCACGCCGCCCCGTCCCACGCCCCGCGGCACGATCCACGCCAGGGGCCGCACCAGGGCCAGCGCCCGGATCAGCGCGGCCCCGGCGGCCGGGCGCCGGACGGCCGCCCGCCGGCGCGCGAGCCCGACCGCTACCTCTACGGCGTGCATGCCGCCGTCGCCGCGATCCTGAATCCGGAGCGGGTGGTCACCCGGGTGCAGTGCACCGAGGCCGGGCTGGCGAATCTGTCCGACGCCCTGGCGCAGGCGGCCGAGGCCGGCATCGACCGGCCGGCGCCGGAGATCGTCGACCGCACTTTGATGGACCGCTTCCTCAAGGGCGCCGTGCATCAGGGCATCGCGCTCGAGATCAAGCCGCTGGAGGCGCCGGACATCGACGATCTCGGCCGCGAGGCGGAGCTGCGCGAGGCGACGCAGGGGCGCAGCGTGGTGGTGGTGCTGGACCAGGTGACCGACCCGCACAATATCGGCGCCATCCTGCGGTCGGCCGCGGCCTTCGGCGCGCTGGCGGTGATCGTCACCGACCGCAACACGCCCGAGGTCACCGGGGTGATGGCCAAGGCGGCGTCGGGCGCGGTCGAGCATGTGCCGCTGACCCGGGTGAAGAACCTGGCCCGGGCCCTCGAATCACTCGGCGAGCTGGGCTTCCGCCGGATCGGCCTCGCCGAGGAGGGCGAGACGACCCTGGCCGAGGCGATGCAGGGCGACCGGGTGGCGCTGGTGCTGGGGGCGGAAGGCGACGGGCTGCGCCACCTGACCCGCGAGACCTGCGACGTGCTGGCCAAGCTGTCGACCCAGGGCCCGGTCGGCAGCCTCAACGTCTCCAACGCCGCCGCCATCGCGCTGTACGAGGCGGCGCGGGGGAGCTGAGACGGGCGGAGCAAAATGGAGGACCGAAGCCGAAGGCGGCGCCAGTCCGTCTTCGCTTCCGCTGCGCTCCAGCTACGCCGGACACTGCTTCGCTCTAACGGCCTCCGCGTGGCTGCGCCACGCGAAGCCCGTAAGGGCGAAGCGTGGTGGGCCCGGCAGGATTCGAACCTGCGACAACACCGTTATGAGCGGCGGGTTCTAACCGCTGAACTACAGGCCCGTCCGGCGCCCCTTCTAGCAAGCGGCGCCGGCGCGGGGAAGCCGGTTGCGGCGCCCGGCCGGGTGGGGATGGGCCGGGCGCCGCAGACCGCGGCTACTGCGCCTTCTGGCCGCCGGCCATCATCTGCTTGATGATGCCGACAATGACCATCAGCACGCCGCCGCCGACACCGCCGCCGACGACCTGGCCGATGATCGAGCCGATGTCGAGGCTGCCGCTGGCGGCCGCCGCGCCCAGGCTGGGGACGATCGCCCCCAGGATCTGGCCGCCGATGCCGCCGCCGACGATGCCGACGACCGAGTTCCAGAGAGTGCCAAGATTGTATTGCTTGAGGGCGGCGCCGGCCACATTCCCGCCGACCGCACCCGCAACGAGCTGGATGATCAGGGTCACGATGTCCATCGGATCTCCTTCCGATCCATGGAGCGCCGTCGGGCGGTGCGGCGCATGAAGCAACCGATTCGCCGAGTCATCGGCACCGCACAAATAAAGATGCGCTTCGACCCGCCCCGCCTCAAGAGTTATTTGGGAACGGACAGAGACCGTCTCGCTGTAGCCGAAGAACCCGACATGTCGTCAACGGGCGATTTCGGCGGTTCTATTGTCGGATTTACACCCTCGTTACGGAGTCGGATTGGATCGGTTCGGACTCGGGACGGAGGTCCATAGCCGGGTCGGATGAGGGATAAATTACAGTTTGATTTAGATATACGTCAAATAACACAAATCAATTGGATTGATATTTCCACCCTTCCTCCGAATCTTTGTCCTATTGCCGACCTGCCAGAGATCGCCGCCATGCGCACCCGCTTCCTTGGATCCCTCGTCGCCGCCGCGACGCTGCTCGCCCTCGCCGCCCCGGCCCAGGCGGAGACCGCGACGCTGCGGATCGCGCAGCAATTCGGCATCTCCTACCTGCCGATGATCGTGGCCAAGCAGCAGAAGCTGATCGAGGCGGCGGCCACCGAGGCCGGGCTGCCGGCGCCGGAGATCGAATGGATCCAGGTCAGCGGTGGTGCGGCGATGAACGAGGCGCTGCTGTCCGGCAGCCTGGACGTCGCCGCGGCCGGGGCGCCGCCGGCGATCACGCTGTGGGCCAAGACGCGCGGGTCGATCGACGTCAAGGGCATCGCGGCGCTGGGGTCGATGCCGATCTACCTGACCACCACCAACGCAAAGGTGAAGACGCTGACCGATTTCACCGACCAGGACCGGATCGCGCTGCCGGCGGTGAAGGTCGGCTTCCAGGCGGTGGTGTTGCAGATGGCGGCGGCCCAGGCTTTCGGCGCGGACCAGGCGACGAAGCTGGACGACCTGACCGTCAGCATGGCGCATCCGGACGCGACCACGGCGCTTCTGTCCGGCAGCTCGGAGGTCACTGCCAATTTCGGCGCCCCGCCGTTCCAGAACCAGCAGTTGCAGGACCCGAAGATCCACCGGGTGCTGAGCAGCTACGACGTGCTGGGCGGGCCGCACACCTTCAACGTGGTCTACGCCACCGGCGCCTTCTACGCCGAGAACCCGAAGACGGTGGCGGCGATCGTCACCGCGCTGGACCGCGCCGACCAGTTCATCCAGGCGCATCCGGCCGAGGCGGCGAAGCTGTACATCGCGGCCGAATCCTCGAAGCTGCCGGAGCCCTTCGTCGAGGCGCTGATCACCGCCGCCGACACGCGCTACACCGTGGCGCCCGAGAACATCCTGAAATTCGTCGACTTCCAGCACCGCATCGGCCAGATCGCGACCACCACGGCGGATTGGCGCGAGCTGTTCTTCCCGCCGCTGCACGACCGGCAGGGCAGCTGAGATGGCGGTCCCTGCCCTCGCCCGGGCTCCCGAGACCACCGCAGTACCGGCGCTGCAGGTGGAGGGCGTCACCCTGTCCTATGCCGTCGACGGCCGGACGGTGACGGCGGTCGAGGATGTCAGCCTGGACATCCGCCGCGGCGAGCGGCTGGTGCTGCTGGGACCGTCCGGCTGCGGCAAGTCGAGCCTGCTGAAGAGCATCGGCGGCTTCCTGCCGCCCGCCGCCGGCCGGGTGCTGCTGGACGGCCGGCCGGTGTCGCGGCCCGGTCCCGACCGGATGATGGTGCTGCAGGATTTCGAGCAGCTGCTGCCCTGGCTGACGGTGCGGCGCAACCTGGTGGCAGCCTTGTCCTGGGCGAAGCGAACCCGACGGGGCGAGGCCGAGGCCATCGCCGAGGACATGCTGCAGCGCGTCGGCCTGGCACGGGTGGCCGACCAGTATCCCAGCACCCTGTCGGGCGGCATGAAGCAGCGCGTCGCCATCGCCCGCGCCTTGGCGCTGCGGCCCGAGGTGCTGCTGATGGACGAGCCCTTCGCCGCGCTGGACGCCATGACCCGGCGCCGGATGCAGGAGGAACTGCTGGCGCTGTGCGAGGACACCGGCGTCACCACCATCTTCGTCACCCATGCAATCGACGAGGCGATCGTGATCGGCAGCCGGATCGTGGTGATGACCGCGCATCCCGGCCGGATCCGCGCCGTGATCGACCTGCCGGGCGGGCGCGGGCCGGACCGGGGGGACCCGGCCTTCGCCGCGCTGGAGGCCCAAATCGGCGGACTGATCGCCGACCAGATCGGCCGCACCGAGACGGCCGATGGTTGACTATCAGGGCCTGCTGCAGGCCGGGTCGCCGTTGCGCCCCGCGAAGGCCGAGACGCCCGTGCGGCGCTGGATCGGCACGGGAGGCTGGCGCCGGCTGGTGATCCTGGCGGCGCTGGCGGCGCTGTGGGAAGCGGCGGCGCGGATCGTCGGCAGCCCGCTGCTGCTGCCCGGCTTCCTGGCCACCCTGGGCGCTTTCGGCCAGGGCGTGGCCAGCGGCGAGCTGCCGCTGCGCACCCTGGCCTCGCTGCAGGTGCTGGTGGCGGGCTACGCCATCGGCGTGGTCGCGGCGGCGGTCCTGGCCGGGCTGGCCACCGCCAGCCGGCTGGGCGCCGAGCTGCTGTCCACCCTGACCGCGATGTTCAACCCGCTGCCGGCGATCGCCCTGCTGCCGATTGCGCTCTTGTGGTTCGGCCTGGGCACGCCCAGCCTGCTGTTCGTCATCGTCCATTCGGTGCTGTGGCCGCTGGCCCTGGCCGCCCATTCCGGCTTCCGCGCCGTGCCGCGGCCGCTGGCCATGGTCGGGCAGAATCTCGGCCTGAGCGGCGCCGCCTATGTCGCCCGCATCCTGGTGCCCGCCGCCTTCCCGGCGATCCTGGCCGGGCTGAAGATCGGCTGGGCCTTCGCCTGGCGCACCCTGATCGCCGCCGAGCTGGTGTTCGGCGTCTCCTCCCGCTCCGGCGGGCTGGGCTGGTTCATCTATGTCAACCGCAACCAGCTGGAGACGGCGAATGTCTTCGCCGGCCTCTTGGCCATCATCCTGATCGGCCTGCTGGTCGAAAGCCTCTTGTTCCGCACCCTGTCCCGGCTCACCGTCGAGCGCTGGGGCACGCAGAACCCCTGAGATCACGAAACGGAAACGCCGCAATGTCCTTCACCACCCGTCCGCTGTCCGAGCTGCTGGGCGTCGAGATCTCCGGGCTCGACCTCGCCACCCCGCCGGACGACGCCACCTTCGCCCGCATCAAGTCGCTGTTTGAGAGCCACTCGGTGGCAGTCTTCCGCGACCAGCGCTTCACGCCGGAGCAGCATATCGCCTTCAGCCGCCGCTTCGGCGAGCTGGAGATCCATGTCCAGCACCATTTCCACCTGGCCGGGCACCCGGAGATCCTGATCGTCTCGAACGAGATGCGGGACGGCAAGCCGCTGGGCCTGGCCGATGCCGGGCGCTACTGGCATTCCGACCTGTCCTACAAGGCGGAGCCGAGCCTGGGATCGCTGCTGCATGCCCAGACGCTGCCGCCGGTGGAGGGCGACACGCTGTTCGTCAGCATGGCCGCGGCCTATGACGCGCTGGACGACGCGACCAAGGCGCAGATCGAGGGCCTGACCGCCGTGCACGACTACAGCGCCCGCAACGTGGCGCAGCAGGCCAAGAGCTCTCTGCGGCCCGGCCTGACCGCGGACCAGGCCAGGACCGTGCCGCCGGTGACCCATCCGGTGGTGCGGATCCATCCGGCGACCGGCCGCAAGGCGCTGTTCGTCAATGAGGGCTTCACCACCCATGTCAACGAGCTGGAGCGGCCGCAGAGCGACGCGCTGCTGCGCCGGCTGTTCGCGCATATGACCCAGCCGCAGTTCCAGTACCGGCACCGCTGGCAGGCGCACGACCTGGTGTTCTGGGACAACCGCGCCACCATCCACCTGGCCACCGGCTGCCCGCCGCACCTGGCCCGCACCCTGTACCGCACCACGGTGAAGGGCGACCGCCCGATCGGCCCGCGAGACCGGGCCGCGGCCTGAAGACGGCGCGCCGTCCCCGCGCCGGGACGGGGACGGCGCGCCGGGGCCTACGCCGGCTGGAGCTGCCGGTTCTGCCGCGACGGCAGGGGCGGGAAGGCCAGCGCGATGGCGACGGCCGCGAGCCCGATGCCGAACGACCCGATGAACAGCCAGTTGTAGACGCTGAAGGTGTCGAACACCCAGCCGCCGCCCCAGGGCCCCAGCGCCATGCCGATGCTCGACGCCATGGTCACGGCGCCGAACACCGTGCCCATCGCCGCCTGGCCGAAATATTCGCGCGCCAGCACGGCATAGAGCGGCATCACGCCGCCATAGGCGGTGCCGAAGATCATGGCCAGCAGGTAGAACTCGCCGAGATTGGCGACGAACAGATAGGCGCCGATCACCACCGCCTGCACCAGCAGCCCGGCCACCAGCACGCGCTTGACGCCGAGGCGGTCGGCCAGGACACCGAGCAGCAGGCGCCCGCCCAGCCCGGCCAGCCCTTCGACGCTGTAGATCGTGACGGCGGCCAGGGGGGCGACGCCGCAGGTGATGGCGTAGCTGACCATGTGGAAGATCGGCCCGGAATGGGCGGCGCAGCACAGGAAGAACGTCGCCGCCAGGATCGCGAATTGCGGGGTGCGGAAGGCCCCGCCCGCCGACATGTCGCCGATCTCGCCGGATGGCGCCGGAGCCTCGGCGGCGCCGGCCGCCACCGGCGACCGGCGCACCAGCAGCCCGGCCGGCAACAGCAGGACCCAGGCGGCGATGCCGATGACCATCATCGCCGTCCGCCAGCCATAGTCCGCCACCAGCCAGGCGGCGAAGGGCGAGACCGTCATCGGCGCCACGCCGATGCCCGCCGATACCAGCGACACGGCCAGGGCGCGATTGGTGCTGAACCAGGCGGTGGCGGCGGCCACCATCGGCGCGAAGAAGGACCCGGCCGCGAGCCCGACGAGCGTGCCGTAGATCAGCTGGAAGGTGGCGAGCGTGGTGCTCTGGCTGGCCAGGACCAGGGCCAGGCCCAGCAGCGCCGCACCGCTGAGCACCACGATCCGGGGGCCGATGCGGTCGCTGATCGCGCCCCAGGCGAAGCCGGCCGCGCCCATGACCAGGAAGTTGAGGGTCATGGCGCTGGAGATGCCGGCGCGGCTCCAGCCGGTGTCGGCCGACATCGGCTGCAGGAAGATCGCCAGCGAGAACATCGCGCCGATGCCGACGCAGGTCATCAGCGCGCCGACACCGATGATGACCCAGCGATAGGGATTGTCCGTCCGCGGCTGTGACATAGAGGCCTCTTCCGCATGGCGCCGGCGCATCGCGGAGGGGACCATCCCGCCCCGGAGCACCGGCTCTCATGTTGAAGACGAACGGACCGGCCGGAAATCGACATCCCGGCCGAAAGAAATTTTACCTCCTGGCAAAGCGTTCCCCGCCCTCAGCCTTCCAGCCGGGCATAGGAAGCGGCCGTCGCCTTGGCGCCCTGGCGGTACAGGGCGTCGAGGGCGCGGGTCACCGCGGTGCGGAACTGCGGCTGGCCCGGCAGGTCGTCGCCGAACACGGCGCGCACGCCGAGCAGCGCCGGCGCCAGGCGCTCCGCCACCGGCCCGGCCTCACGCGCGATCGCGGCGAGGTCGGCAGCCAGCGGATCGCGCACGTCGATCGGCTTGCCGGCCTCGTCGGTGCCGGCGACATAGCGCATCCAGGCGGCGACGCCGAGGGCGTGGCGGTCGACCGTCAGGCCGCGCGCCAGCCGGTCGCGGATGGTGCCGAGCAGCCGCTGCGGCAGCTTCTGCGTCCCGTCCATGGCGATCTGCCAGGTGCGGTGCTTGAGCGCGGTGTTGCGGAAGCGGTCGATCAGCGAGCGCTTATAGCCCGCGACATCGGCGCCGGGCGGCAGGGTCAGGGTCGGGGTGGAATCGTCCATCAGCGCCTCGACGAAGGCGGCGATGCCCGGCTCCGCCATCGCCGCCGCCACCGTCTCGCAGCCTGAGAGGTAGCCGAGATAGGCCAGCGAGGAGTGGCTGCCGTTGAGCAGCCGCAGCTTCATCGTCTCATAGGGCGCGACCTCGGAGACCAGCGTCGCCCCCGCCGCCTCCCAGGCCGGACGTCCAGACAGGAAGCGGTCCTCGATCACCCATTGCAGGAACGGCTCGGTGACGATCGGCCAGGCATCCGCGACCCCGAGCGCCGCGGCGATGCGGCCGCGATCCTCGTCGGTGGTGGCCGGCACGATGCGGTCGACCATGGTCTCCGGGCAGGCGATCTCGCCCTCGACATAGGCGCCGAGGTCGGGCGAGACCAGCGCGGCGAAGCGCGACAGGATGCGGTGCAGGGTGCGGCCATTGGCCGGCAGGTTGTCGCAGCACAGCGGGGTGAAGGGCGCGAGGCCTTCCGCCCGGCGGCGGCCGATCGCCCTGGCCAGGATGCCGACGGCCGAGCGCGGCGCCTCGGGATGGGCCAGATCGTGGACGATGTCGGGGTGGCTCTCGTCCAGCCGGCCGGTGGCCGGGTCGTGGCAATAGCCCTTCTCGGTCACGGTCAGGCTGACGATGGCGACCGAAGGCCGGCACAGCGCGTCGAGCAGCGCCGCCGGGTTCTCCGGCGCCACCAGCACGTCGCGGACGGCGCCGATCACACGCAGCGCCTCGCCGTCGCTGTCGCGCACCGACAGGGTGTAGAGCCCGTCCTGCGGCACCAGCGCGTCGCGCGTGTCCGGGCTGCGCAGGCTGGCGCCGAGAATGCCCCAGCGCCGGTCGCCGGCCGCCAGCACATCGTCGGTGCAGACCGCCTGATGGGCCCGGTGGAAGGCGCCGATGCCGAGATGGACGATGCCGGTGGCGACCGCATCGCGGTCATAGCCCGGCCGCGCCACCGATGCCGGCAGCCCGGCCAGGGCGGCCGCCCCGAGCCGCTGCGAGGATCTGGTCATGCGCCGCGCCCGCAGCGGCCGGAATGATCACGATGCAGCATCGACGGCGTCCTCTCCCTTGTCTGGTCTCTCCGGTAGCGCCGATCGATGCCGAGCACAACCTCTCGAATCCCGCTGCGATCCTAGTATGGCAGTTCGGGTATCAGCAAATCCTCCGGGCCAACGGCTGGAAATATTGACCGTCATGGCGAGCCCCGAAGGGGCGTGGCCATCCAGGGGCCGGTGCGAGCGGCCCTGGATGGCCACGTCGCTTCGCTCCTCGCCATGACAAAGAGGGCCTGGAAAGCAGTCGGCACTGGAAACCGGTAGGCAGAAACAAAACGGGCAGCCCGAAGGCTGCCCGTCAATGACCGGAAATCCAGCGCTTCCTCAGGTATCCAGGAAGCTGCGCAGCTTGCGGCTGCGGCTCGGGTGCTTCAGCTTGCGCAGCGCCTTCGCCTCGATCTGGCGGATACGCTCGCGCGTCACCGAGAACTGCTGGCCGACCTCCTCCAGCGTGTGGTCGGTGTTCATGCCGATGCCGAAGCGCATGCGCAGCACCCGCTCCTCGCGCGGCGTCAGCGACGCCAGGACGCGCGTGGTGGTCTCGCGCAGATTGGCCTGGATCGCGGCGTCCAGCGGCTGGACCGCGTTCTTGTCCTCGATGAAGTCGCCGAGGTGGCTGTCCTCCTCGTCGCCGATCGGCGTCTCGAGGCTGATCGGCTCCTTGGCGATCTTGAGGACCTTGCGCACCTTTTCCAGCGGCATCAGCAGGCGCTCGGCCAGCTCCTCCGGGGTCGGCTCGCGGCCGATCTCGTGCAGCATCTGCCGGCTGGTGCGGACCAGCTTGTTGATCGTCTCGATCATGTGCACCGGGATGCGGATGGTCCGCGCCTGGTCGGCGATCGAGCGGGTGATCGCCTGCCGGATCCACCAGGTGGCATAGGTCGAGAACTTGTAGCCACGGCGGTACTCGAACTTGTCGACCGCCTTCATCAGCCCGATGTTGCCCTCCTGGATCAGGTCCAGGAACTGCAGCCCGCGGTTGGTGTATTTCTTGGCGATCGAGATCACGAGGCGGAGATTGGCCTCGACCATCTCCTTCTTGGCCCGCCCGGCCTCCTTCTCGCCCTTCTGCACGGTCGAGACGATGCGGCGGTACTCCGAGATCGGCAGGCCGACCTCATCCGAGATCTGGCTGATCTGGCCGCGCACCCGCTGGGCCGCGGTGCCGTTCTTCTCGGCGAACTTGGTCCACTTCTTGTCGAGGCCGCGCACCCGCTCGACCCAGTTCGGGTCGAGCTCATGCCCGAAATAGTGCTGCAGGAAGGATTCGCGGTTGACCCCGCCCTCGACGACCAGGCGCATGAGCTGGCCTTCGAGGCCCATCAGCTTGCGGTTCTGGCCATAGAGCTGCTCGACCAGTTGCTCGATCCGGACATTGTTGAGGTGCACGCCCTCCATCAGGCGGACCATGTCCTCCTTCAGCTTGTCGTATTTCGAATCCGACTGCTTGGAGAGAGCCTCGCCCTTCTGGATCTGGGTCAGGCGCTGCTCCTGCAGCTTGTGCATCTTCTGATAGGTCTGCTCGATCGCCTCGAAGGTCTCGAGCACCTGCGGCTTCAGCGCCTCCTCCATGGCGGAGAGGGAGATGCCGCCGTCGTCGTCGTCGCCCGAGCCGCCGGACGCGGCCTCGCCTTCGCCCTCCGCCTCGGCCTCGGGCTCTTCCTCGGCCTCGCTCTCGCCCTCGCTCATGGCCAGCGCCTCGCCCTCGGGGCTGGCGCCGTAGGTGGCGTCGAGGTCGATGACGTCACGCAGCAGCATCTTCCCGTCCTTCAGGGAGGAATGCCACTCGATCATCGCGCGGATGGTCAGCGGGCTTTCGCAGATGCCGCCGATCATCATCTCCCGGCCGGCCTCGATGCGCTTGGCGATGGCGATCTCGCCCTCGCGCGACAGCAGCTCGACCGAGCCCATCTCGCGCAGATACATGCGCACGGGGTCGTCGGTGCGGCCGACATCGTCGTCGTCGAGGTTGCCGGCGTTGCGGCCCTCGCCATCGGCATCGCCGGCGGCCGCCGCGGTGTCTTCCGACTCCTCGTTCTCGACGACGTTGATGCCCATCTCGGACAGGTTCGAGGTCACGTCCTCGATCTGCTCGGACGAAGTCAGGTCCGGCGGCAGGGCGGCGTTCAGCTCGTCGATGGTGACGTAGCCGCGCTCCTTGCCCTTGGCGATCAGCTTCTTCACCGCCTGGACGGTCACGTCCATCGAGGCGCCGTCCGCGCTGTCCTCGCGCGTCTCGGCCGAATCCGCTGCCGCCGCTGTCTTGGTTGCCATCTGCACCCGTGCCCCTTCGCCCGCCGCCGTCGGACCCCTGTCGTCACAGAGGGACCCGAAGCTGGCTCTCATACCTAAGCTTCCGCGCGCAAGGAAGGGGCACGACTCGGAATCGGTCCTGCCTCCGCCGCGCACGGCGTCCATTTCATCCCTGCCGGCGGGTCAGAATCCGCCCGGCACCGTCTGCCGACGCTCGATCTCCTGCCGCAGCCCGCGCCAGCGTTCCAGCGCGGCCTCCGTGCCCTGCCGCCCCATATCCCGGGCCGCATCCGCCAGCTCGCGCTTCAACGCGCGCAGCTCGAGATGACCCATGATCATGGCCCAGCCGGTGCGCGCCTCGTCCAAAGGCGTCTCCGGCCGGGTGAAGGGCCATTTCCTGCGAATGCGGTCGACCAATGCCGGCGGCAATCCCACGGCTTCGGGAACAGTGAGGTAGGGCCGAGCCTGCTGTGAATCAAGTCTGTCCGATTCGAGGCCCGAGTCGCGGCTTGGCGAATCGCCGAGTCGCGCCAGCAGCGACTGGCGCAGCGAATCGAGGCCCGAATCGGCGATCTCGACCATGGCGAAGCCCTCGCCGACCTCCTCGCCGAGATCCGGATGTGCGGCGAGAAGGCACAGCAGCACGCAGACCGCCAGGCGGTCGTCCTGCTCGTCGCGGATCGATTGCGGCTTGGGCCCGGCCGGCGCCGGCGGCTTGCCGCCCGGCCGCCATTCCCCGCCGGCCTGCCGCTTCGGCCGCCAGGGGAACGCCTCCTCGAACCGGGCCCGCAGCTCGCCCAGATACTGGCCCTGCACCGACGGGTCGGCGATCCGCTTGGCCTGGGCCTCGACGCCGGCGCGCAGGCCGGCCCGGCCCTCCGGCGTCTCCAGCCGGTGCATCGTGGTCTGGCGGTCGAACAGCACCCGGACCAACGGCAGCGCGCTCTCCAGCACTGCCTGCATGGCAGCCCCGCCGCCGGAGCCGCGGATCAGGCTGTCCGGATCCTCGCCCTGCGGCAGGAAGGCGATGCGGGCCGAATGGTCCGGCTTCAGCTGCGGCAGGATCCGGTCCATCGCCCGCCAGGCGGCGCGCCGCCCGGCCTCGTCGCCGTCGAAGCACAGCACCGGCACCGGCGACATCTTCCACAGCTCGACGATCTGCTCCTCGGTCAAAGCGGTGCCGAGCGGCGCCACCGCCGCCTCGAAGCCGGCGCGGACCAGGGCGATCACGTCCATATAGCCTTCGGCGACGATCACGGTCTGCCCCTGCGACGCCGCCTGCCGCGCCCGGGACATGCCGTAGAGGAGATTACCCTTATGGAACAGCGGGTTGTCCGGGCTGTTGATGTATTTCGGCCCGTCGCCTTCCATGATCCGGCCGCCGAAGGCGACGGTGCGGCCGCGCCGGTCGGCCACCGGGAAGATCACCCGGTTGCGGAAGAAGGAATAGAGGTCGCGCCCGTCATCCGGCCGGCGGGCCAGCCCGACCTCCTCGACCATGGCGTCCTGGAAGCCCTGGCCGCGCAGATGCTTGATCAGCTTGCCGCCGTCAGTGGGGGCGAAGCCGAGGCGGAAGCGTGAGATGGTGTCGCCGTCCAGGCCGCGGCCCTTGAGGTAGTCGCGGGCCGACCGGCCGCCGGCGCCGCGCAGCTCGGCCTCGAAGAAGGCGCAGGCCGACTCGACCACGTCGTACAGCGTCTTCTGCCGCTCGAACCGGGCGCGGTCCTCCGGCTCGGCCTTCGGCACCTCCAGCCCGGCCTGGGAGGCCAGCGTCTCGATCGCCTCCATGAAGGACAGGCGGTCGTGCTGCATGACGAAGCTGATGACGTCGCCGGTGGCGCCACAGCCGAAGCAGTAGAAGAAGCCCTTCTGGTCGTTGACCGTGAAGCTCGGCGTCTTCTCCTTGTGGAACGGGCAGCAGGCCTTGAACTCGCCCTTGGTGCCGCGCTGCAGCGGCACCCGCTTGCCGACCACGTCGGACACCTGGAGGCGGGTGCGCAGCTCTTCGAGGAAGCCGGGAGGAAGGGACATGCAGGGGTTCTATCGGGCAAGGGCGCCCTAGCCTAACGCGATTCCTGCTTCACGGGTCAGCGGTTCTGAGCCCCGTCCCTACCCCTGCTGTCATTGCCGGGCTTGACCCGGCAATCCAGTGGGTCTCGACAGTTTCTGGATGCCCGGGTCAAGCCCGGGCATGACAGTGTAGGGCTATCCCCTCAGCCCAGCTGCGCCTTCACCAAGGCCGAGACCTTGGAGAAGTCCATCCGGCCGGCGTAGCGGGTCTTCAGCTCGGCCATCACCTTGCCCATGTCCTTCATGCCGGCGGCGCCGAGATCCTTGATCACCGTACCGATCGCCGCCGCGGTCTCGGCCTCATCCATCGCCTGCGGCAGCCAGCGCTCGATCACCGTGATCTCCGCCTGCTCCTTGTCGACCAGATCCTGCCGGTTGCCCTGCTGGTACAGGGCGATGCTCTCGCGCCGCTGCTTCACCATGGTCTGCAGCATGGACAGGATCTCCTCGTCCGGGATGCCGTCCATGTTGCCCTTGGCGCGGGCGTCGATGTCCTTGGTCTTGAGCGCGGCGATGATCATCCGCACGGTCGAGAGCGTGCGCTCGTCCCGGGCCTTCATCGCTTCCTTGAGCGTGTCGGTGAACTGGGTGCGCAGCATGATCCGATCCTCCTGACAGAAGCGGCGCGAATGTCGGCCATTCGGCCGGCATAGGCAAGAGAAGGGGTCGGGCATTCCGCCAGCGCGGGCAAGAGGGGCTGGAATCTTGCAACCACCCGTGCTTTATGCCTGGAAATTCATACCCGAGGTTGCCATGACCCACACCGCTCCGCCCCCCGGCGCCACTGCGGCGCTCGTGCTCGCCGACGGCACGGTGCTTTGGGGCCGCGGCATCGGCGCTGCCGGCAAGGCGATCGGCGAGGTCTGCTTCAACACCTCGATGACCGGCTATCAGGAGATCATGACCGATCCGTCCTATGCCGGGCAGATCGTCACCTTCACCTTCCCGCATATCGGCAATGTCGGCGCCAACCCGGAGGATGTCGAGACCGGGACCACGGCGGCGCGCGGCCTGGTGCTGCGCGACGACATCACCGACCCCTCCAACTGGCGCGCCACCCGCGACTTCGACGACTGGCTGCAGTCCTTCGGGCTGATCGGCATCGCCGGCGTCGACACCCGCGCCCTGACCCGCCGCATCCGCGACGCCGGCGCCCCGACCGGGGTGGTGATCCACGCCCCCGACGGCGATTTCGACATCGCCGCGGCGCTGGCCGAGGCCCAGGCCTGGCCGGGGCTGGAGGGCATGGACCTGGCCAAGGACGTGTCCTGCACCCAGACCTATCGCTGGGACCAGACGCGCTGGGCGCTCGGCACCGGCTACGGCACGCTGGAGAGCCCGAAGCGCAAGGTCGTGGCGATCGATTTCGGCGCCAAGCGCAACATCCTGCGCTGCCTGGCCTCGACCGGCTGCGAGGTCACTGTGGTGCCGGCGACGGCGACCGCCGAGGACGTGTTGAGCCACGGCCCGGACGGGGTGTTCCTGGCCAATGGCCCGGGCGACCCGGCGGCGACCGGCACCTATGCCGTGCCGACGATCAAGGCGCTGCTCGACAGCGGGCTGCCGATGTTCGGCATCTGCCTCGGTCACCAGATGCTGGCCCTGGCGCTGGGCGCCCAGACCGGCAAGATGGCGCGCGGCCACCGCGGCGCCAACCACCCGGTCAAGGACCTGACCACCGGCAAGGTCGAGATCACCAGCCAGAACCACGGCTTCCAGGTGCTGGCGGAAAGCCTGCCGGACAGCGTCGAGGTCACCCATGTCAGCCTGTTCGACGGTTCGAACGAAGGGCTGCGGCTGAAGGACCGGCCGGTGTTCTCGGTGCAGTATCACCCCGAGGCCAGCCCGGGGCCGCAGGACAGCCACTATCTGTTCCAGCGCTTCGTCGACCTGATCGACGCGCACAAGCGCTGATGTCCCAGCGCGAGCCGCCGCGCCTGCTAGGTCCCAGGGTCTTCCTGACCCTGGCGGGGCCGGCCGACAGCGTGGCGCTGGCCGCCTTCCACGACCGGGAATGGGATCATCTCGGCCCCTGGATGCCGCCGCGCAGCGCCGCCTGGCGCACCGAAGCCCATTGGCGCCGCTGGGGCGCCGAGGCGGTCGAGCTGTTCCTGGACGATCGGGCCGTGCGGCTGGTGCTGCGCCTGATCGACCGGCCGGAGGCCGGAATCGTCGGGCAGCTGAACCTGAACATGCTGGCGCGCGGCGCCTTCCAGGCGGCGACGCTGGGCTATCACATGGGTGCGGCGCAGCAGGGCCAGGGGCTGATGCGCGAGGCGCTGGAGATGGCGATCCCCTACGCCTTCGGCCCCTTGGGCCTGCACCGGCTGATGGCCAACCACCTGCCGGAGAACGCCCGCAGCGCCGCGCTGCTGCAGCGCCTGGGCTTCGTCCGCGAGGGCTATGCCAAGGACTATCTGTTCATCGGCGGCGCCTGGCGCGACCATGTGCTGACGGCGCTGACCACCCCCGATCCGGTGGATCCGCCGGCGGGGTAGGAACCCGCCTCCCTTCGCCGCCGTTGCCTTTTTGACCAAGGCCACCGCGGCGAGGAGGCGACATGCCGGACGACCATCCGCCCACGCTCAGCAAGACCGAGGCCCGCCAGGGCGAGACCAGCGGCCATATGCGCTGGGTTCTTCATGGCTCGATGGTGCTCGCAATCATCGTCCTCGGCATCGTGCTGCTCTGGTGGGTCTTCTGACCGGACACAAAGAGGGGCGGCCGCGGGCCGCCCCAAATCTGCCAGCCTGAACGCGCCGCTACATCCAATAGGGCGGGACGCGGTAGTAGTCGTGCACCTGCCGCGCCCATTGCCGGTCATCCCAGTCGAAGCGCTCGCCGCGGTCATGCGCCGGGGCACCGCGCAGTTGGTCTTCGGTGATGTCCAGCTCATAGGCGTCGAGGGCTTCGTTGTAGGTCAGCATCGACCATGGCAGGGCGTAGTAGTCCTCGCCGATGCCGAGGAAGCCGCCGAAGGTCATGACCGCATAGCCGACGCGGCCGGTCCGCTTGTCGATCATCACCCGCTGGATGGTGCCGATCCGGTCGCCGTGCGGCCGCCGCACCGGGGTGCTCTCGACCTTGTCGCTGGCGATCAGCCGCTCGGTCTCACGCGTGCTGAGATCGCCGCCTGCCTGGGCCTGCATGTCGCTCTCCCACAGTGGTGGACTCAGTCCAGCAATGCTCCGAACGACGCCCCGGTTCCCCCCGGAACCAGGGGCCGCCGCGGGCGATTGACCAGGGAGACCATTCCCCAGACGCGAGGCCCTGATGAGCGATCCGAAGCCGCCCCCCGACGATCCCACCCGCCCGCCGATGCCCAATCCGCGGCCGGACACGCCGCCGGACGAGCCAGGCCAGCCGCCGCCGGAGGTGCCGCCCGACGGCCCGGCCGAACCGCCCCTGCCCGACCCGGTCCGGTTCTAGCTTACGAAAAAAGGCCGGCACCCGCGGGTGCCGGCCTTCCTCGTCTCAGGTCGCAGATCGGTCAGTTCCAGCGGCGGTCCCAATAGGGACGGTTCCAGCCGTCGCGCCGCCCGTAGCGGTGCCAGTCCCGCCGGTCGTGACGCCAGCTGTTGCGGTACCAGTCCCGGCGGTCGTGACGCCAGTCGCGCCGCCAGTCGCGATGATCGCGCCGCCAGTCGCGACGGTCATGGCGCCAGTCGCGGCGCCACTCCACCTTGGTGGCGAGGTTCGCGTCGCCCTGGCCGTTCCACACCGCCGGCGTGGCCACCGGCGCAGGCGCCCGATCCTGGGCGAAAGCGGCGCCGGAGGCGCCGGCGAGCAGCAGAGCCGCTGAGGCGGCCACGAGAAGACGCTTCATACCAGACAACATAGGGCTGATCCCTCTTCCATCAACCGGCGATGTTCCCTGGGGAACACCCGGCTTCCCACACTTCACGCCCTACACTGAAGATTCCGTCGTCGTCGAAAGCCACGACGACAAGCATACATGCAAAAACTGAGCGACACAGCGGCCGATGTCTTTTTCGGACACGAAGAGATCACGAAGAAGCCACAATTCGAATTCGTTCCGAATTGCAAATCTGGACGAATTCTCAATTATCAGTAAGGATTCCGACTGCCGGACACCGGAAAATCCACGACGATCGAGGCCCTATGGCCTGCGGTCAGAGGATGGCGAGCGATGTCTTCCGCCGTGGCGGCGGGAAAGCGTGGTCGAGCGCCGCCAGGTCGGACTCGTCGAGGATGAGGTCCAGTGCCTTGCGATGGTCGCGCAGCCGCTCGACCCGGCTGGATTTCGGAATGGCGACGACGCCCTGCCGGGTCAGCAGCCAGGCCAGCGCCACCGTGGCCGGCGCCACGCCGTGCCGGCGGGCAACGCCGACGAGGCCCGGGTTGCCGAGCAGCCGGCCCTGGCCGAGCGGCGAATACGCCATCACCGGCAGGCCGCGGTCCTGGCACCAGGGCAACAGGTCCCATTCGATGCCGCGGGCGGACAGGCTGTAGCAGACCTGGTTCGCCGCGGTGCGGTCGCCGCCCTTCTCGCCGGCCCAGGCTTCCATGTCGTCGATGTCGAAATTGCTGACGCCCCAATCGACCAGCTTGCCGTCTTCGCGCAGCCGCTCGAACGCCTCGATGGTCTCGGCATGGGGCGTGCGGCCCTGCCAGTGCAGCAGATAGAGGTCGATCCGGTCGGTGCCGAGCCGACGCAGGCTGCGCTCGCAGGCCTCGATCGCGGCCGCGAAGCCGGCATTGTGCGGATAGACCTTGCTGACCAGGAACACGCCGTCGCGGCGGCCGCGGATGGCCTGGCCGACCACCTCCTCGGCGCCGCCCTCGCCATACATCTCGGCGGTGTCGATCAGGGGCAGGCCGAGATCGAGGCCCGCGGCCAGCGCCACTGCCTCCTCGTCCGCCTCGCGCGGGTCCTCGCCCATGCCCCAGGTGCCCTGCCCCAGGATCGGCATGGCGGCGCCGGAGGGCAGCGCCACCGTGGTCTCGCCCGCCGGCCGGCGGCGCAGCCCTTCTGTGCCGGTCATTCCTGTCTCCTATTCCGCGATTGCCAACCGATCCTGCGGCATCGCCCCGGCGGCAGCCAGGGTCCAGATCGTCAGCGCCCCCTGCCGGCCGCGAATCTCCGTCTCACCGGCCGGACCGAACGCCCCCAGCACCTCCGGCGGGCAGCCTTCGCGGCCGGCCTGGGAAACCGCGGCGTCGCTGGCCACCACCCGGGCGGCGAGGCGGCGGCTCAAGCGCTCCAGCCGGCTGGCGACATTGACCGTATCGCCCACGACGCCGAACTCCAGCCGCCGCTCGTCGCCGATATTGCCCATCACCACCAGGCCGTAATGCAGGCCGATGCCGACCTCGACCGGCGCCGCGCCGCGCGCCCGGCGCTTGGCGTTCCAGCGCTCGACCTCGCTGCACATCGCCCGGGCGCAGCTCAGCGCGTTGCTGGCGTCGCGCGGGCCGGGCTGCGGCGTGCCGAAGGTCGCCATCACGCAGTCGCCGATATACTTGTCGATCGTGCCCTCATGGGCGAAGACCTGTTGCGCCATGCGGCGGTGGAAGCTGCGCAGCAGCGCCACCACCCGCTCCGGCGCCAGCCCCTCGGCCTGGCCGGAGAAGCCGACGATGTCGACGAACAGGATCACCGCCGGCTGGCGCTGAATCTCGCCGAGCGGCGTCGCCGAGGCGGCGAGCCGGCCGACCAGGTTGGGCGAGAAGTAGCGCGACAGCGATGCCTTGGCCGCCTCCATCCGCGCCGCCCGCCCGACCAGCTTGCGCGAGCGCCACACCGCCAGCGCCAGCACCAGCGTCATCAGCACCAGGACGACGGTCTGGATCATCCAGAGCGTGCTGCTGACGGCGTGCGGGTCGAGCGACATGGCGATGCGCATGGCGTCGGGGTTTGGACCGTCGACCATGTCGTTGGCGCTGGTGACGATGCTGTCCGGGCGCGAGGCCAGCCAGGCGAAGCCGAGCGACCAGGAGATGGTCAGCGCCCCGCCGACCAGCAGCACCAGCTTGGGCGAATAGCTGAGCGCCACGCCGCACAGGAACAGCAGCAGGAACAGGAAGTTCGGGATCCGCTGGGTGAACTGGACCGGCAGCTCGGAGCTGAACAAGGGGTTGGGCGCCACCATCACGAAGGTCAGCACCGCCGCGTCCAGCACCAGGAAGGCGCCGACGCCCCAGACGCCGATGCTGCCGCGGCGCTGCAGCAGATAGGGGATCAGGCCGAGCACGAGGAAAACGGCCATCAGGCCGATATAGGCCACCGACCGCTCGACCGGGATCCAGATGGCGACATAGACGGCCAGAAGCGCCAGCACCAGAACGCGGCCGTAGAAGACGTAGGAGAAGCCGTCACGCTCCTCCCGCTCCATGGCGCCTTGGATGCCAAGGGGCGTCGCCTGCGCCGGTTTCGCCATGCCGCCCTCCACCCGATGATGCGCTGCAAATGGGGCGCCAGGGCCGCTTTCGCCAGAGCCGGATGATTTGAAATGGGTTCGCATGGCGAAACCATTTCAAATCTGAATCCGGCTCTGCGCTTGAGAGTCAGAGCGCGATTCACGTGTCAGATCGAAGCGAAACGCTTCGATCTGACACGACCGCGCTCTGGGGTGCGGATGACGACAGGTCGCCCCTGCCCTGCGCCATGCGGTCGCCCCGGGGCTTTCCCCGCGCGCGTTCCTTCCTTATAAGAGCGCGCTCCTTCGGGAGCGTGCCCCCCGTACCCAGCAGGCCGCCCCCATGCCCAAGCGCACCGACATTCGCTCGATCTGCATCATCGGCGCCGGCCCGATCGTCATCGGCCAGGCCTGCGAGTTCGACTATTCCGGCGCCCAGGCCTGCAAGGCGCTGAAGCAGGAGGGCTATCGCGTCATCCTGGTCAACTCCAACCCGGCGACGATCATGACCGATCCGGAGCTGGCGGACGCGACCTATATCGAGCCGATCACGCCGGAATTCGTCACCCGCATCCTCGAGGCCGAGCGGCCGGACGCGCTGCTGCCGACGATGGGTGGGCAGACGGCGCTGAACACCGCCATGGCACTGGCCGAGAACGGCACGCTGGCACGGCTGGGGATCGAGCTGATCGGGGCCAAGCGGGACAGCATCGAAAAGGCCGAGGACCGGGCCAAGTTCCGCGAGACCATGGACGAGATCGGCCTGGAATCGCCGAAGAGCGCGGTGGTGCACAGCTTGTCCGAGGCGATCGACGCTCTGCCGGCCGTCGGCCTGCCGGCGATCATCCGCCCGTCCTTCACCCTCGGCGGCACCGGCGGCGGCATCGCCTACAACCGGGTCGAGTTCGAGGAGATCGTCCGCTCCGGCCTCGCCGCCAGCCCGACCCGCGAGGTGCTGATCGAGGAATCCGTCCTCGGCTGGAAGGAATACGAGATGGAGGTGGTCCGCGACCGCGCGGACAACTGCATCATCATCTGCTCGATCGAGAACGTCGATCCGATGGGCATCCACACCGGCGACAGCGTCACCGTGGCCCCGGCCCTGACGCTGACCGACAAGGAATACCAGCGGATGCGCGACGCCTCGATCGCGGTGCTGCGCGCGATCGGCGTCGACACCGGCGGGTCGAATGTGCAGTTCGCGGTCGACCCCGAGACCGGCCGCATGGTCGTGATCGAGATGAACCCGCGGGTCAGCCGGTCCTCCGCCCTGGCGTCGAAGGCCACCGGCTTCCCGATCGCCAAGGTCGCGGCCAAGCTGGCGGTCGGCTACACTCTTGACGAGCTCGCCAACGACATCACCAAGGTGACCCCGGCCAGCTTCGAGCCGACGATCGACTATGTCGTCGTCAAGATGCCGCGCTTCACCTTCGAGAAGTTCCCGGGCGCCGAGCCGACCCTGACCACCAGCATGAAGTCGGTCGGCGAGGCGATGTCGATCGGCCGCAACTTCGCCGAGGCGCTGCAGAAGGCCCTGCGGTCGATGGAGACCGGCCTGTCCGGCCTGGACGAGATCGAGATCCCCGGCGTCGCCATGGATGCCCCGGACGCGCAGGTGATCCGCGCCGCCCTGGCCCGCCCGACCCATGACCGGCTGCTGGTGATCGCCCAGGCCATGCGCCTCGGCCTCGGGGTCGAGGAGATCCGCGCCGCCTGCAAGTTCGACCCCTGGTTCCTGCGCGAGATCGAGAAGATCGTCGCGGCGGAGGAGGAGGTGAGGCGCTACGGCCTGCCCGAGGACGCCCAGGGCTTCGCCCGGCTGAAGCGGCTCGGCTTCTCCGACGCCCGGCTGGCCAAGCTGGCCGATGTGCCCGAGGCCGAGGCCGCCTCCGCCCGCCGCGGCCTGGGGGTGATGCCGGTCTACAAGCGCATCGACACCTGCGCCGGCGAGTTCGCCTCGGCCACGCCCTACATGTATTCGACCCATGAAGCCGGCTTCGACGAGGGGGAGTGCGAATCCGACCCGACCGACCGCGAGAAGATCGTCATCCTCGGCGGCGGCCCGAACCGGATCGGCCAGGGCATCGAGTTCGATTATTGCTGCGTCCACGCCGCCTACGCGCTGAAGGAGGCCGGCTACGAGACCATCATGGTCAATTGCAACCCGGAGACGGTGTCGACCGACTACGACACCTCGGACCGGCTCTACTTCGAGCCGCTGACCGCCGAGGACGTGATCGAGCTGATCCGGGTCGAGCAGGAGCGCGGCACGGTCAAGGGCGTGATCGTGCAGTTCGGCGGCCAGACGCCGCTGAAGCTGGCGCATGACCTGGAGGAGGCCGGCATCCCGATCCTGGGCACGCCGAAGGACGCGATCGACCTGGCCGAGGACCGCGAGCGCTTCCGCGACCTCCTGGACAAGCTGGGCCTGCGCCAGCCGAAGAGCGGCATCGCCCATTCGGTCGAGGCGGCGGAGGCAATCGTGCAGGAGGTCGGCTTCCCCTGCCTGATGCGCCCGTCCTACGTGCTGGGCGGCCGGGGCATGGAGATCGTGCACGACCTGCAGGGCTTCCGCCGCTACATCACCACGGCCGTCAAGGTCTCCGGCCGCAACCCGGTGCTGATCGACCGCTACCTGCAGGACGCGATCGAGGTCGATGTCGACGCGGTGCGCGACGGCGATCAGGTCTATGTCGCCGGCATCATGGAGCATATCGAGGAGGCCGGGATCCATTCCGGCGACAGCGCCTGCGCCCTGCCGCCCTATTCCCTGCCCGCCTTCGTGGTGCATGAGATCGAGCGCCAGACCCGGATGCTGGCCGACGGCCTGGGCGTCATCGGCCTGATGAACACCCAGTTCGCGGTCAAGGACGACGAAGTCTACGTCATCGAGGTCAATCCGCGCGCCAGCCGCACCGTGCCCTTCGTGGCCAAGGCGACCGGCACGCCGATCGCCAAGATCGCGGCCCGGGTGATGGCCGGCGAGAAGCTGGCGGACTTCACCCTGGCCGGCCCGACCCCGCCCTACACGGCGGTGAAGGAGGCGGTGTTCCCGTTCAACCGCTTCCCCGGCGTCGACGTCATCCTGGGGCCCGAGATGAAGTCGACCGGCGAGGTCATGGGGCTGGACCGCGACTTCGGACGCGCCTTCGCCAAGAGCCAGCTGGGCGCCAACCAGAAGGTGCCGCTGTCCGGCACCGTCTTCGTCTCGGTCAAGGACCGCGACAAGCCGGCGATCCTGGCCGTGGCCCGCCGCATCGCCGAATTGGGCTTCGAGATCCTGGCCTCGACCGGCACCGCCAAGGCGCTCGAGGAAGGCGGGCTCAAGGTCCGGCGCATCAACAAGGTGATGGAAGGCCAGCCGCACATCGTCGACGCCATCCTGAACGGCGAGGTCCAGCTGGTGTTCAACACCACCGACGGCGCCCAGACGGTGCGCGACAGCTTCGGCTTGCGCCGCGCCGCGCTGGTCAATAACATTCCCTACTCGACGACCGTGGCCGGGGCGCGCGCGACTGTGGAGGCGATCGCCGCGCTGAAGGCCGGGGCGCTTGAAGTCGCCCCGCTGCAATCCTACCTAGGTTCGGCGCGGTAGCACCGGGGGCAGGGATACGAGCAGGTCTGGAGGCCGGCGTCCTGGACGCCGGGTGTAACGCTTTTTGGCTTTTTGGGACTGGAGCACGATGGAAAAGGTGCCGATGACCGCGGGGGGATACAACCGCCTGCAGGAAGAATTGAAGCATCTGAAGAGCGTGGCGCGGCCCGAGGTGATCAAGGCGATCGCCGAGGCGCGCGAGCATGGTGACCTGTCCGAGAACGCGGAATACCACGCGGCGCGCGAGCGCCAGAGCTTCATCGAGGGCCGGGTGATGGAACTCGAGGACCGGATCAGCCGGGCCGAGATCATCGACACCTCCAAGCTGTCCGGCGACACCGTCAAGTTCGGCGCCACCGTGACGCTGGCGGACGAGGACACCGAAGAAGAGATCACCTATCAGATCGTCGGCCAGGACGAGTCCGACATCAAGGAAGGCCGCCTGTCGATCACCGCGCCCCTCGCGCGCTCGCTGATCGGCAAGGCCGAGGGCGACCAAGTCGAGGTCACCACCCCCGGCGGCTCCAAGAGCTACGAGATCGTCACGGTCCAGTTCGTCTGACCGTCGTCCTTTGCGAATTCCGCAACGGCCCCGCTTCGGCGGGGCCGTTTGCGTTTCGGCTCAGCCGATCGAAGCGGACCGGCCATTCCCACAGGACCGGTCCTGTGCTATACGCCCGCCCATCATGACCCACGCTCTGCGATATCCAGGTGAAAAACCGTCCTTCTGATCGGAAGGGTGGCAGAGCGGTCGTGCGTCGGTTTTCCAGGCTTCAGGTAAAGTCAGCCCCAGCGGGAGTTCGCTGCTCGTCCCTTGTTCCGGACGGGCGTTGCCGCAGGCCCGACTCCCCGACTCTCCGCCAGCCTTCCACGGCCCACGGGCTCGCCTATCGGTGAAGGCAAGGCGCTGTAAACGCCCCGCTTGCGCTGTGGTGGTTCGACTCCGCCCCCGTGGACCAGACCTCCCGGATCCGCCTGACGGATCCGACCGGACAGGACCGATGGCGAATTCGATGCGAGGCCCGTCAGGGATCCTCGCATCATCCCTTGTCGTCATCGGCGGTGCAGGCAGGCCGTAAGGGCGGCGCGCCGAAACCTTGACGCGCCGTTCGACCCGGCCGTCTGCACCGCATCACCTGTCACAGTTGGAGGCGTGCGGTTGCTCAGCCGCCGGATCTCCAGGAACACGAGCCCGGCGAGACCGCCGAGGCCGGCCGTCAGCCAGAGGGACGGCGCGGGTCCCAGCCGCTCCAGCATCGCGGCGAACAGGAAGGGCGCCAGGGCGGAGGCGATGTGGACGACGCTGGAGATCCAGCCGAGCCGCTCGGCATAACCGGCGCGCCCGAACAGGGCCAGCGGGACCGTGCCGCGGACGATGCTGTTCAACCCGGACCCCAGCCCGAACAGGATTGCGAAGCCGAGCGCCGCGGAAAGGGCGGGCGCGCCGAGCAGCAGCAGGCCGAGCGCCAGCGGCGGCAGGCCGGCGGCGACAATCGCGAGGCCGACCGGGCTGGCCCCGCGGCCGGCGGTCATGGTCAGGAACCGGCTCAGCACCTGGGCCGGGCCGAACAGGCTGCCGACCAGCAGGCTGCCAGCGCCGAGGCCGAGCGCCCCGAGCAGCGGGACCATATGTACCAGCACGGCCGAGGAGACGAAGCCGGCGAGCGAGAAGCCGGTCGCGGTCAATATCAGCAGGACGCGCCGATCCGGATGTCGGCCTTCGGCATCCTCGGGAACGGCGGCCGCCGGGTGCACCGGCGAACCCGCCCGGACCAGGCTGCGGAGCCAGAGATGGATGGGCAGACACAGCAGCAGATGCAACGCGGCGAAGACGAGATACACCTCGCGCCAGCTCAGGTGGCCCTGCAGCGCCGCGGTGGCCGGCCAGAACAGGGTCGAGGCGAAGCCGGCGATCAGGGTGAGATGGGTGATGCTGCGCTGGGCGCCGAATCCGACGACCTGGACCAGCGCCGGGAAGGCCACCTCGTAGAGGACGAAGGACGCGGCGAGCTGGATCGCGACCAGCCCCAGGGCCAGACCCAGCGGCCCGGGCGCGACGGCGCAGCCGATAAGCGCGGCGGCCGCGGCGACCGAGCCGAGGGCCATGATTCGGCCGGCGCCGTGCCGGTCGACCCAGCGGCCGCAGCGCGGCCCGATCAGCGCCCCGGCCAGGAGCGCCGCCGAGAAGGCGCCGTAGACTGCATCCTGCGACCAGCCGATATCGGCGGCCATCCCGGCGGCCAGGATGCTGAAGCTGTAATACAGCGTGCCGTAGCCGATGACCTGGGTCAGCCCGAGCCCGGCGACGATCCCGAAAAGCCGCCGCCCGGAGACCGGACCGGCCGCGCCGATCGCTTCAGCCATGATGTCTTTCCCGTCGCTCAGCAGCAGGCGGATGCTTTGGTGGGAGCGACCGATGCGGCAGGGCCGCAGCAGGGCGCTGCCTCCGCCTCCCGCCGGCCGGGGCCGTTGCAGACGCCGGTCTCGGGCAGGTCCAGCTCGACGCGGGCCGCGGCCTCCAGGTCGCCGGCGAGGTAAGCCGCGACCGACCGGGCCTGCTCGTATCCGGTGGCCAGCAGGAAGGTCGGGGCCCGGCCATAGGCCTTCATGCCGATGATGAACAGGCCCGGTTCCGGCTGCGCCAGCTCGGCCGCGCCATGCGGGCGGACCGTGCCGCAGCTGTGCTCGTTGGGATCGATCAGCGGCGCCAGCGCCCGCGGGCAGTCGAGCGCCGGATCCAATTCGACCCGCAGCTCGCCGAGGATCGACAGGTCGGGTCGCAGGCCGGTCGCCACCACCATCTCATCGGCCTCGATCTCGTGCGCTGTGCTGTCCCGGTCGCCGAAGATGCGGAGACGGCCGCCGGGCATCGTCTCGATCGCGTCGACCGCGAAGGGAGCGACGATCTCGTAGGCCCCTGCATCCGCCAGTGCCCGCAGCCGCTGGCCGAGGGCGCCGCGGCGCGGCAGCTGGTCGGCCTCGCCGCCGCCGAACAGCTTCGCCCGATCGGTGCCGCGGAAGGCCCATACGATCCGGGTGCCCAGCGCCTCCTTGGCCAATTCGGCCAGGTCGAGCAGCGTGCCGGTGGCGGAATGGCCGCTGCCGACCACCAGGACCCGGCGGCCGGCATAACGGTCGCGCTCGCGGCCGAGCACATCGGGCATGCCGTAGCGGATGCGCGCGGCGGCCGCGCGCTCGCCGATCGCCGGCAGGCCGCCGGCCCCCGCCGGGTTCGGCGAGGACCAGGTGCCGGAGGCGTCGATCACCGTCCGCGCGAAGATCCTGCCTTCCCGTCCGCTGCCGTCGACAAACCGGACCTCGAAAGGCCGATTGTCCCGCCCGGCGGTCCGGACCTTGCCGTGGCCGGCGCGGGCGATGCCGGTGACGCGGGTGTCGAGGCGCAGGCGGCCGGCAATCTCCGGCGTCGCCGCCAGTGGGTCGAGATAGCGTTCGGCCAAATCGAGGCCGGTCGGATAGCCGCCCTCGTCCGGATGCGCCCAGCCCTGCCGCTGCAGCAGCGCGACCGTGGCCTTGTCGGTGCTGTAGCCCCAAGGCGAGAACATCGGCACATGGCCCCAGTCGCGCACCGCGGTGCCGACCCGGTCACCGGCCTCCAGGATCACGGGTTCGATCCCATGGCCCAGCAGATGGACCGCAGCGGCCAGGCCGACCGGTCCGGCGCCGATGATCGCGGCCGGCAGCTCCGAGGACGAGCCGACCTCGAGCACTGCACGGTCCGACGAGGCAAGCGGGCGGTTCATCTGGCATCTCCTCACTGTCTATGTTCTAGGCATCGAAGATCGATGCATCAGGGCAAAAAAAGAGGCCGCTATCCGCAGCAGCCTTCCCCGTTCTTCCGGGCGATCACGCTTTCGGTCTCGGTCAGCGCCCGGGTCACCTCCAGCCAGGCATCGACGCCGACCCTGAAGGCCTCGCGGCCCTTGCCGGTCAGGGTGTAGGTCTTGCGCGGCCGGCCGGAGACGACGCTGCTCTCGACCGTGACATAGCCGCCCTCGTCGAATTCGCGCAGCACAGGGTAGATCGTGCCTTCGGTCGGGGAGCAGCAGCCATTGGTCGTCAGCTCGACCGCCCGGGCGATGTCGTAGCCATGCATCGGCCGGTCGTGCAGCACGCGCAGGATGAAGAACTTGGACAGGCTCATCTTGATCGTGCCGGCCCAGTAGGCGCGGCTGGTGTAGTCGACCGCGGGGCGGGCGACGGCGGAAAGTTTGGGGGCTTCGGTCATGGCTCGATCCTGATACCTTGATGGTCAATGAGTCAAGGGATAATGTATCGGCAACTCAGCCGGCCGGGACACCCGATGATCCGCCTCGCCACGCCGGAGGACGCCCCTGCCCTCCACGCGATCTACGCCCCGATCGTCGCCCGGACGGCGATCTCCTTCGAGCTGGCGCCGCCCACGGTGGCGGAGATGGCAGACCGCATCCGCGGCACGATCCCGGCCAATCCCTGGCTGGTGCTGGAGCGGGATGGCCGGATCCTGGGCTATGCCTATGCCGGCGCGCACCGGGCCCGGCCGGCCTATCGCTGGTCGGTCGATGTCAGCGTCTATGTCGCCGAGGCCGGGCGGCGGCAGGGCATCGGCCGCGCGCTCTATGAAAGGCTGTTCGTGCTGCTGCGGCGGCAAGGATACCAATCCGCTTTCGCCGGCATCGCCCTGCCGAACCCGGCCAGCGTCGCCCTGCATGAGGCGGTCGGGTTCGTGCCGCTCGGCGTGTATCGCGACGTCGGCTTCAAGCACGGCGCCTGGCACGATGTCGGCTGGTGGCAGCGCCCGATCGGCGACCGCCCGGCCCACCCGGCCGAACCGCGCCCGGTGACCGAGGTGCTGGGCTGATCAGGCCGGGCGGCGCTCGTACCAGCCGCGCGAGGCCTTCACCAGGCGCACCACCGAGAGCATGACCGGCACCTCGACCAGCACGCCGACGACGGTGGCGAGTGCGGCACCCGAGTTGAGGCCGAAGAGGCTGATGGCGGCCGCCACGGCCAGCTCGAAGAAGCTGGACGCCCCGATCAGCGCGGCCGGCGCCGCCACGCACCAGGCGACGCCGAGTCGCCGGCTGAGCCAGTAGGCGATGCCGGCGTTGAGGTAGACCTGGATCAGGATCGGCATGGCCAATAGCAGGATGACGACCGGCTGGGCCAGGATGCGTTCGCCCTGGAAGCCGAACAGCAGCACCAGCGTCGCCAGCAGGGCGGTCAGCGACAGCGGCTGCAATACGGCCAGCGTGCGCCGCAGCGCCGGCTCGCCGCCGGCGGCCAGCAGCGATCGGCGCCAGAGCTGCGCCACCGCCACCGGCACGACGATGTACAGCACCACCGACAGCAGCAGCGTGTCCCAGGGCACGGTGATCGAGGCGACGCCGAGCAGCAGCCCCACCAGGGGCGCGAAGGCGAACACCATGATCAGGTCGTTGAGCGCGACCTGGCTGAGGGTGAAATGCGGCTCGCCCTCGCACAGATTCGACCAGACGAAGACCATGGCCGTGCAGGGCGCCGCGGCCAGCAGAATCAGCCCGGCGATGTAAGACGGGATCTGGTCCTGGGCAAGCCAGGGCGCAAACAGCCAGCCGATGAAGACGCTGCCGAGCAGCGCCATCGAGAATGGCTTGACGCCCCAGTTGACGAACAAGGTGACACCGACACCGCGCCAATGCTCCTTCACCTGGCCGAGCGCGGCGAAGTCGATCTTCAGCAGCATCGGCACGATCATCGCCCAGATCAGCACTGCCACCGGAAGGTTGACCCTCGAGATCTCCGCCGAGGCGACGAGCGCGAAGAAGCCAGGAACCACCGCGCCGAGGCCGATGCCGGCGACGATGCAGAGCGCGACCCAGAGACTGAGATAGCGTTCGAACAGCCCCATGGCGGGGGCAGCCGGCGCAGGCCCGGCCGCGGCGGTTTCGGCGGTCATCACGGATCCGATCGTTTGGAGGGAAGGTCAGGCGCGCTGGCCGGAGGCGTCGACGACGAGCTCGCCGTCCTCCTTGCGGAACTCGCCCTGCTGCGATGCCGGCAGGATGTCGAGCACCGCTTCCGACGGACGCGCGAGCATCACGCCCCGCTCGGTCACCACGATCGGCCGGTTGATCAGGATCGGATGCGCCATCATGGCGTCGAGCAGCTGGTCGTCGGTCAGGGCCGGATCGTCGAGGCCGAGCTCTTGATAGGGCGTGCCCTTCTCGCGCAGCACCGCCCGCACCGGAACGCCCATGCGCCGGATCAGGTCGGCCAGTTCGGCCCGGCTCGGCGGGGTCTTCAGGTATTCGATGACAACCGGCTCGATCCCGGCGTTGCGGATCAGGCCGAGGACGTTGCGCGACGTGCCGCAGGCCGGGTTGTGATAGATCGTGACCGCGCTCATGGCGTTGCGGGTTCTCCCTGGGTTTGCGCGGCCGGCGCGCAGCCGCAGTCCGCCTGCTCGATGACATCCATCAGCGGCGCGCAGATCTCCGGCCGGCCGTTGCAGCAGTCCTGGACCAGGAAGGACAGCAGCGCCCGCACGCCGTCGAGATCGGCGGAATAGAGGATCGACCGGCCCTCCCGCCGCGACCGGATCAGCCCGGCGCGGCTGAGGATGCCGAGATGGGTCGACAGCGTGGTGGCCGGCACGCCGACCCGTTCCGCCACGGTTCCGGCAGGCACGCCGTCGGGCCCCGCCTGGACCAGCAGGCGGAACACCGCAAGCCGGGTCGACTGGGCCAGGGCGCCGAGCCCCTCGATCGCTGCAATCTCATCCATATTTCGAGAATTGCAGAAATATGGAATTGGTACAAGCCTCCGCAGGCACGGATCTATCGCTTTTTCATCTAATCCTTTGAAGTTGTCGCCAGAATCCACAGGCTGGAGGGGCAAATGTCATCCGGACGAGACGGTTGTTAAACCGAACCGTCATCATCCCCTTGTAGGGAACGGTCCCGTCGCCGCCGTCGCGGACGTGCAGGGCGGCCAAGGGGAGACACACATGACCGTCGTGACCAAGCTGTCGGCGGCCGCCTTCGCGCTGGCCGCCGCCGCGGTATTTGCGCAGCCGGCCCAGGCGGCCGAACGCACCAAGTTCGAGTTCTGGTACGGCCTCACCGGCGACCTGGAGCAGCGGGTGCAGGACACCTGCAAGCGCTTCAACGACAGCCAGGCCGATTTCGAGATCACCTGCGTCGGCCAGGGCGGCTATCCGAATGCGGTGCAGAACGCCATCGCCGCCTACCGCGCCCAGAAGCAGCCGACCGTGGTGCAGGTGTTCGACGCCGGCACGCTGGACCTGATGCTGTCCGGCGCCTATGTCCCGGCCCGCAAGCTGATGGCCGACAACGGCTACGACATCAAGTGGGACGACTATTTCCCCGGCATCGCGAACTACTACGCGACGTCGAAGGGCGAGCTGATGTCGTTCCCCTACAATTCCTCGACGGCGCTGTTCTACTGGAACAAGGACGCCTTCGCCAAGATCGGCCGCGACAAGGGCCCGGAGACCTGGGAGGAGGTCGAGCAGATCTCCCGCCAGCTGAAGGCCGCCGGCTACGACTGCCCGCTGGCCTTCAACTTCGACCCCTGGCCGACGCTGGAGCAGTTCTCGGCGATCCACAACCAGCCGATCGCCACCAAGAACAACGGCTATGACGGTCTCGACGCCGAGCTGGTCTTCAACAAGACCAAGTTCGTCGACCAGATCACCTTCATCAAGAAGATGTACGATGAAGGCCTGTTCGTGCTGAAGACTAAGGAAGGCGGCCAGGACATCGTCCCGGCCTTCGCCTCCGGCACCTGCCAGATGACTCAGTCCTCGGTCGCCGACCACGGCACCATCGGCAAGCTGGCCGCCCCGGACATGCATTGGGACGTGGTCAAGCTGCCGGTCTGGGCCGGCACCGAGCGCAAGAACTCCCTGGTCGGCGGCGCCTCGCTGTGGGTCCTCGCCGGCAAGTCCGAGGGCGAATACAAGGGCGCCGCGGCGTTCCTGAACTTCCTGGCCCAGCCCTCCTCGGTCGAGTGGTGGTCGACCGTCACCGGCTACATCCCGGTGACCAGTTCCGGCTTCCAGGCGATGAAGACGGAAGGCTTCTACGACAAGGCCCCCTACAAGGGCCGCGAGCTGGCGATCGAGAGCCTGACCTACACCCCGACCACCCCGATCTCCCGCGGCATCCGCCTCGGCGGCTACATCCAGATCCGCAAGGAAGTCCAGGACGCCTTCCAGGCGATCATCGCCGGCAAGGTGTCGGTGCAGGACGGCCTCGACCAGGCGGTGGAGCGCGGCAACGTGATCCTGCGCCGCTTCGAGAAGACCTACGCCGGCAAGCAGCTGCTCTGACCCGGCGCAGCCCTCTCACCCTCCCGGCCCACGGGAGGGTGAGGGGTGCAGGTCTCCTGCCCGTCCCCCACCAGCCGCCTCGGACCCGATGGAAAAACGCGCCTTCTTCAAGAACCGGACGCTGGCCTGGCTCCTGATCACGCCGCAGTTGCTGCTGGTGTTCCTGTTCTTCTACTGGCCGGCCGGCGAGGCGCTGTACTGGGCCTTCACGCTGGAGCAGCCCTGGGGCGGCGGCAATGAATGGGTCGGGCTGGAGAATTTCCAGGCGCTCCTGGGCGACAGCGCCTATTGGGGCTCGGTCGGCGTCAGCTTCGCCTACGCCGTCCTGGCCACCGGCATCGCCATGGCCGGCGCCCTGGTCCTGGCGCTGTTCGTCGACCGGCAGCTGCGCGGCTTCCAGGCCTACCGCTCGATCTTCGTGTGGCCCTACGCTATCGCGGCACCGGCCGCGGCCATCGCCTTCCGCTTCATCTTCGCGCCCGAGAGCGGGATGATCGGCGCGATCAACGCGCTGTGGCCCGGCCTGTGGAACCCGGTGCTGAACGGCACCCAGGCCCTGATCATGGTGGTGCTGTGCCATGCCTGGATCTGGATCGGGTACAACTTCATCTTCTTCCTGGCGGCGCTGCAGTCGATCCCGCGCAGCCTGATCGAGGCCAGCGCCATGGACGGGTCGGGCGCGCTGCGCCGGATGCGCGACATCCAGCTGCCGCTGATCGCGCCGACCCTGTTCTTCCTGATGGTGATCAACCTCACCGGCAGCTTCACCGACAGCTTCGGCATCGTCGACATCATGACCGAGGGCGGCCCGGCCCGCGGCACCGAGGTCATGGTCTACAAGATCTATTTCGACGGCTTCAAAGGCCTCGACTACTCCGGCGCCGCCGTCCAGAGCATCGTCCTGATGCTGCTGGTCATGGTCCTCACCTTCGTCCAGTTCCGCTGGGTCGAACGCCGCATCCACTACAGCTGAGGGAGGACGGCGATGATCGAACGCACCCCGGTCCTGAACGCGCTGACGCATCTGATCCTGATCACCGGCCTGGTCCTGGTGCTGTTGCCCTTCGCCATCGTGCTGGCCGCCGCGACCAAGGACATCCAGGGCGTCAACCAGGTGCCGATGAGCCTGATCCCGGGCGGCCACCTGATCGACAACCTGGCCGCCGCCTGGGACCAGGCCGAGTTCGGCCCGAAGCTGCTGAACAGCCTGATCGTCGCCATCGGCGTTACCGCCGGCAAGATCGTGCTGGCGGCGCTGACCGCCTTCTCGATCGTGTTCTTCCGCTACCGCGCGCGGATGCTGGTGTTCTGGCTGATCTTCACCACGCTGATGCTGCCGCTCGAGGTCCGCATCGTGCCAACCTATTCGATCGCGGCCAACGCGCTGTCGCCATTCCAGAGCATCCTCGCCGCCATCGGGCTGCAGGTCGACCTGCAATGGAACCTGCTGAACTCCTACACCGGCCTGATCCTGCCGCTGATCGCGACCGCCACCGGCACCTTCCTGTATCGCCAGTTCTTTCTGACCGTGCCGGACGAGCTCTTGGAAGCATCGAAGATGGACGGCGCCGGCGCGATGCGCTTCTTCGCCGAGATCCTGATGCCGCTGTCGCGCACCAACATGCTGGCGCTGGCCGCGATCCTCTTCGTCTACAGCTGGAACCAGTATCTGTGGCCGCTGCTGGTCACCACCGACCAGTCCTTCAGCACCGCGGTGGTCGAGCTGAAGCGCTTGATCCCGACCAACCAGGGCGGCCTGCCGGAATGGAACATCGCCATGGCCGGCACCCTGATCGTGATGATCCCCCCGCTGCTGGTCGTCGCGCTGATGCAGCGCTGGTTCGTGCGCGGCCTGATCGCCACCGACAAGTAAAGGAGAGAGCCATGGCCCACATCGCCATCCGCGGCGTGCGCAAGAGCTACGGCAAGACGCCGGTGGTGCACGGCGTCGACCTGGACCTGCCGTCGGGCACCTTCGCCGTGATCCTCGGCCCGTCCGGCTGCGGCAAGTCCACGCTGCTGCGCATGATCGCCGGGCTGGAGGAGATCACCGCCGGCGAGATCGCAATCGGCGGCCGGGTGGTGAACCAGCTTGAGCCGCGCGAGCGCGGCTGCGCCATGGTGTTCCAGAACTACGCCCTGTACCCGCATATGAGCGTGGCCCAGAACATGGGTTATGCGCTGAAGGTGGCCGGCATGCCGAAGGCCGAGCGCATGGCCAAGGTGCGCGAGGTGGCGAAGCTGGTCGGGCTGGAGGACTTCCTCGACCGCAAGCCGGCCGCCCTGTCCGGCGGCCAGCGCCAGCGCGTCGCCATGGGCCGCGCCATCATCCGCGAGCCGGAGGTGTTCCTGTTCGACGAGCCGCTGTCGAACCTGGACGCCAAGCTGCGGGTGCAGATGCGGGTCGAGATCCGCCGCCTGCACCGCCGCCTGGGCGCCACCTCGGTCTTCGTCACCCACGACCAGGTCGAGGCGATGACGCTGGCCGACGTGCTGATCGTGATGAACAAGGGCGTGGTCGAGCAGATCGGGCGGCCGGCCGAGATCTACAACCGCCCGCGCACCCGCTATGTCGCCAGCTTCATCGGCTCGCCGGCGATGAACTTCATCGAGGGCCGCATCTTCGCCCCCGGCCAGTTCGGCTTCGACGAGACCAAGACGATCGCGATCGACCCGGCCGATGGCGGCCGCTTCGTCGAGCGCTCCACCACGCTGGGCATCCGGCCGGAGCTGGTGGAGATCGTGCCGACCGACCATCCCGGCGCGCTGGTCGCCACCGTCGACTTCATCGAGGAGCTGGGCGCCGGCCGGGTGGTCCACACCGACATCGACGGCCTGTCCTTCGCCGTGACCACCGGGGCCGAGGCCGACTACACCCCCGGCCAGCCGCTGGGGCTTTACCTGCCGCCGTCGCAGCTGCATTTCTTCGACCCGCACACCGGGCTTCGCCTGGATGCCGACCTGCCGGCCGAGCATCGCTTCGCCGTCGCCACCGCCGCCTGAGATCGAGAGACCATCATGACCGAGATCATCACCGCCATCGGCTTCTCCACCGGCGTCAGCGGCAAGGGCGACCTGTCGCGCCTTGACGCCAGCCTGGGCCGCATCGCCGCGCTCGGCGCCGACGCGGCCGAGCTGTCGCTGTATGGCGAGGACCTGATCGCCGGCGGCCGCGTGCTGCCCGACCGGGTGCACAAGCTGGAGCAGATCGTCCGCCGCCACGACCTGCGCTACACCGTGCACGGCCAGATCGTCTCCAACTTCATGGACGAGCAGAACCTGCCGCTGCAGAAGACGGTGGTGCGGGCGATGCTGGAGCTGTGCGACCAGGTCGGCGCCGGCGTGCTGGTGCATCATTGCGGCAAGGCGGCGATGACCGACGAGGCCGGCCGCGACCGGCTGGACGCGATCGAGCGCGAGGCCCTGGCCGAGCTGGCCGAGGTCGCCCGCGGCTACGGCGTCAAGCTGGCCTTCGAGAACATCTTCGGCATGGACGACAGCGAGTACCGCCAGACCCCGGCCGAGGTCGCCGACACGGTGCGGGCGCTGAACCATCCCAACCTGTGCACGCTGATCGACTTCAGCCACGCCTATATCGAAAGCACCCGCCGCGGCCTGGACTGGCGCGCCCAGATCCGCAGCATGGCCTCGGCCACCGGCCATCTGCACGTCCATGACAGCTTCGGCCGGCCCTACACCATGACGAAGTTCTACGAGCCGTCCGAGGCGGTGGCCCTGGGCATCGGCGACCTGCATCTGCCGCTGGGCTGGGGCGACATCGCCTGGGAGGAGATCTTCACCGAGCTGCGCTTCCAGCCCGACACGGTGATGATCCTGGAGCTGAACGCCGACCGCTACGATGCCGAGCTGGGCAACAGCCTGGCCCGCGCCCGGCGCCTGGCCGACCTGGTCAACCAGCGCGCGCTCGCGGCCTGATGCGGGAGATCATCATGCGACGGGCCGGCGTGCTGCCGGCCCCCGACCCGATCCTGCTGGCCGATGCCGCCCTGGCGCCGGACGATGCGCATGACCGCTTCGCCGCCCAGGTGCCGGCGCTCAATGCGGTCGAGCATCGGCCGGCAGCCGTGGACCGGACGGTCGGGGCGCGGCTGCGCGTCGCCGCCTGGAACGCCGAGCGGCTGAAGTACCACGCCCCGTCCGCCGCCCTCCTCCGCGGCGCCGATGTGGTGCTGCTGACCGAGGCCGATATCGGCATGGCCCGGTCCGGCAACCGGCACACGGTGCGCGACCTGGCCGAGGCGCTGGGCATGGGCTGGGCCTATGGCGTGGAGTTCGTCGAGCTCGGCCTCGGCGATGCCCGCGAATCCGAGTGGCATGCCGACGATGACAACCGCGTCGGGCTGCACGGCAACGCCATCCTCAGCCGCCATCCGCTGCTGGACCCGGTGATCATCCCGCTCGATGCCGGCGGCACCTGGTTCGCCGGCCGCAGCGGCAACCAGCGCCGGCTGGGCGGGCGCATGGCGATCGCCGCACGGCTCGACACGCCGCGGCCGCTGTGGCTGGTCGCGGCCCATCTCGAGAGCCACAGCGACGCCGCCGACCGCGGCCGCCAGGGCGAGCGGCTGGTGGCGGCGATCGACCGGCTGGTGCCGGCCGGCGCCGGGGTGGTGCTGGGCGGCGACTTCAACACCACCGAGGTCGCCGGCGCGCTGGACGCGCCCGACGCGGTAGAGCCGCTGTTCGCCGTGCTGCGCGACGCCGGCTTCGACTGGCACCGCTGCAACGCGCCCGGCCCGACCCAGCGCACCCGGCCGGATGGCACGCCGGTGCCGCCCTTCGCCAAGCTGGACTGGCTGTTCACCCGCCATGCCGATGCCGAGGCGCCGGAGACCATGCCGGCGGTGGACGCCGCCGGCGCCGCGATCTCCGACCACGAGGTGGTGGCAGCGACGGTGATGACGGGCGTGGCGGCGGAGCGGCAGCAGACGGCAAGCATCGACGCCTGACGCATTCCACAGGCCCGTTTGAAGCTGTCATCCTCGGGCTTGACCCGAGGATCCAGGGCCGGCCAGAGCCGCTCTCGATGGCCCCTGGATTGCCGGGTCAAGCCCGGCAATGACAGGATAATGGGAATCCGACTGCGCCCCACATAAATCCATTGTCATGAAACGTCGCGGCCTCCCCCTCCGTATAGAGGGGTGGCCGCGCTATTCTATCTCCGTGGCCGCGACCCCGACCGCGTCCACCGAGGATCTGATGCGCTCGCCCTTCACCGACCGTGCCGGCCGCTTCTCCTGGCTGAAATCCGTGGTCTTCGTCCTGCTGCTGCTGCCCGGCCTCTGGTATGGCGGGCGGCTGCTGGCCGGCGACCTGGGCGCCGACCCGGTGCAGACCTTCCAGCGCAATATCGGGCTGTGGGTGCTGTACCTGCTGGTCATCGGCCTCGCCGTCACGCCGCTGCGGCGGGCGCTGCGCTGGCCGCAGCTGATCCAGGTGCGGCGCATGATCGGTGTCGCCGCCGCCATCTATGTCCTGATCCACCTGACCGGCTACACCGCCACCCAGCATTTCGATGTGGGCTTCGTGGCGTCGGAGATCGTCAAGCGCCTGTACCTCACCATCGGCTTCCTCGCGTTGCTGGGGCTGATGCCGCTCCTGGCCACCTCGACCGACGCCATGATCAAGCGGCTGGGCGGCAAACGGTGGCAGCGGCTGCACCAGCTGATCTACCCGATCGTGGTGCTGGGGCTGGTGCATGGGGTGATGCAGTCGAAGGTCGACGTCGCCATCCCGACGATGCTGGCCGGCTTCACCATCTGGCTGCTGGCCTGGCGGGTGCTGGACAGCCGCTTCGGCCGCGGCGACGGGCTGCCGCTATGGTCGCTGGCGGTGCTGTCGGTGGTCACCGCCTTGGTCACGGCCGGCGGCGAGGCGGCGATGTACGGGCTGTTCACCGGGGTCGACCCGATGCGGGTGCTGCGCGCCAACCTGATCTTCGCCTTCGGCCCGCGCCCGGCCTGGATCGTGCTGGGCGCCGGACTGGCCGTCACCGTGGCGGCGGCGCTGCGCAAGCTGCAGAAGAGCAAGGCCCGCCGGCCGGCTATGGCTTGATCATACGGGCTTCCGGACCCAGACCACCGCGGCGAGCAGCGCCAGGACCAGCACGCCGCCGCCGAGCCCCATCGCCAGCCGCATGCCCTCGACCGACATGCCGCCGCCGCCGATCGCGCCGAGCACGGCGACGCCGAGGGCGCCGCCGGTCTGGCGCAGCGAGTTGAGCACGCCCGAGGCGATGCCGGAGCGGGCGCGGTCGACCGTCGCCAGCAGCGCCGCAGTCATCGGCGGCACGGTCAGCGCCGTGCCGCAGCCGATCAGCAGCAGCGTCCACCAGAGACCGCCATAGTCGGTCGCCGGGGTCAGCACCAGCGCCAGGGCGGCGAAGCCGGCCACAGCGACGCATAGCCCCGACACCATCGGCAGCCGCGCCCCGTGGCGGGCCGCGATCCGGCCGGCGAAGACGTTGATGACGGCGATCAGCCCGGTCATCGGCACGAAGGCGAGGCCGGTGAGCAAGGGCGACAGGCCGAGCGGCCCCTGAAAGTAGAGGCTGAGCAGGAAGGTCGCGCCGTAATAGCCGGCGTTGAGCAGGAAACCGATCAGCGAGATGGCCGAGAACACCGGGTGGCGGAACAGGCCAAGCGGCATCATCGGCGCCGGGCTACGGGATTCGACCAGCAGGAAGCCGATTCCGGCCAGCAGGAACAGCGCCGCCCCGCCCAGCACCGCCGGATGGGTCCAGCCCAGCGGCTCGCCTTCGATGATCGACCCGGTCAGCGCCACCAGCGCGACGATGGCCAGGATCTGGCCCGGCAGGTCGAGCGTGCGGTTGTGCCGGCCCTCGGTCTCGGTGGTGAAGCGCAGGGTCAGCCACAGGCCGACCACGCCGATCGGCAGGTTGACCAGGAAGATGCTGCGCCAGCCGAACAGCGAGATCAGCACGCCGCCGACCACCGGCCCGGCCACCATCGCCATGCCGCCGGCCCCGGCCCAGACGCCGATCGCCCGCATCCGTTCGCCCGGATCGTGATAGGCATGGGCGACCAGGGCCAGCGAGCAGGGCATCAGCAGCGCCCCGCCCAGCCCCTGGGCGACCCGGGCGGCGATCAGCACCGTGCCGGTCGGCGCCAGGCCGCAGGCCAGCGATGCCAGGGTGAACAGGGCGAAGCCGGCCAGGTACAGCCGCCGCGCCCCGAAGCGGTCGCCCAGCGCGCCGCCGGTCAGCAGCAGGCTGGCGAAGGCCAGGGTGTAGCCGTTGACCACCCATTGCAGCCCGGCGACGCCGCCCTGCATCAGGCCCTGGATCTGGTCGAGGGCGACATTGACGATGGTGACGTCGATCTGGACCACGACGACGCCGAGGCTGAGCGCGGTAAGACGGGCGGCACGCCGCGCCGGGGCGGCGCGGTCGGGACAGGCATCGAAAGGCATGGGCCTCGCCTGGGCGGCGGGAAGCGTTCGGTTTCTGTTCCCTAGCACGAGTCGCGCGAGCCCGAGGCCGCCATCGGCGCATCGCTGTCCCGCGAGCCGGTCAATCCGGCGACGGGCTACACTGGACGGGCACAGCGGAAGGGATGATCGTGACCGCAGAGCTCTATCTGATCCGGCACTGCCGGGCGACCGGCCAGGAGCCGGAAGCCCCGTTGACCGCGGACGGCCGCGACCAGGCGCTGCGCCTGCGCGACCGGCTGTCGGACCTGCCGATCGCGCGCATCGTTTCCAGCCCCTTCCTGCGGGCGCGGGACAGCGCCGCCCCGCTGGCCGAGTGGCTGCAGCTGACGGTCCGGATCGACGACCGGCTGGCGGAGCGGGTGCTGGCGGCGGAGCCGGCCGAGGACTGGCGCGACCGGCTGCGCCGGTCCTTCGACGACCCGGCCCTGGCCTGGCCGGGCGGCGAATCCGGCGCTGCGGCGACGGCGCGCGGCCTCGCGGCGCTGGCCGATGCCGCGTCCGGCGTCGAGGGGCCGGTGGCGATCGTCAGCCACGGCAACCTGCTGGCCCTGCTGCTGCACAGCCTGGACGGGCGCGACGGCTTCGCCGCCTGGACGGCCCTGAGCAACCCGGACGTGTTCCACATCGACCCTGCCGGCACCGTCCGGCGCTGCTGGAAGGATGACGAATGACCCTGACCATTGCCCCTGAGACGCCGGACCAGGCCGAGGTGCACGATCTGCTGAAGCAGGCCGACCGCCGCTCGGCCGGCCTCTACCCGGCGGAGAGCCGGCACGGGCTGGACGTCGCCACGCTGCTGGCGCTGCGGGTGCGCTTCCTGGTCGCCCGGCAGGACGGGCGCGCGGTCGGCTGCGGCGGGTATGCGGCCGACGACGACGGCACGGCCGAGCTGAAGCGGATCTTCGTCGCCGCCGAGGCGCGCGGCCTCGGCATCGGCCGCGCCCTGCTGCAGGCGCTGGAGGCGGACGCGGCCGGCGCCGGCATCCGGCTGCTGCGGCTGGAGACCGGGGTGAAGTCGGCCGAGGCGCTGGGCCTCTACCACCGCTTCGGCTATCGCGAGACCGGCCCCTTCGGTGCTTACGGACCCGACCCGCTGAGCGTGTTCATGGAGAAGATGCTGCCGGCCGAATGGCCAGCCTCGGCGCACAGCGCCGATCCCGCCGCCGGAGGACGATGACCGCCGTCAAACGCGTGCTAACCATCGATGACGGCAAACGCATCGACCTCGATCAGGTATCCGGGGGATAGGGCGGCGACTCCGACAACGACGTCGGCCGGCTTGTGGTCCCCGAACAGAGCCACCCGAGCCGCTTCGATGACCGGCAGGTGGTCGTCGCGCCGGTAGTCGACGACGTAGATCGTGATCCTGGCAACGTGCTTGGGAAGAGCACCTGCGGCCGCGAGGGCTCGACCGAGGTTGGCGAACACCTGGCGCGCTTGCACCGCGATATCGTCGCGGCCGACAAGCTTGCCGTGTATGTCTTCGGGTTCCTGGCCGGAGACAAATATCAGCTTGGTACCCTTTGCGACCACGACTTGCGTGTACGTATCGGGCGTCGGCAGATCCTGGGGATTGATGCATTCAAGCGTCATTTTCATCCACCGTCCTTCTCTGGATTTCCTGACCTGATTTCCCCGCATGCGCGGTTCTTCTACCCCCGACTCTGCGGGGCTTGTGATGGTTTCTTACATCTGCCGCATGAACGTCGTCGATAGATAAACCAGGGCCCGCAATGTGCGAGTGATACCAGCCGTCATTGACCATGACCCTTGTTCTTCACCGTCATGGCGAGCCCCGAAGGGGCGTGGCCATCCAGGGGCCGCTCGCACCAGCCCCTGGATGGCCACGCTTCGCTCGCCATGACGAGGAAAGGGCAGGAGAGCCGGCCTCAAGAGGGGTCTGTAGGTCGGGCTCGCGCCACGCGAACACCGTCACTGCGACCCCGGCCCTGGACCGGGGGGCCATCCAGTGGTCGCACAGCGGCGTGAGATGCCCGCACTGAAGCGAGGGATGGGTGTCTTGAAAAGGTCCCGCTTGCGAGACCTTTTCAGAACGCCGACCAGTCTCGTTTTCGTCATTCCCGCGAGAGCGGGAATCTCTATCCGGTCGAGCGTGACGAGATCCCCGCTTTCGCGGGGATGACGAGTAATTGTTTGGATGAAGGCGCGCGGACGCGCGCAGGCCCCTCCCCCAACCCCCTCCCGCAAGGGGAGGGGGAGTGTGGAAGGCTGCGCTCATTGAGTGCTGAATGGTGGTGAAGACGGCGCGTGCGCGAGCGACTCACCCGGTGTCCGGCGGCCTGGGCTTGCGGCCGGAGGCCGGGCGAGGCTTGGGCGGGTCCGCGGGCGGATCGTCGTCGTCCGGCAGGAAGCCCAGCTGCTCCATGGCCTCGTCGGCCATCTCGAGCCAGCGCTCCACCCGCACCGGCAAGCCCCAGCGCCGGCACAAGGCCGCCACTGCGACCGCGGC
>Ga0207426_1000671_pt1 | contig 41548 bp, 33 predicted proteins | sample AraplaMF_Cvi_mMS_FD_184265 | JGI IMG/M metagenome (GOLD analysis project Ga0207426, IMG submission 184265) | Arabidopsis root microbial communities from the University of North Carolina, USA - plate scrape MF_Cvi_mMS (SPAdes) (version 2) | ecosystem: Host-associated > Plants > Roots > Endosphere... | reverse complement strand
ACCGAGGTTCTCGATCGGCGAGGGTGTTGCTGCCGGAGCCGGGGCGGGGGCTGCGGGAGGGGTGGGCTGGGGCGCCTGCTGGGTAACGGCCGGCTGAGCCGGGCGTGGCGCAGGCTGAGGCTGAGGAATGGCCCGCGGCGCAGGCTCGGAGATCTCCAGTTGCTGCGTCGAGCGGCCAACGATGTGCGAGATGTCCTGCAAAGCCTTGATCTGCTCGGCAACGGCGCGGCGCATGGCGGCAGCGCTTTCCTTGGCCTCTTCCGGAAGATCGAATGCACCGCGTTTCAATTCGCTGCGGGTCATGTCGAGTTCCTTGCGGATATCGCCGGCCGAGCGGCGGATCTCCTCGGTGGCGCCGGAGAAGCGGGATACTGCCTCCTCGACTGCCTCGCGAAGCGACTCGCGCATGGTCTGGGCAGCGCCGTCGGATGCACGACCTGCCTCGCCCAGCATACGCTCGACTTCCGACAGGGAGGCCGTCAGGCCGCCACGCAAGCGGCTGGAAAGCTCGCTGGAGCGACGTTCGGCGTTGCCGAAGGCGCCGTCGATTGTGGCATTGGCGTCTTCGCCGGCCTTGACGATCGCAGCGCGCATCGTTGAGGCGGCTTCCTCAGCCCGCTTTTCGGTTTCGGAAAGAACGCGGCCGATGTCGGAGAACGAGGATTGCACGCTTTCGCGCAGCGTTCCGCTGACCTGGTTGGAGCGCTGTTCGGCGCGGTCGAATGCGGATTCGACCATGCCGCCCAGGGCACGCATCGTCCGTTCGATTTCCTCGGAGCGCTGGACGAGTCCCACGGAAAGGTTCTGGAGGGCGCTTTCGCGATCCTCGAGCGTTGACACGAGGTTGGATTGAGCGGCTGCCAGCAGGCCGGATGCCTGGCTGAGCACCTTGGAGTGTTCGTCGAACCGGCCGATGATACCGCCGACCTGGGCAAGCGTCTGGCCCGAAATGTCCGAGAGGCGGTCGACCTTGCCTTCGAGCAGGCGCGTCGAGGCAGACACCATTTCGGCGGCCTTCTGGGCAGACTCGGTGAAGCGCGACGTCGTATCGCCGAGGCGGCCATCCACTGCCGCGAGATTTTCGGCGGCACGGCTCATCACCTGGCCCATAGCTGAGCTGTTGTCCGACAGGCGTTCGATCAGCTTGTTGACGTTGGCAAGCAGGCTGTTTTCCATCGCGTCGACGGCCGAGGATGCGCTTTCGGTCCGTGCCGTGATTGCGTTGACGAGCGCCTCATTCTCACTGCGCAGGCGCTCGGTGCTGCGTTCCGTCGCTGTCGTAATGCGCGCGGCGGCGTCCTTGCCTGCTTCGGCATAGCGGTCGATCAGCGGCCGCGCCGTCTCCTCGAGAATGCGCGACAGCTCCGTGGAACGACCGGACAGCATCGAATTGAGCTCGCGGGTGCGATCGTCGAGCGTCGAGCGGATGGCGTCGCCACGCGCCTCGAGCGCCTTTTCGACATTGGTCAGCGTCGAGTCGATTTCGCGCGTGCGATCCTCGAGGTTCGAACGGATTGCATTGCCACGTGCTTCCAGAGCACGTTCGACGTCTGCCATGGTTGAGGTAATTTCCTGACTTGCGTCGGAAATCGTCGTGCGGATACCGGCACCATGGTTTTCGAAAGTCGCTTGGGCGTCGCCGAGGGCGCGGGAAATAGCGCCAACCTGGCCACTGACGAGGGTCTCGGCTTCGGCGACCTTCTTGATAATGGCATTGCCGGCTTCCGAGAAAGTCTGGGCAACGGCGGCTGCCTGGCCGGCCAAACGGTTCTGGGCGTCGGAGACGCGGCCGACGATCTGCTCGGAACGCTCTTCGATCGTGCGGGCGAACTCGTTGCTCTTGGCGTCGAGGCCTTCGGCAAACTGCTGGCCGGTGCGGCCTAGGTTTTCGGCGGCGCGGGCTGCTTCGTCGTCGATGCCCTTCGTCGTCTCGGCGACGGCGCTGCGCAGCGAAGCGGCGAGCCCGGCAGCCTTACCTTCGATCGTGCGATTGACGGCGTCGAGGCCGACTGTGAGGGCCCGGTCCATCGTGGACAGGCGCTCCTCGATGCGGACGCTGCCTCGTTCCATCGCCTCGTCGATGCTGACCGTACGGGAGTCGATCTCCGAGGTGAGGTTGGCGGTGCGGCGATCGATCGTTTCGGTAAACTTCGTGGCGCTGTCGTTGATCGCCGCAGCGATACGGTTCGTTGCGTCTTCGCCGAGCGTTCCGAGGCGGGAAATGCCGTCGGACAAAGTGCTGGAGAGGCGACCGCCAGCGGCGTCGACCTGCTCGGCCACGCCGCCGACGCCGTCACGGATGCGGTTTTCGAGGGCGGCAAGGCCGGCCTCGACGCGCGAGCCGGTTTCCGCAAAGCGGCCCGTCATGCCCTCGATCGACTGGTCGAGCTGTGAAGAGAAGGTCTCTGCCGAACGTGAGATCTCGCCAGCAGCCTCCTGGAAACGGCCGGCGATGTGACCGGTGCTGTCGCGCAGGCGGTCTTCCAGGGCCCGGCCACTGTTGTCGATCGCCTGGCGAAGCGAGACTTCATGGTCTTCCAGGGACATTTCCAGCATGCCGACGCTGGTGGCAATCGAGGCGCTGATCGTCGTCGCCTGATCGGAGAGCGTATCGCTGATACGGCTGTGGGCGTCGGTGAGGGCGAGGTTGATAGCCTGCTCGCGATCGGCCAGCGTCGAACGGATGCGTTCATGGGCCGAGTCCAAGCCGCTTTCGATGCGCGTAGCGGCATTGCCGGTCAGGGCTTCGAAACGATCATGCGCAGCCGCAAGACCGCCTTCGATGCGGGCGGCAGCGTCGCCGTGCAGTGTTTCCAATTTCTGATGCGCATTGCTGAGGTTGTATTCGATGCGGGCCGCGGCGCTGCCAGCCAGCTGCTCGATCCGATCGCTGCCGCTCGACAGCGTGCCGGCAAGCGTCGATGCGTGTTCGTTCAGGGAACGCTCGAGGCGCTCCTGGCTTTCCGTGTAGGCGCTGCGGATGGCGTCCGACTTGTCGACGAGGGCGCCGGCAACCCGGGACTCGGCGCCGGCCACGGTGTCGAGCAAGGCGTTGGTGCGGGCTTCCAGTGCATCGTCAAAACGGCTCTGGCTTTCTCCGAAGGAGATCGCGAGCGCCATGGCCTTCTCGTCCAGCGTATCCGAGAGGCGGTCCTGGACCGTAGCAATCGAATTCGCGATGGTATCGACGCGCCGGGCAAGCGCCTCGTCGATGCGGCTATGACCTTCGTTCAACGATACCGTAAGCGCCATGACACGGTCATCAAGCGCCTCGGTGATCCGGTCGTGCCCGCCGGCAAGCGAGTTGCTGATCGTTTCGGCGTGATGGCCGAGCGTGTCTTCAATGCGCGACTGGCCTTCGTTGAGGGAGATGGCGAGGGCCATTGCCTTGTCATCAAGAGTATCGGCGAGCTTCTCATGGCCGCTGGCGATCGAAGCGGCAATCGCTTCCGCACGCTTGGCGATCGCATCCTCGAAGCGGTTCTGGCTCTCATCCAGCGAGATGGCCAGCGTCATGGCCTTGTCGTCGAGTGCGTCCGCAAGGCGCTCATGGCTGCCCGAGACGGCGCTGATGATTGCGTCCGAGCGGCTTGCCAGGGTGCTCTCAAAGCGGTCGTGGCTGTCGGCAAGGGCGGCAGTCAGCGCGCCTCCGCGATCGGTCATCACGCCGTCGATCCGCTCATGCGCGGAATCGAGCGCGTGCGTGATATCGGCAGCGCGCTTGGAGATCATCGTGTTCAGATCGTCGGCGCGGCCGAAGGCCGAAGTAATTTGCTCGGTGCCCGCGGAGACGGCCGAGCTGAGATCGGAGGTCGTGGACAGCAATGTTTCGCGGAACTCTGTCGCGCGTGCGGAGAGATTATTGTGGAGTTCCGAGGTGCCCGACGCAAGCGCCAGGGAGATTTCGGACGTGGCGTGGCTCAACGCCGAGGTCATGCCTGTCGTGTGGGTATGGATAGCCTCGGTGACCTCGGAGACCTTGCCTGCCAGCGAGCTTTCCATAACTTCCTGGCTGGTCGCGAGGGCAGTGGCCAGTGCGAAGGATTGATCGGTCAGCGACGCGCCAAGGCGTTCGATGCTCGAGCTCAAAATGCCGTTCAGCGACTCCGAACCGCCGGTCATGGTGTCGTTGATGCGGTTGAGGCTCTCCATGAGCTTCGTGTCGAGCGAGCCGGCACGCTTGTCGAAGGCATTCGCGAATTCCGCGACGCGGTCATCGAACGAGGTCGAGAGCTGCGCGACAGTCGCTTGCAGCCGTTCGTCAAAGAAGCCGGAACGAAGGTCGAGATCCATGATGGTGTCGTCGACGCTCGACTGCAGGCTCTGGCGGAAGGTCGAACCCTTCTCGTCGAGCGCGCTGTTGAGCTTGGAGAGAACGTCATCAAGCGTGGTGCTGATCGTGCGCTCGCCACCAGTCAGGCTCTCGTTGATCTCGCGGGTGCGGGCGATCAGGATTTCGTTCAACTGGCGGGCACGGTCGTTCAGCGCGGCGTTCAGCTTCTCTGCGTTGCTGTCCATCGTGGACGCACGCGTCTCGAACTGCCGAAGGACAAGCTCTCCATGCTCGCTCAGGCTCGACGCCAGGGTATCCAGCCGCGTGTCGAATTCGTTGGTGAGCGCGAATCCGGAGGAGGTGAGCGTCTGCAGCAGTGAATCCGTCTTTGCCGCAAGCAGCGTGCCGAGCGACTGGATGGCCGATTCCGACTTTTCGGTGATCGCCGCGGCGCGCGTGTCGATCATCGAGGCGAATGCTTCGCCCGAGGTCGCAAGGCGTATCGCGATCTCTTCCGTGGCAAGAGAGAGGTCTTCCTTGAGCTGATCATGCACGCCCGAGATCGACGTGCGGATACGCTCAGCGTGGTTGACGATCGCTTCGCGCTCCGACCCGAGTTCATGGACGAGGCCGCGCACGCGCAATTCATTGTCGGCGTAGCTGCGCTCGAGGGCGTTGACCTCGGAGTGGACGAGGGTTTCAAGCTCCGAAGCGCGTGCGATGGTGCGTTCGATGCCTTCGTTCATCGCCGAGACTTCGCGGCGAACGGCCTGGCCGACCGTCATGATGCGTTCGGAAGCGACGGTCTCGGGCTCGGAGAGGCGAAGCGCAACTTCGGCCATGGAGCGTGCTGCGTTGCGCATGTCCTGGGCGCGCGCCATCATGACGGCAAAGGCATAGAACAGCAACACCGGCACGATGATGCCGATGAGGCCGGCAACAATGCCCGGAAGAGCCAAAAGATCGGCGAGCGAGCGGATCTGCCAGATCTGCGGCGAATAGAGCAGGGCCATGAGGCCGAGACCGCCGACGATCCAAAGCAGCGACACAATGGTTGCGTTGCGAACAGCCGATCGGCTGGAGCCGGTCTCCAGGGACTTGAGAAGCGTAGCCGGCGATATGCGGTTGGCGTCGTTGGCGGCGAAGGACGGGGCGCGAGACGGCTGCTCGGGCTGGCGAGGCGTATTGGCGGGGCGCGCGCGCTCCTTGGAGCCTTGTTGATTGCGGGCACTCGGTGTTTCGGACAATTTGGCCTCCGGGGCGTCGGTCTTGCCGTTGCGAGACAGCGTATCGTCTTCTCCGAAGTCGATCTGGAGCGCCTCGTCCAATGCCTTGAACGCCTTGTCCTCGATCGACTCGCTGTACTTGTTGTTCGCCATTTACGTTACGCCTCGTTACATCCCAGCCGGTTCAACAACGCCTCGGGCTTCCCGCCGAGCCCGCACAAAACCTTAGCCTCTGAGCCCGCCCGTCCACATTGCCGAGGACGGATAAGCATATCATTTCAGAGTGGATAGCTGCTTTTTCATACAGACGGTATCAAAACATTACCATTATCCACTTGGCGAGCAAAGGCAGGTACCGGAAAGCTCGCCCAGTAGTATCGTAGTGACACATCCGGGACTGCTAGACAATTAACGCAACCGCTCAAATTCCCGGATAATAAGGTCTTGTTAACATGATTTAATAAAAGCGGGCCTTTGAAACCAAAGCGTTAGAGACGTTTAGCTGGCGTTAACCATACCTCAAGAAATCCGCCCTGAATGTGCCGGAATTTAACGCGATGGCCACTCGGTGCCCGCACTTTTGTGGAAGTCGGCATGGACGACGGAGGATTGGCACATGGCAGCAGTCAGTATTGCGTTTGCGGCGCCCGACATTTGCAAGGGACCTCGGCCTTCGCAGGAGCGTCCGGTAGATCTGGTGCATCTGGCAAACCAGACAATGGGCGACAAGAGCCTGGAAATCGAAGTTCTGCAAATGTTTGCGCGTCAGGCGCGGGCCTGCCTGCAGGAAATATCGTCCGGTGACGCCAAGATCGTTGAAGCCGCGGCCCATCGCCTCAAGGGAGCGGCCGGAGCGGTCGGGGCGTTTCGCGTCCATGCGGCTGCCGAGGCGCTTGAGGGCAATTGCGGCGACGCGGCCAGCATGGCGGCGGTCGGTATTGCCGTGATCGAAGCGGAGAATTTTATCCTCAAGCTTTGCCGCTGAGTTCTATAAATCTGACGGAATAGAGGCCCGCTGATCCATTTCGGTGCAGCGGGTCTTTTTGTGACCGCCGGCATGGCGCATTTTGACAAGCGCGTCGCTTCTCAATCTGTGATGAAGGACACCGAGCGGTCGATGTTGACTGCCTCGGCGATTTGTTGGAAGAAAAAATCCAAACCCTCCCATTGACGACCACCGGAAATCATCATGCCCAAACTGACCATTGTCGCCTTCGACGGCACGCGCTTCGATCTTGATGTCGATCAGGGATCGACCGTTATGGAAAATGCCGTGCGCAATTCGGTACCAGGTATCGAGGCCGAATGCGGCGGCGCATGTGCCTGCGCGACCTGTCACGTCTACGTCGACGACGAATGGACGGAACGCGTCGGCTCGCCTGAGGCGATGGAAGAGGACATGCTCGATTTCGCCTTTGACGTGCGTCCGACGTCGCGCCTCTCCTGTCAGATCAGAATGAAGGCGGCTCTGGACGGGCTCATCGTTCACGTGCCCGAGCGGCAGGCCTGATTCCACCACAGTCCAAAAAAAGCCTCGCTTGCCGTTAGACGAGCGAGGCGAGGTAGGCGCATTACCTGCGGACGAGGGAGGATCATCCGCGGCTTCGCAACGCGCCAGGAGAACCCAGGAGCGAAAGTTCGGGCTTACGGACCTGAACTTTCGAATGTTTGAATATTACCGCGTTATGGTTGATTTAGCTAGACCGAGAAATAACCACTAAATCACTGGGGCGATTGCGGTTTCGCACAAGTTTTGTTACGCGGCTAACCTTTTGTGATCGCGTTAAGCTTGAGAATCAGCTACCTTGCGCCGCCGGATATTTTAATCCGATCGTTCAGAAGTCTCATCATTCGACTTTGAAAATTGACGGCTTCGATTCGGTCGAATCGGGCCTGCAACCTGTCGTGCTCATCGATGCCGCGGGTCGATACGTCGGTGACGAGCTCCTGCATACGCTCGCAGCTGCGCTGCGGTGGAAGCGCGAGGATCTGCTTTTCCATGACACGCGCCTGGTTTCGCGCGATCTCTGCATGGCGCTCCTCGTGCCGCTTGATGTCGCTCGCAAGTGCATCCCAGATGATCGACAACTGCTTGCTGGCACCCTTGCGGTCGGTCCAGCGGGGCAGGATTATCTGCGTATGGACGGTGACCTTGGCGCTGGAGACGCGGCAGCGCCCTCCGGCCTGAACATAGGTCGCATCGCCGCCGAAGCGGATCTTGGTCGCACCCGGGTGGCGGGCGGACGAGCCACTGGCCGTCGGCCCGTTGATGCTCAGTTGCTGGTCGAGTTGGTCCGCGGTTTTGCCCTTGATGGGAAAATAGGAATAGCTTCGCGTCGCGATTACGGTGGCGGCAGCTGGGCTGCACGCCGCTACGGCCATGGAAAAGCCGAGGAGGAGGGGCATATAACGCGGTACGGAATGCATTCTGCAGATACTCATGTTGAAGTTTGCCGGAGCTTGGGGCATAGCCACGGCCAGTGCAAGATCATGGGCGCCTTTTTCGATCGATAGGATGAATGCCGTTGGCACAGCTTGAGAGCAGTTTCTGGCGCGTCGGGCATGGCCGCGAGATCGAACTGGGCGCGCGCGCCGTCCTTATGGCGATCGTCAACGTGACACCGGATTCTTTCTCGGACGGCGGGCGATACGAGACGGTCGATGCGGCCGTGACGTATGCGCTCCAGGCGGTAAGCGATGGCGCTGAGATCATCGACATTGGCGGTGAATCGACGCGCCCCGGCGCAGACGTCGTCACTCCGCTGGAAGAGCAGGCCCGGGTGCTGCCGGTGATCGAGGCGTTGCGCGGCAAGACCGATGCCTTGATCTCGATCGACACCTATCGCGCTGAGACCGCCCGGCTTGCCGTCGCTGCAGGCGCGCATGTAATCAACGACGTATTCGGGTTGCAGAAGGAGCCGGAGGTGGGAAGGATCGCAGCCGATACCAGTGCGGGACTGTGCCTGATGCATACCGGCCGCGATCGGGAGAAGCTTCCGGATGTGATCGGAGACCAGTTCTACTTCCTGGAGCGCTCGCTCGCGCTCGCTTCGGCGGCCGGCGTGCCCAAGGATCGCATCGTACTGGATCCGGGCTTCGGCTTTGCCAAGGATATACAGGAGAATGTGGAACTGATGGCGCGTTTCGGAGAACTGCGCCGCTTGGGGTTGCCGCTGCTTGCCGGCACGTCGCGCAAGCGTTTCGTCGGCGCGATCACAGGTCGGGAAGCCGCCGATCGGGATGTGGGAACGGCTGCGACAAGCGTATTGTTGCGTTTGGCGGGGGCTAGCATTTTTCGTGTACACGATGTCGCAATCAACAAGGACGCTTTGGCCATCGCCGATGCTATGCTCGCGGCGCGCTATAGCTTTGAGCAGGGACAATTGGCATGAGCACCACCTACACCATCACGCTTCAGAACTGTGCCTTCTTTGCCCGCCATGGCGTTCACGACGAAGAGGAGTTCCTCGGCCAGCGCTTCTTTGTGGATGCCGAGCTCGACGTCGTCGCTGGCGACGCCCTGGAGAGCGATTCCATCAATGACACGGTCAATTATGGCATTGCCTTCACCGTGATCGAGGAGATCGTGACGGGCAAGCGTCGCTATCTGATCGAGGCGCTTGCGCTTGATATCGCCAAAGGGCTGTGTTCGAAGTTTCCGCAAATCAAGCGTGCAAAGATTACGGTGCGCAAGCCGAACGCGCCGGTGCCGGGCGTTCTGGATTTCGTTCAGGTGAGCGTCGAACACTTTGCCTGAGTCCATTTTCAAGACGGCAACACTCGGCCTTGGCGGCAATCTCGGCGAGCCTGTGCACGCGATGGCCGTGGCATTGAGGGCGCTTGACCAGCGCTCCGATTGTCGTGTGGTAGCCGTGTCGCGGCTCTATCGGACGCCGCCATGGGGAAAGACCGACCAGTCCTATTTCTTCAACGCTTGTGCTGAAATCCAGACAACGCTTGGCCCCGAGGCGCTTCTCGACGTCTGCCTCGATATCGAACGGGCGATGAAGCGCGAGCGTATCGAGCGGTGGGGGCCGCGAACGCTCGATATTGATGTCCTGACCTACGCTGATGTGGTGCAATCGGCACCGCGACTTGAGCTACCGCACCCGCGCATGAAGGACCGTGGCTTCGTGCTGATGCCGCTTGCCGATTTTGCGCCTGACATGCTTGTCGAAGGAACAACCGTTCTCGAGTGGCTGGCGAAGGCCGATGTGCAGGGGATCGAAGTGGCCGATCAAAGCAGCGCTTGGTGGCATATCGCCTGAAATGCAAAAGCGGCGGAAAATCCGCAGGAAAATCCGCCGCTTTTGGAATGTCTGGGGTTGGAGCGCTATTCGACAGAGCCGACCGTGATTTCGTCGACCTGGCGCGTCAGCGTCAGGCCGATGACGGGGATCATCTGGCTTTCGACCTTGACCGAAACGGTGACGTTCATGGTCTTGTCGTCACGGACACGGGCGATCATGGCGCCGTTGAGCTTAGAACGATTGAGGCCGACGACGACGGTATCCTGTGTGACAGCACCTGACACGACGTCGAGCCCCTTGCCTTCGGCGCCGTCAAGAAACTTCCCTTTGTAGGAACTCCCCGACTGGGTGATGAGCGCGGTCATCGGCTGCTTGAAGACGCCGACCCTGCAGCTTCCGTCGAGCTTGATGCCAGCACCTCCGGCGCTCACTGGTTCGCCCACCAGATTGCAGGTGAATTTCGTGCCTTTGTACTTTCCCGCAACGATCTCGCCGGGACCGCGCCAAGTGCCGGCGACAGACTCGAAAAAGGCTTTGTCACGTGTCGCCGCAGTCGCCGACGAAGCCATGTCGGCGGCCGGTGACAACGCCACCGCAGCCAGGCCGAAAAGAAGAGGAAACTTGCGCGAATACATGGATTTTCCCTAGCGACACCATCGCTTAACTAGGTTCAAGTTTTGCCGAAGAATGGTTAATGCTTGGTTTCTTTTAGGCCGAAAAGCAATGAGCAGCAAGTAATTCCGCGGCTCGCAGAGGACGGCGCGGAATGTTAGTGCGTTGAATTCTTGACGAGTATTTTGGTGCAGCGCTTCTGCCACGGCAGGCGCGACGAAAGTTTCAATTCTCAGGAATTCTTGTCGCGCGCTGTCATGGACGGTGTCAGGTCCCCGATGAAATCGCCGATTCCCGGACGTTTCAGCGCGTGAAAAGAAAGGGGACGGCAAAGATCCATCGCCGCGATCCCGATGCGGGCCGTCATCAGGCCGTTGATGACGCCTTCGCCGAGGCGCGCCGACAGCTTCGACGCCAATCCATGGCCAAGTACCTGCTGCACGAGGCTATCGCCGACCGCGATCGAGCCGGTCACGGCGAGGTGCGCTAGAACATCACGCATCAGCCGGATCATGCCCAGCGTTCCCGGCCGGCCGCCATAAAGATCCGCCATGGCTCGGACAAGCCGGGCCGCCTCGTAGAGCACGTACAGGAGATCGACGATCGCGCGCGGGCTGACGGCGGTGACGATGGAGACGCGTTTCGAAGCGTTGACGATCAGGGCCCGCGCCTGCCGGTCGAGCGGTAGTAGAAGCTCGCGTTCCGCGAGGGCGATGAGATGCGGTGCGTCGATGATGTCGCCTTCGGCCGCCTTCAACGTGGCCCGGCCCTTCGCCGTCTCCGGCTTTCCGGAGAGCAACGATTCCAGCCGCTTGACCAGCGCACGTGCCTTCGCCGGCTTGGTCTCCACCATGGCGGCCTCAGCTTCCGCCTTGATTTCCTGCACGGCCGCCAACCGCATCATGCCCGCCGTTTCACGAACGACGATGGCAATCACCGCCAGAATGCCGATTGCGAGCGCTCCAAGGGCCGCATAGCCGAGCCAATCCGCGCGGCTGAAAAGATTGCGGATGAGGCTGTCGGTCCAAAGCCCGAAGGCGAGGGAGAAGAGAACGCCGAAAGCGGCGGCAGCGATTTTCGCGAATGAGGTGCCACGCTTGCGCGGCAGCGCGACAGCAATTGGAGGGACATCCTTTTCGGGGTTGAGGAATGGATCGTCCTCGTCGGCGGTCAGCACGACATCGTCCGTGAAGCTACCGGGCTTTCGCGGGCTGTGTTTGGTCGTGACAGGCGTGGAGGGCGTGTCCTCCTCGTAGGAGAAGGCGGCCGGCGCGCGCTGTGCGGGGTGTTCGGAGGGCGGCTTGATCATGCGAGGCGATCTCCGAACAGAAACTGCATGGCACGGTCGAGGCGAATATGCGGGACCGAAAGCTTTATGCCGCCACCGGTCTCTTCGAGGTGCGGCGGCCGAAAACGCACAACGCTGACATCGGGCAGCACGATATTTTCTCCGGATTCGATACGCTCGAACAGGTTCTCCGGGTCTGCCGGCAGGTCGCCCGGAAAGATTGCCGTCTTCTTGTGGCCGTCAAAGCTCTCTCCACCGATGGTCTCGCCTGCCATCGGTGTTCCGACGATGACCGGGAGGTCATGGCCGTCGCGTTTCACCGTCGCTTCGCGCGTGGCGCGGACCGAAGCCAGTGCCATGACGTCGATTCCCGCGCCTGTGACACCAATGCGTTGGACGGCACGGTCGACCAGGCGGCGGGTGAGGGCGTCGAGCCGGTCATGGCTTTCATGGTGCAGGTGGTCAGCTTTGGTTGCGGCGACAAGGACGCGATCGATACGGCGGCCAAGCAGCGACGTCAGCCATGAGTTCGTGCCCGAGCGGAAGCAGGCCAGAACGTCCGTCAGGGCGCGTTCGAGGTCCTGCACGGCCTCCGGACCACGGTTGATGGCTTGCAGCGCATCGACGAGGACAATCTGCCTGTCGAGACGGGCGAAGTGTTTGCGAAAGAAGGGCTTCACGACGACGGATTTGTAGGCCTCATAGCGTCGTTCCATCATCGCCCAAAGCGATCCCTTTTGCGGCTTGGCTTCCGGCGTGAGTGCAAGCGGCGCGAAGGTCAGGGCAGGAGAGCCGTCGAGATCGCCGGGTAGCAGGAAGCGGCCAGGCGGCAGCGTGGAAAGCGAGCGTTCATCGGCTTTGCAGGCTTTCAGATAATCGGCAAAAGCGGTGGCGAGGTCGCGAGCCCGCATTTCGTCTGCCGGGGCGTTGCTATCTGTGGCGCGTGTAAGGGCAAGCCAGGCGCGTGAGAGTTCCGCACGAATGCCCGTTCCGGCCAAGGCGATCGTCTCTTCGCAAAACGTCCGATAGTCCTTTCCAAGCAACGGAAGGTCAAGAAGCCACTCGCCTGGATAATCGACAATGTCGATCGACAGGCGGCCGGGCGAGAAGAGCCGGTTCCAGCCGCTGGCGCTCTGGTATTCGAGCGTAATGCGCAGTTCAGAGATTGCTCGCGTCGAATCGGGCCAAACGCGGTCCTTCACGAGTGAGCGGATGTGATCTTCGTACTGGAAGCGCGGCACGGCATCATCCGGCTGCTGCTCAAGACGCACCGCCGAGACACGACCTGACTGCACTGGCTCGAAGAGAGGCAGCCGCCCGCCGTGCAGCAGATTGTGAAGCAGCGAGGAAATGAAGACCGTCTTGCCGGAACGCGACAAGCCAGTGACGCCAAGGCGCACCGTGGGATTGATGAGGCCCGATGCCCGGTCCGCGAAATTGTCCAGGGCGATGCGCGCGTCATCGGAGAGGGAGGTCAGGCTGGGCGGCAAGGCGGAGTTCCGGTTTCTAATCGTGACAAGCCATATAGGAAGGGCAGATCGACGCGAAAAGACGTTCCGCGAAAAGACCTTAGTCGATCACGAAATCAACGAGCTGCCAGCCTGTCAACTCGCTGTCATAGTCCAAAACCGCAAGTCCGGCAGTCGGAAAGCCTGTCGGCAGTGCCTGATGGAGCGCCTCGTGACCGATCAGCGCTTCAAGCGTCTGCTCCATGGTCGGATTGTGGCCGACAAGCATGACAGAGCCGAGCGCCTCCTGGGCGTCGATGATCTCGAGGTAGATATCAGGCGATGCATTGTAGAGTTCATCGACGAATCGAAGCTCGAGCGTGGAGCCCATGGCCCGATGCACCGCGTCGGCAGTATCGCGGCAACGCGCTGCCGTCGAGCTCAGAAGCAGATCCGGCCGGTACCCCTTGTCCGCCGCTTTGTCGGCGATGAGCTCGGCGTCTGCATAGCCTTTCGCGTTCAGGGGACGGTCGAAATCACGCTGCCCGGGTGTTGCCCAAGCGGCTTCGGCATGCCGCAGCAGATAGATCCGGGAGGGTGGAGGCGTGATTGCAGCCATAGGAAAATCCACGTCGAAGGGACTTTTTCAGTAGCGGGTCGGCGGCACGCACGTCAACCGCAGCGCCAGGTGTTGCGGCCAAATCCGGGTAGGAAAGTGCGGAGTTACCGGGAGGCGAATAGGCGTTCGGGGGAATAGTGATGAGAAAATAGTCTGTTAGCTCAAAAATATGACAGATTTAAAAAACTGTTTACCTAGCGTATTTGGCTTGAATCACCAGTAGTGCTCGCGATATACACCCGCCACATGAGATCTGCTTCAGGAGAATCGCGTTGAGTGAGAAGATCGATCTTAGCAACTACGTACCCTCGGAAGAGGAAGAGTTCATGAACGGCAATCAGCGGGCTTACTTCAGAGCCAAGCTGGTCGCCTGGAAGAATGACATCCTCAGAGAGGCGCGCGAAACCCTCGACCACTTGGCCGAGGAAAGCGCAAACCACCCGGATCTTGCTGACAGGGCATCGTCCGAAACCGACCGGGCCATCGAACTGCGCGCCCGCGATCGCCAGAGAAAGCTGATTTCCAAGATCGACGCAGCACTGCAACGTATCGAAGACGGCACCTACGGCTATTGCGAGGAGACCGGAGAGCCGATCGGGCTCAAGCGGCTTGATGCTCGACCGATTGCGACGCTGTCTATCGAGGCTCAAGAGCGGCACGAGCGGCGGGAAAAAGTCTACCGGGACGAATAAGTCCCTACATACCGACAACAAAAAGGGCACCGCGACGCAAACCGTGGTGCCCTTTTTGTTTTGTTCGGTTGATCCGCTACTTGTCGCGGTTAACGCTCATCTCGCCGAAAATGCGTGCGACTTCGTTTTGAAGAGCGGCATCCGCGCCGGTGAGCGGCGCCATTTCAGGATCGCGGCGAGGCTGGTTGCCTGACGCCGGACCGGGTTTTGCGGCGGGCGCCTGTGGCGTCGGCACAATACGCTCGGCGGCAAGCGTGCTCGTCATTTCCTCTTCGAGAATGCGCTGGAAGTCGCTCGGCTGCGCGGCAGGCGCCAGCGTGCCGACCTCGACGAACGCCGATGACGGCTGTGCGGGCGCGGGAGTGCTCCGGACGGAAGGCTGCGTCACCTGCGGCTCGATGCGCTGCTGCGGCAACACGCGTTGACGGGCGGAATCGAGGATGTCTGCCGCGGCCGAGGCTTCGATCGGGGCTGGTGCCGGTCGCGGTTCAGGACGCGGGTCGAAAGACGGCGCTGGGCGTGGGGCACGCTCACGTTCGGCGATGACGGGCGCAGGCGAGGCGGGAGTCGCAACCATGACCGGTTCTGGCCTGGCTTCGATCGGCGCACGTTCGGGCACGTAGGGTTCGGATGGCGTATGACCGCGGACCGGGGGCACATACTGGGATTCGGTCGGTACGATGTGAACGGGCGCCGGCGGCTCTGGCGCTGCCTCGAGCTGTGGTGGCGCGATAGGGGCGGGAGCTGGCGCCACCAGGGCTGGGGCTGGTTGAGCAGTTGCCTCGACCGGTGCGGACTTGTCGGTGGCCTCACCAATCCTGCTCTCGATGACGATATCGGTCGGCCCGCCGATCATGATCAGATGCTCGACGTCATCCCGACGGACGAGGACGAGGCGGCGGCGCGCATCGACGGCGGCTGCATCGAGGACCTGCAGCCGTGGTTGGCGGTTGCGGCCCCCCCGAAGGAAGGGCGAAGGTGCGCGGTTACGCATGAACCAGAGCACGACGATCAGCAGTAATAGAGCTATGCCAACGCCGCCGGCGGCGAGAAGGAAGCGGCTCCCATAGGCTCCCATGAGATCATCGAACATATTGGCTTACTCCCTTCGCGGTTTTTGAACCACATGGCGACTTTTACCACTTCGTAGACAAGTCGTGATGGCCTTGTCCAGTCATGCCAACCCGAAGTGGAATTCGAACATGCTTTCTTAACAACGCATTTTAATGGCGAAATTGGCGCTCTTCGTTGTGAATTCAATCAGTCTTCACAGAGAGCAGTGTTTTTGCGGAGACCGCAAATTGGTAAGAAGGAAAAGGCGCCTGATTCCTGCTTTGTCTCCTTGTTACGAGTGAAGCCCGGCAGGCCATGCGAGGGAATAGATGACGAGACCGCGTCAGGCCGACGATTATAGCGAACCGCTCTTGGACCGCGGGGGCCGCACGGGAACGGCTTTGCGGATCATCCTGCTGGCCCTTGTGCTGATCGGCGCAGCCGCGGCGTTCGTCGTTTTCAAGAGTTCTCTCGACAACGAAATGGTGCTCGGCGTTCTCGGCGTGCTTGCCATGGTCGGGATCTTCTTCCTCGTGTCGTCGGTGATCGGCTTTATCGAAGTCATGCCGCAGCGGCAGTCCGACAGCCTGGCGCGGGCATTTTTGAACAGTCACCCCGACGGCTCTCTCATCACCGACGACAAAGGCCGTATCGTTTATGCGAACGCGGCCTATGGCGAGTTGACGGGCGCTCGCAAGTCGACGGAAGTTCAGACGCTCGAAGCGCTGCTGTCGCGTCATCGGGAATCGAACGAGGCGCTCTATCGCCTTTCCAACGGGCTTCGCGAAGGCCGGGAGGGGAGCGAAGAATTCCGCCTGCTGCGGTCCCTGGGCCCCTCGACAAACGGTTCCGGAGCGCATTGGTACCGCCTGAAAGCACGGACCCTGCAGAGCGAGGAGATCGGACGCAAGCCGCTCCACATTTGGCAGATCAGCGACATTACCTCCGAACGCGACGATCAGGAGCGGTTCTTCAAGGAACTGCAGAATGCGATCGACTATCTCGACCACGCACCAGCCGGGTTCTTTTCGGCCGGCCGCAAGGGAGAGATCTTCTACCTCAACGCAACGCTGGCGGAATGGCTTGGCATCGATCTTACCAAGTTCGTTCCGGGTTCGGTCACGATCGGCGATTTTGTCGCGGGCGAGGGGCTTGCGCTTATTCAGTCGGTGCAGGCCGATCCGGGCCTGAAAAAGACGGTGACGCTCGATCTCGACTTGAAGAAGATGAACGGCCAGAGCCTGCCGGCGCAGATCGTCCACAGCGTGACGTCGATGCGCGATGGCGCTCCTGGAGAGAGCCGGTCGATCGTACTGACGCGGCAGAAGAGCGGCGAGAACGATCAGTCCGCCTCGGCCGCCGCGATGCGATTCACCCGCTTTTTCAACAACACGCCGATGGCGATTGCCTCGGTGGATGGGGCAGGCAGGATCCTGCGAACCAATGCCCCATTCCTGAAGCTGTTTTCGGGTATCGTTTCCCGAGATGATGTCGAGAACGGCGCGCTGCTCGAAGTCATTGTGCAGGACAGCGACAAATCCAAACTGCAGCAGGCGCTCGCGGCGGCGAAGGACCGCCAGGGCGATATCCCGCCGATCGACTCGCGCACGCCAACCGATGAAGCACGCCATTTCCGCTTCTACGTCAACGCGGTGATCGACCAGAGCGACGAGACGCCGGAAGAGGCGGCGATCGTCTATGCCGTCGAGGTGACTGAGCAGAAGGCGCTCGAAGCGCAGATGGCGCAGACGCAGAAGATGAATGCGGTGGGCACACTCGCGGGCGGGATCGCGCACGACTTCAACAATGTCCTGACCGCGATCCTGCTGTCCTCCGATCATCTGCTGCTGCAGGCCCGGCCGGCGGACCCTGGCTTTGCGGATCTGATGGAAATCAAGCGCAACGCCAATCGCGCGGCCGTGCTCGTGCGGCAGCTGCTGGCGTTCTCGCGCAAGCAGACGATGCGGCCGACGGTGCTCAATCTCACCGATGTGGTTGGCGACCTCAGGATGCTGGTCGATCGCCTGCTGTCCGGTACCAACGTAAAGCTCGACGTCGAGTATGGCCGTGATCTCTGGCCTGTGAAGACCGACCTGTCGCAGTTCGAGCAGGTGCTGATAAACCTCTGCGTCAACGCGCGAGATGCGATGCCGCAGGGCGGGAAGCTGACGCTTCGCACGAAGAACGTGACGGCGGCAGAGGTGGCGGCTTTCAACTATTCCTACATGCCGCATGAGGACATGGTCCTCATCGAGGTCTCGGACAACGGGACCGGCATTGCGCCTGAGATCATGGACAAGATTTTCGAACCCTTCTTCACGACGAAGGAAGTGGGCAAGGGAACGGGCCTTGGCCTCGCGATGGTTTACGGCATCGTCAAGCAATCGGGCGGCTACATTCAGCCGGAGTCGGAAGTTGGCAAAGGCACGACGTTCCGCGTCTTCCTGCCGCGCCACATTGTCGAGCCAGCGGTTGCCGCGGAAGGCGATGCCGTCACGCCTACTATCGGCACACCTGCGGAACAGGCGCCCGCCGCGGTGGAGCAGCCCGAGGATCTGACAGGCTCGGCTGTGATCCTGCTGGTCGAGGATGAGGAAGCGGTGCGTCGCGGCGGCAAGCGCATGCTTGAGACGCGCGGCTATACGGTTTACGAGGCCGGGTCCGGCATCGAGGCGCTCGATATCATGGACGAGCTCGAGGGTAAGGTCGACATCGTCGTTTCGGATGTCGTGATGCCGGAGATGGATGGTCCATCGCTGCTGCGCGAACTGCGAAAGAACTATCCGAACCTGAAATTCATCTTCGTTTCAGGCTATGCCGAAGACGCGTTTGCCCGCAACCTGCCGCCGGATTCCAAGTTCGGCTTCCTGCCGAAGCCGTTCTCCCTCAAGCAGCTTGCCGTCGTCGTCAAGGAGACGCTGGACAGTTAAGGGGCGCCGCAGCGTGCCGCAGCGCCCCTTTTTCAAACTCAGCCAGCCAGCGCGACGGCAATTTCAGCCGCGAGTCGAGCATTGTTTTCCACCAACGCAATGTTGGTCTTTAGGCTCTGGCCGTCGGTCAGGTCGAAGATCGTGCTGAGCAGGTAAGGGGTTACTTCCTTGCCGCTGATTTCGTCGCGCTCGGCGCTGTCGAGGGCGCGCTCGATATAGATTTCCATTTCCTCGCGGGGGATCTCGTCTGCCTCCGGCACCGGATTGGCAATGAGCATGCCGCCGTCAATGCCGAGCTGCTCGCGTACAGTCTGGAAGTTGGCGATGGCAGCCGGGCTGTTCAGCGTCAGCGGACTGCGCAATCCGGACGAGCGTGACCAGAAGGCCGGGAATTCCTCGCTCTCGTAGGTGACGACAGGCACGCCTGCGGTCTCCAGGACTTCAAGGGTCTTCGGTATATCGAGGATCGCCTTGGCGCCGGCGCAAACGACGATGACGCTGGTGCGGCCGAGTTCCTCGAGGTCAGCGGAGATATCGAAGCTTTCTTCCGCGCCGCGGTGGACGCCACCGATGCCACCCGTTGCAAAGACCTTGATGCCGGCACACTCGGCGGCGATCATCGTTGCTGCGACGGTCGTTGCGCCGTGACGGCGCTCGGCGATCGCAAAGGCGAGATCGGCGCGCGAAACCTTGAGGACGTCCTTGGCCTGCGCCAGTTGCTCCAACTGGTCGGATTCGAGGCCGATATGCAGCGTACCGTGAATGACCGCGATGGTGGCTGGGACCGCGCCCTGCTCACGAATGAGCGCCTCGACGCTGCGGGCCATCTCGATGTTGCCAGGGTAGGGCATGCCATGGGTGATGATGGTCGATTCAAGCGCCACGATCGGCGCGCCGCGCTGCTTGGCGCTTGCGACTTCCTTGGAGTAGGCGATCGGCAGGAGGGGGGAGATCGGTTTCGTCATTGTCGCTTCCATTTCATCGGTATTGCCTTCAATGCAGAATTCTCGCCGGCGGAACAAGGGAAAGTGTCTCCCTCACGAGATCTGGGGAGAGGTTTTCATTGACGGCATGCGGCGATTGTACGGTAAGTGCCGCGGCCGCGGCGCCCTCCCTGATGGCATCGGCTAAGGAAATTCCACGCATCAATCCGGAGATAACGCCGGCTGCAAGCGAGTCACCCGCACCGGTGACATCCGCGACATCTTCGAGGTTTGCCGGCTGCTGGGCAACAACATGGCGATCCGCGAAGGCGATCAGCTCGCGTTGGCCGCGGGTGACGACGCCACCGCGTAAACCGATGTCACCCAGCAGTGACGGCCAGTGCGCGGGATCGTTTGGGCGCTCGCCGGTCAATGCGGCAGCCTCGGCCTCGTTGAGGAAAAGATAGTCGATCCCTTCGATGCATGGTTTGAGCTTGAGGGCCTTCGCGGGCGAGATGGCGATCGCGCCCACCGGCTTGCCGAGAGCTTTTGCGCGCTCGACGATCGATGCCAGCGTCTCTGCCGGCAGGTTGGCATCAATGAGAATGAAATCGGTGGCGGCAAAGGCGTCACGTACGGCACGGATCGAAAGGCGCCGCGGTACGAACATCCGATAGAGATCCATGTCGGCAAGCGCAATCACGAGGTTTCCGTCGCTCTCGATGATTGCGGTGTAACTCGGCGTCTTCCGATCCAGGAAAATGAAGGGGCGATCATGAACCCCAGCGAAGTCGGCCGCCTCGCCGACCATCTCGCCGATCGGATCGCCGCCACGCGGTGAAATCATCGTCACATCGAAGCCCAACCTGGCAAGGTTGCGCGCCGCATTGAAGCCGCCGCCGCCCGGCTCCTCAAACCATGAGCCTGGATTGCTGGCGCCTGGCACGGTGTCGCCTGAGATGCGTCCGCGCCTGTCGATGTGGGCTCCGCCGAGGACAAGAATCTTCCGCTTCATTTCATCGTCCCGCATGGTCGAAAGATACGAATCGTCCTGCCGCCGCTGGTCGGCTGGCGACCAGAGCGCTATATCTAAGCCGTTGCTTTCCATCACGAAAACAAATGTAGAACACTGGCAAATTTACCTTTTTGTTTCAATTATTTGCACGCAACTTGCGCAATGAGAACAAATGCGGTACAAAATCGCCATCGCTGGCGACATTGCTTGAGCGGCTTCAATAACCTAAAGGTGGATCGAATGTCACAGAATACATTGCGGCTTGTAGAGGACAAATCGGTGGACAAAAGCAAGGCACTTGAAGCGGCACTCTCACAGATCGAGCGGTCGTTCGGCAAGGGCTCAATCATGAAGCTCGGCTCGAACGAGAACGTCGTCGAGATCGAAACGGTTTCGACAGGTTCTCTCGGGTTGGATATCGCGCTCGGCATCGGCGGCCTTCCAAAGGGCCGTATCATTGAGATTTACGGACCAGAAAGCTCGGGTAAGACGACGCTGGCGCTGCAGACGATAGCTGAATCGCAGAAGAAGGGTGGCATCTGTGCCTTCGTCGATGCGGAACACGCGCTTGACCCGGTTTACGCCCGCAAGCTCGGTGTCGATCTGCAGAACCTCCTGATCTCGCAGCCGGATACTGGCGAGCAGGCGCTCGAGATCACCGATACGCTGGTCCGTTCCGGCGCTGTCGACGTTCTTGTCGTCGACTCGGTTGCCGCGCTGACGCCGCGTGCCGAAATTGAAGGCGAAATGGGCGACAATCTGCCGGGCCTTCAGGCGCGCCTGATGAGCCAGGCGCTGCGCAAGCTGACGGCTTCGATTTCGAAGTCCAACACCATGGTCATCTTCATCAACCAGATCCGCATGAAGATTGGCGTCATGTTCGGTTCGCCGGAAACGACGACCGGCGGCAACGCGCTGAAATTCTATGCGTCCGTTCGCCTCGACATCCGTCGTATCGGTGCAGTCAAGGAGCGGGAAGAGGTCATCGGAAACCAGACGCGCGTCAAGGTCGTCAAGAACAAGATGGCGCCTCCCTTCAAGCAGGTCGAATTCGACATCATGTATGGTGAAGGCGTTTCGAAGACCGGCGAACTGGTCGACCTTGGCGTCAAGGCGGGTATCGTCGAGAAGTCAGGGGCCTGGTTCTCCTATAACAGCCAGCGCCTCGGCCAGGGCCGCGAAAATGCGAAGCTGTTCCTGCGTGACAATCCGGATCTCCTGCGCGAGATCGAGACGGCGCTTCGTCAGAATGCTGGCCTGATTGCGGACCGCTTCCTGCAGAATGGCGGCCCTGATGCAAATGACGGCGACGAGGCTGCAGACGGCTGATTTGCCTGGCGGTTTCCCAGAGTTCAAAACCGGTCGCATTCCTAATGAGATTGCGGCCGGTTTTGTTTGTCTGCTGGACAGTGGTTAAGGCGAGCGATAAAAGCCACTGGATTTAAGTTTTGACCTGCCTTCCGGCAGCATTGAAGGGCATAGCATGAGCGGTGTGAATGATATCCGGTCGACCTTCCTCGACTACTTCAAGAAGAACGGCCACGAAATCGTTCCGTCGAGCCCGTTGGTGCCGCGCAACGATCCGACGCTGATGTTCACCAATGCCGGCATGGTGCAGTTCAAGAACGTTTTCACCGGTCTGGAGCAGCGTCCATACAAGACGGCCTCGACCGCGCAGAAGTGCGTCCGCGCCGGCGGCAAGCATAACGACCTTGATAACGTTGGCTACACCGCACGCCACCACACCTTCTTCGAGATGCTCGGCAACTTCTCATTCGGCGATTACTTCAAGGAGCGGGCGATCGAACTTGCCTGGAACCTGATCACCAAGGAATTTGCGCTCGACGCCAAGCGGCTGCTGGTCACCGTCTATCACACGGATGATGAGGCCTTTAACCTCTGGAAGAAGATCGCAGGCCTGCCGGACGAGAAGATCATCCGTATTCCGACCAGCGACAATTTCTGGGCGATGGGTGATACCGGCCCGTGCGGCCCATGCTCGGAAATCTTCTACGACCACGGCGCTCACATCTGGGGCGGCCCTCCCGGTTCGCCGGAGGAAGATGGTGACCGCTTCATCGAGATCTGGAACCTCGTCTTCATGCAGTACGAGCAGGTCACGAAGGAAGAGCGCATCGACCTTCCGCGTCCGTCGATCGATACCGGTATGGGACTGGAGCGCGTCGCGGCAGTTCTGCAGGGCAAGCACGATAACTACGACATTGACCTGTTCCGTGCCCTGATCGAGGCTTCCGAGGAGGTCACGGGTGTAAGGGCCGAGGGCGAGCGCCGTGCGAGCCACCGTGTCATCGCCGACCACCTGCGCTCCTCTGCGTTCCTGATTGCCGATGGCGTGTTGCCGTCCAACGAAGGCCGCGGCTACGTGCTTCGCCGCATCATGCGCCGCGCAATGCGCCACGCCGAGCTCCTGGGTGCCAAGGAACCGATGATCTGGAAGCTGTTGCCGACACTCGTTCAGGAGATGGGTCGCGCCTATCCGGAGCTGGTGCGTGCGGAATCGCTGATCTCCGAGACGCTGAAGCTGGAGGAAACTCGCTTCCGCAAGACGCTGGAGCGTGGTCTTTCACTGCTTTCCGATGCAACGACGACGCTCGGCAAGGGCGACATGCTCGACGGCGAAACCGCGTTCAAGCTTTACGACACCTATGGCTTCCCACTCGATCTGACGCAGGATGCGCTGCGCGCCCGCGAAATCGGCGTCGACATATCAGGCTTTACGGACGCCATGGAACGCCAGAAGGCCGAGGCGCGCTCGCACTGGGCCGGCTCCGGGGACAAGGCTACCGAGACGATTTGGTTTGAACTCAAGGAAAAGCACGGCGCGTCCGAGTTCCTCGGCTACGACACTGAGACCGCAGAAGGCGTTGTTCAGGCCATCGTGAAGGACGGTGCCGCGGTCGATGCTGCGTCGGCCGGCGACAAGGTTCAGATCGTCGTCAACCAAACGCCGTTCTACGGCGAGTCCGGCGGCCAGATGGGCGATACCGGTGTCATCACCTCCGATACCGCGAAGGTTGAAATCACCGACACCCAGAAGAAGGGCGAGGGCCTCTTCGTCCACATCGGCACTGTTGTCGAGGGCACAGTGAAGGCCGGCGAGCCGGTTGCGTTGACGGTCGACCATGCGCGCCGTTCGCGTCTGCGCGCGAACCACTCCGCCACCCACTTGCTGCACGAGGCGCTGCGCGAAGTGTTGGGCACGCATGTGGCTCAGAAGGGCTCGCTGGTTGCGCCCGAGCGCCTGCGCTTCGACGTTTCTCATCCAAAGCCGATGACGGCCGACGAGCTGAAGGTCGTCGAGGACATGGCGAACGAGATCGTGTTGCAGAATTCGCCGGTCACGACCCGCCTGATGAGCGTCGATGACGCGATCGCGGAAGGCGCAATGGCGCTGTTCGGCGAGAAATACGGTGACGAAGTTCGCGTTGTGGCCATGGGCCAGGGCGTGCGTGGCGCAAAGGCCGGCAAGGCCTATTCGATCGAACTTTGCGGCGGCACGCATGTCGGCGCGACGGGGCAGATCGGGCTGATCCGCATTCTTGGCGAAAGCGCGGTAGGCGCCGGCGTGCGTCGTATCGAGGCGGTCACCGGCGAATCTGCGCGCGAATACCTCGCGGAACAGGACGAGCGCGTCAAATCGCTCGCAACGTCGCTGAAGGTGCAGCCGGCGGATGTTCTTGCTCGCGTTGGGGCGCTGGTGGACGAACGCCGGAAGCTCGAGCGTGAGCTGGCCGATGCCAAACGCAAGCTTGCGATGGGCGGAGGGCAGGGCGGCCCTGCCGATGCGGTTCGTGATGTTGCCGGCGTCAAGTTCCTCGGCAAGGCAATTTCCGGCGTCGATCCCAAGGAGCTCAAGGGCTTGGCCGATGATGGCAAGGCAAGCCTCGGTTCCGGCGTCGTCGCGTTGATCGGCGTCGCCGAAGACGGCAAGGCGAGCGCAGTGGTTGCCGTGACCCCGGACCTGACGAGCCGGTTCAGCGCCGTCGATCTCGTGCGCGTTGCGTCGGCGGCTCTTGGGGGCAAAGGTGGCGGCGGTCGTCCCGATATGGCCCAGGCCGGTGGTCCGGATGGGACGAAGGCTGATGAAGCCATTGAGGCCGTTGCGGTCGCACTGGCAAGCTGAGCGAATTGAAGTTTGTAAAGGTCTTAGAGAGGCGGGGCTGGTCCCCGCCTTTTTCTTTGCGGATTCGCCAAAGTCCGCAGGATTTGTCAAACCGGGCTATGGTTTTCTGCAGCCGATCGATTTGCAGGAGGTTTTGACAATGAACGGCGAAACGGCATGGGCGCTCTACGAGAACCGTCTCAGACGGGTATCAGCCTATATCCATGATCATCTCGACGAAGAACTCGACACGGATAAACTTGCCGGGATCGCCTGCATGTCGAGCTACCACTGGCATCGGATCTATCGCGCGATTTTCGGCGAGACACTCGCGGCGACAGTCAAGCGATTAAGGCTGCATCGTGCAGCCGGGGACATGGTTCGCACGGATCTTTCTGTCGGGGAGATAGCAAAGCGATCAGGCTATCCCAACCTCCAGTCTTTTAACCGTATCTTCAAATCGGTCTATGGCATGCCGCCATGTCAGTACAGGAAAGAGGGAAGCCATAAAGCCTTTGAACCCTCACCTAACGGAAAGACTGCAGCGATGTTTGACGTTACCCTACGGAAGATTGAGCCAATTCAATTGCTCGGAGTGCCGCACACCGGCTCGTTCATGCAGATCGGCAAGGCGTTCGAGACCTTGTTCGGCACGCTCTATGCGCGCGGGCTTGCCAAGCCGACGATGCGGACGATCGGTGTTTATCTGGATGATCCCGATATCGTGCCGTCCGAGAAGCTGCGCTCGATCGCATGTGTGACTACGGACGGCGAGGTTGTCGCGACGGCGCCGTTCGAAGCGCGGATGCTCGACGGAGGCGAGTATGCCGTACTGCGTCACAAGGGGCCTTATGCAGACATGCACAAGGCTTACCAGTGGCTTTATGCGGAATGGTTGCCCGCCTCGGGTCGGCAGCTTCGCGACAGTGTGATGTTTGAGGAATACCTCAACAACCCACGTGAGGTGTCGCCGACCGAGCTCTTAACCGATATCTACATGCCGCTTGCCTGAGCGACCTGTTTCTACTGGGCAGCCTTCATGGCTTCGTCATCGATCGCGGTGGCACGCTTGTAGGCCGGGCGATCGGAGATGCGGCCGAGATAGTTGAGGAACGCTGGGCGCTTTTCAAGCGTACCTCTGCTCATGCCCCAGCCAATATGGGAGCCGACGTAAACATCGGCTCCCGTGAAACGATTGCCGGCAACGTAAGGTGTGGCACTGACGGCGCCTTCAAGCGCGTTCATCACGTCGGCGAAACTGCCATATCCCGCCATCCGGGCTTTGTCTGGTGGCGTTTCGAAGCCCAATGCCTTGTTGGTCGCCGCTGCCTCCAGCGGTCCGGCGGTAAAGAACATCCAGCGGTAGTAGCTGCCGCGTTCATCTGATGTTGGAGCGAGCCCGGCTTCGGGGAAGGTCTCAGCGAGGTAGGCGCAGATCGCTGCGCACTCAGTCACGATCGTTTTTCCGTGCCTGATGGCCGGGACCTTTCCCATCGGGTTGACGGCGAGATATTCAGGCGCCTTCATCGTTCCGCCGAAGGTCATGATCTCTGTTTTGTACGGTACGCCTGTCTCTTCCAGCATCCAGCGGGCGATGCGGCCGCGCGACATGGGGTTCGTATAAAATACCAGTTCGTCTGCCATGAACTCCTCCTCGTTTGCTGAATGCAGCGTATCAAGTCCGCCATCAGGGACATAGGACAGAGAGGTCCGGCGCAAAGGCCCTAACTATCTACAGCGGCTTGCGATATTGGATGAAACCGGATCGTTCGGCGATCCTGTCGTAGAGTCTTCTGGCGGTGGCGTTTGTTTCATGCGTCATCCAGTAGAGCCGGCCAGCCCCATTCGCGCGGGCAAGATCCGCCACGGCATCGATGAGAGCCGCACCTGTGCCGAGACCGCGCTGCGTGTCGTCGACATAGAGGTCTTGAAGATAGCAGGTCCATTTCGGCAGCCAGGTCGAACGGTGGAAAATCGCATGAACGATACCGACAAGGCGGCCGCTGTCGTCGAAGGCGCCAAGCGCGTGCATGTCTTCGCCTGGATCCTGAAATCGGCTCCAGGTCAGGTTCGTCGTCTCGGGCGGGATAACAACCTCGTAGAAGCGCTGGTAGCCGGCCCACAGAGGCTCCCAGGCGGCCCGGTCGGATGGTTGCAGCGGACGGATTGTTATGGTCATCCTCTTGTTCCCTTTGCTTGTCCTTGAAACGAAAACGGCGGGGAAATCCCCGCCGTCCATTCGGATATTGGTCTTGGCTTACGCCATCGCCTTCTGCAGGTTCTGATCGATCTTGTCGAGGAAGGCAGTCGTGGAGAGCCACGGCTGATCCGGACCGATGAGCAGCGCCAGGTCCTTGGTCATGAAGCCGGCTTCGACGGTGTCGACGCAAACCTTTTCGAGCGTCGCTGCGAACTTTGCGAGTTCCGCATTGTCGTCGAGCTTGGCACGATGGGCGAGGCCGCGGGTCCAGGCGAAGATCGAGGCGATTGAGTTCGTCGAGGTTTCCTGGCCCTTCTGGTGCTGGCGGTAGTGGCGGGTAACCGTGCCGTGTGCGGCTTCGGCTTCGACCGTCTTGCCATCCGGCGTAAGCAGAACGGAGGTCATCAGGCCGAGCGAACCGAAGCCCTGGGCAACCGTGTCCGACTGGACGTCGCCGTCGTAGTTCTTGCATGCCCAGACATAGCCGCCGGACCACTTCAGCGCCGAAGCGACCATGTCGTCGATCAGGCGGTGCTCGTAGGTGATGCCGATTTCCTTGAACTGGTCCTTGAACTCGGTCTCGTAGACTTCCTCGAAGATGTCCTTGAAGCGGCCGTCATAGGCCTTGAGGATGGTGTTCTTGGTCGACAGGTAGACCGGCCACTTGCGCATCAGGCCGTACATCATCGAAGCGCGGGCGAATTCGCGGATCGACTCGTCGAGGTTGTACATGGCCATGGCAACGCCGGCGCCGGGGGCGTCGAAGACTTCCTTTTCGATGACCTGCCCGTCTTCTCCGACGAACTTGATGGTCAGCTTGCCCTTGCCCGGGAATTTGAAGTCGGTCGCGCGGTATTGGTCACCGAAGGCATGACGGCCAACGACGATCGGCTGCGTCCAGCCGGGAACCAGGCGCGGAACGTTCTTGCAGATGATCGGCTCGCGGAAGATGACGCCGCCGAGGATGTTGCGGATCGTGCCGTTCGGGCTCTTCCACATCTGCTTGAGGTTGAATTCCTTGACGCGTGCCTCATCCGGCGTGATTGTCGCGCACTTGATGCCGACGCCGTGCTTCTTGATGGCGTTGGCGGCGTCGATCGTCACCTGGTCATTTGTGGCGTCGCGGTTTTCAACGGAAAGATCGAAGTAATCGATCTCGAGGTCGAGATACGGATGGATCAGCTTATCCTTGATGAGCTGCCAAATGATGCGAGTCATTTCATCGCCGTCGAGATCGGCGACGGGATTGGCGACCTTGATCTTCTTCATGTATCTGCCTCGTTAAGCTTGGAAGGGACCGACGTCCCGGGTGGGTGATATAAAAATCCCGAGCGCTATAGCATTGTGGACCGGGAGTGCAAAGCCGGAAGCAGGATGCGGCAGCGTTTTTGCGGCCATTGCCAAGCGGAGGAAAATGGCTAGTCTCCGGCGCAAAACCATTGCCCGGATATTCGCCATGAAGAAGATTCCCCTTGTCCTCGCGATCCTGCTCGGTTCGACCTCGCCGATGCTTGCCGCCGACGTTACCGCGCCTGTGAAGGAGATCATGGATGCGACGATCAAGAACTGGTCGGGCGCAGATAGCGACTGGATCGACATCTTTGATCCGGGCAAGCTATCGCGGCTTTACAGCAAGGATTTCGTGACGAAATACCAGGCAGCGATCCAGAACCCGGCTGCTGACGAAGATGGTGTCTCGCCCTTCGACTACGATGTGATCGTGAATGGTGAGGATGCGTGTCCACTCGAAGATTTGACCTATGAGCCGAAGCCGACCGCCGGTGGCGCGACGGAGGTCGTCGTCACCTTCAAGAAGGCGACCTGCATGGACGACGGATCGGACAAGCAGGCGGTGACGACCGTTCGATTCGAGATGCTTGAAGAAGCCGGCAAGCCTGTTATCGACGACATCGTCACCGAGGGCGATCCCGGGCAACCGGCGAACTCGCTCAAGAATACGATGGTGCAGATCGCCAAAGGTCAGTGAAGCGCGGACTGCATTTTTCCAACGAAGCCTGTGTGCTACGTTTTCGTTGTTGAAGGGCGGTCGCTTCGGGTGATGGGGCCGTCCTCGGTGTGTCGAGAAATTCCCTCGGCCATTGGCTGTCGGGGGCTGAATGAGAGGCCAGGGCTGCTTGCTTTCCGGTTTTGATTTCCGCGACTGGCTTCTCGCCAACGACCCGGCGCTCTCGCGCTTGCGAATGGCGTCGCGCGTGACGCTGACAATGGCGCTCTCGTTCGGGGTGCTATTGGCAATCGACAGGCTGCTGCTTCCGCTTCCGACCGCTGCATATGGGTTGGGGCTTGTCCTGTCGATCGAGGGTGGCGTCGCGGTAAAGGACAAGGGGAGCGCACCGCAACTCGTGACACGCTTGCTCGGCTGTGCCGCAAGTGTCTGTGTCGTCGGCCTTGCCGCGGCCCTGGAATCAAATCGCATCGTTTCGGATGTGGCCTTTCTCATCATCATCTTTCTTGCTGCTGCCGGGCGAGTGTTCGGGCCACGCGGACACGCAATCGGCATGTTCGCCTTCACCTCCTATTTCATGGGTGCCTATTTCCGCCCCCCGCTTGGTGAGCTTCCGCTGATTGCAATGGGGCCCATCGTCCCGGCATTGATCGGGCATGTCGTGCGCTCTCTTGTCCTCCCCGATGATTGGCGCCCGGATCTCTTGCGCTCACTCGAAAGTGTGCGCGGCCGCATCAACCAGATCCTGTTCAAGATCGCGACGCTCGCCTCCGTTGGGCGAATGACGGCGAGGGATGCGCACAAATTAGAGCAGTTGGAAATCCGCCTGAAGGAAGTCGTTCTGATGGCCGAGGGGTTCATTCCGCGGCCGCCGTCCGGCGTGTTTGATGGTACCGAGCCTGCGGCAATCCTGGCGATCCGACTGTTCGACGTCCACCTTGCCGCGGAGAGTGCGATTGTGCTGAGCTCGCAGAGCTTGCCGCCGTTCGCTCTCGTTCATGCCGTCATCGAGGGCGATCCCGTTCTGGTGGAGGCGAAGAAATCGGATGATCTGCAGGCCAAGACGGCTCGGTCCTTGATCCGGCTGGGAGAGGCGCGAGCGCTCCTCTCGGAAACGATCGAGAAGGGCTATTCGACAGGATTTGCCGAAGTCTGGGCCGTAACCGAAGCGACTGCTGCTCCCGCGAAGATCGACTTCTCGCTGGCCAATCCCCTGATCCGCGCGGCCCTGCAGATTACGCTGGCATCGGCAATCGCAATGACCCTCGGGCTGATGCTGTCACGCGAACGTTGGTTCTGGGCGGTGCTTGCATCCTTCCTGGTGTTCACCAACACGAATTCGCGTGGTGATACGGCGATGAAGGCCCTGCAACGCTCGCTTGGGACGCTGTTCGGGATTGCGATGGGCTTGTTTCTCGCAACAGCCCTGACGGGGCATATGGCGGTTGCCCTAGTAATCACCACGATTGCCATCTTTCTGGCCTTCTATTTTCTTCAGACATCCTACGCGATAATGACCTTCTTCGTATCGATTGCGCTTTGCCTAGTCTATGGCATGACGGGATCGCTGACAGTCGACCTGCTGTTGCTGCGCGTCGAAGAAACAATGCTTGGGGCTGCGGCGGGCACGTTCATTGCCTTCGTCGTTTTTCCTGCGCGAACGCGCAGCGCGCTCAATACGGCGCTGGCGACGTGGTTTTCGGCATTGGAAGAGCTGCTTTCTGCCGCAGCGGCGGGCGAAGCAACGAACGCGCTGATCGCTCTTTCGCAGAAGCTCGATGCGGCTTACCGGGACATAGCTGCAGCTGCCCGCCCACTCGGTTCGACCTGGTCGGTTGTCACCAGGCCAGGACACATACGGCAGACGCTCGCGATCTTTCTTGCGGCGACCTATTGGGCGCGAATCCTGGCGAAGGATTTCGACAGGAGCGCGTGTGACAACGATGGCATGAAACTGATCGATGCTGAACGTGAGCGTGCGACGCTTCTCGCAAAGCGCCAGTCTGACTGCTTCTTCGTCGACCAAAAGGCCAGCAGTGCACCGGAACGGCATTTGCCGCTGTCGCATGCGGGTGCGCGCCTTGGGGTCGAGATGATCGGCTCGACGCTCGATCGCCTCTACCCGAATGGTTGACCCTTGCCGTTTCGGCCCGGCTTGGCTATTCCGCCTGTAGCAAAAGGATCCAGCGTCATGGCAGGCACGAACAGCGAGCGGCAACTTCTCACGGAAGGTCCGGTAATCATTCTCGTCGAACCCCAAATGGGGGAGAACATTGGGATGGTCGCGCGGGCCATGGCGAATTTCGGCCTCTCGGTACTGAGGCTCGTCAATCCGCGCGACGGTTGGCCGAACGAGAAGGCACAGGCCGCCGCCTCGAAGGCCGACCACGTCATCGAGGGCACCAAGGTCTACGACACACTCGAGCAAGCTATCGCCGACCTGAACTTCGTTTACGCAACGACAGCGCGTGAGCGCGATGGCTTCAAGCCCGTACGGTCGCCCGTCGTGGCGGCGCAAACGCTGCGCGCCAAATTCCAGGCAGGCGAGGGCAGCGGCATCCTGTTCGGCCGCGAGCGCTGGGGACTCACGAACGAGGAGGTTGCGCTGGCCGACGAGATCGTCACCTTCCCGGTCAATCCTGCCTTTGCGTCGCTCAACATCGCCCAGGCGGTATTGCTGATGTCCTACGAGTGGATGAAGTCGGGCATGGAGGATGTCGGATCCGTTCCCTTCCAGGCGATGTCGCAGACGCAATCCACGAAGGAACAATTGTTCGGTCTCTACGACCAGTTGGAAGAAGCGCTGGATGCACGCAATTATTTCCATCCGCCCGCGAAAAAGCCGAAAATGGTAGACAACCTCAGGGCAGTCCTTTCCCGTCGCGCGTTCACGGAGCAGGAAATCAGCGTGTTGCGCGGCGTAATCTCCTCCCTCGACCGCTTCTCGCGGAAATATCCGCGCGGGAGGCGGCCACCCGTCGACGTCAAGGAACAGTCGGAAGATGACAGCAGCGCTGAATGAGCTGAAACCGGTTCTGGTCTTCGATTCCGGTATCGGAGGGCTGACCGTATTGCGGGAAGCGCGCGTGCTGATGCCGGAGCGCGGCTTCATCTACATTGCTGACGATGCCGGCTTTCCCTATGGCGGCTGGGAAGAGCAAGCACTGAAGGAACGGATCATTGGTATTTTCGCCAAGCTGCTTGACGAGCATGATCCCGAAGTCTGCATCATCGCCTGCAACACGGCCTTTACGCTTGTTGGCACCGATCTGCGTGCGGCGTTTCCGCAGATGACCTTCGTCGGCACGGTACCGGCGATCAAGCCGGCCGCCGAGCGGACACGCTCGGGGCTTGTCTCCGTGTTGGCAACGCCGGGTACGGTCAAGCGGGCCTATACGCGCGACCTGATCCAGTCCTTCGCGCAGCAGTGCCATGTGCGTCTGGTCGGGTCCGAAAATCTGGCCCGAATGGCCGAGGCCTATATCCGCGGTGATGTGGTGTCGGATGAGGCTGTTCTTTCCGAGATAGATCAATGCTTCGTGGAGAAAGACGGATCGAAGACCGATATCGTCGTGCTCGCCTGCACGCACTATCCCTTCATGGCGAACGTCTTCCGTCGACTTGCGCCCTGGCCGGTAGATTGGCTCGATCCCGCTGAGGCAATTGCCCGGCGTGCCCGCAGCCTCGTGCCGCAAGTCGCCGATGCCGTGCATCCCGATAATTTCGACTTTGCGGTCTTCACCTCAGGCAATCCCGATTTTGCGACGAGGCGGCTGATGCAGGGTTTTGGTCTCAAGGCTTGATGGGCTGCTTGCAGGGCTGACCGGCTGGTCAGGCGGTTCCCGCGCAATCGCGTCGAACGTTGATGCGATAGGGGCTTTCGCAAGACCTGATGACTGCGCAAACTAAGGGTTGTGATTCGCATCGATCCCGCCAGGCTCCGCATGTCTTTCCAAAAACTTGTTATGGCTATCTTCTTCCTGCAACCGATTGCATTTGGCAGCTGGTTGCCGCGCATTCCCGAAATCCAGGCTCGTCTGGGGCTCGGTCCTGCTGATCTTGCGCTGGCGCTGCTCGGCATGCCGGTCGGCATCCTCACGACGCTGCCTGTCGCCGGACGAGTGGTGTCGCGCATCGGCGGCAAAACCACCGTCATCGCAGGATTTGTAGTTTTCTCGGTGATTGTCTGCCTTCCGGCCTTCTCCCGGACGCCGGTTGAATTGTTCATCGCGCTTGCCCTCCTTGGCGTTGCCATGTCGACGCTGGAGCTTGGGTTGAATGTCGAAGCCGATCGTGCTGAGAAGGATACCGGCTCTGTAATTATGAACCGGTGCCATGGCTTCTGGAGCCTAGGCATCATGGCCGGCAGCCTGCTTGGTTCGGGAATGGTGGCGATTGCCGTGCCGGCCGAATGGGCGATCATGGCGGCAGCCTTCGTCGTTTTGCCGTTTGCCATAGTGGCAAGTCTCCGCCTGCCGCCCGATCGCGAAGCTGGCGCGGCTCCGCCGCATATGCCGTTCAAGCTGCCAAGCAGCGCGCTTCTCGGCATCTGCGCCTTCGTCTTCGGGATTACGATGACCGAAGGAGCGATCGCCGACTGGTCTGCCGTCTATCTCAAGGATGTGTTTCAGACCGACGGCATGATGACCGGTATCGGATATACGATTTTCGCCATGATGGTGGCGGCGGGCCGTTTCAGCGGCGACCGTCTGAAACAGCGGCTCGGGGCGATTTCACTGGCCCGGGGCTGCGGCGCGGCTTCGCTGGTGGGCATGCTCATGGTCGTCTTTGCCTGGCATAGCCTGGTGACGCTGGCGGGCTTTGCACTGGTTGGGATCGGTGTGTCGGTCGGCTTTCCGCTGGCTGTTACCGCGGCGGCAAGCCTCAGGGATCGACCGGCGGCCGCCAATGTTGCGATGCTATCCTTCATGGCACTGACCGGCTTTCTGATCGGACCGCCTCTGATCGGTTTCATCGCGGAGGTATCAGGGCTACGGGTCGGATTGGCGGTCTTGCTGGCACCTCTCGCGGTCAGTCTGGCCTTTACGCGAATGTTGAAGGCAAGTTTCTGACGTTTTTCTTCTGTGGGTTTGCGCGGGCGTGTTGCCAAAGACACGGCCAAACCTGCTAGGACGCCGTGTTTGATTGAAAGAGGAATGTGACATTGCAGGTTGGTATCGATATGGGATCGGCGTCGGGAGGCAATCCGGCCACGCTCGATATCGAAGAGCTTCTGGCTACCCGTCTTCTGGTGCAGGGCAATTCCGGCTCCGGCAAGTCGCATCTGCTCCGCCGTCTGCTGGAGCAATCAGCGCAGTGGGTGCAGCAGGTCATCATTGATCCCGAAGGTGATTTCGTCACACTGTCGGACAAGTTCGGCCACGTCGTCGTCGACGGCGAGCGCACCGAGGCCGAATTGGCCGGTATTGCCAATCGTATCCGCCAGCATCGCGTCTCCTGCGTTCTGAGCCTCGAGGGTCTCGATATCGAGCAGCAGATGCGCGCCGCAGCCGCTTTCCTCAACGGCATGTTCGATGCCGACCGCGAATACTGGTATCCGGTTCTCGTCGTGGTCGACGAGGCGCAGATGTTTGCGCCTTCGGTCGGCGGCGACGTCTCGGAAGATGCCCGCAAGATGTCGCTTGGCGCCATGACGAACCTGATGTGCCGCGGCCGCAAGCGCGGTCTTGCCGGCGTGATCGCGACGCAGCGCCTAGCAAAGCTTGCCAAGAACGTGGCCGCGGAAGCCTCGAACTTTCTGATGGGGCGCACCTTCCTCGACATCGACATGGCGCGTGCTGCCGATCTGCTCGGGATGGATCGCAGGCAGGCGGAAATGTTCCGCGACCTGAAGCGTGGCAATTTCGTTGCGCTTGGGCCGGCCTTGTCCCGCCGCCCGCTGCCGATCCAGATCGGTAATGTCGAGACCTCGGCGCGTTCGTCGAGCCCCAAGCTCATGCCGCTGCCGGACGCACCGCAGGACGTCGAAGACCTGATCTTCACCCCGGATCCGGAAGAATTTCAGCGGCCGATCGTTCGGCGCGCCGCGCCCGCACCACGGCCGACCACCGATATTCTCGCGGAGTTGTCGCGATCGGCTCCTGCTACCTCGGCTCCGGTTTCGGAGACGCGTGCGCCTCAGCCCGAGCTGTCGGTCGAGGAACGGGAGGAGCGGCTGACGGCGGTGCTCAACGAAATACTGGACGATCCGAGCTCCGGATTCCGAACGGATTCCGTGCTTTACCAGGAGTTCCTGGTGCGACTTCGCATGCGCCGGGTTCCAGGCGCTCCGATGTCTTTGTCGGAGTTCCGACGCCGCGTGGCGATTTCGCGTTCCGGCGTAGGTGCGGCGACCGCAGAAACCGAGGCCTGGGGAATGGCGTTGTCGCTCTCTTCTGGCGTCACCGACGATCTTCAGGGTGTTTTCCTGATGTTGGCAAAAGCGGCAATTTGTGGCGAACCATGCCCCTCGGATGCGCGGATTGCGCGCGCTTACGGCACCCACTCGGCCCGGCGTGCGAGACGTCTACTTGGCTATTTCGAGGAGCAGGGGACTGTGGTCGTGCACACGGACTTCGCCGGCAAGCGCATCGTCGCTTTCCCCGACATGAGTTGCCAGACGGCTCCCGGCGATGCCAATGCGCCTGATGTGGATGAGGTGCGCTCCGCAGCGGAATGACGGCCGAATTGACGGCAAATAGCGCGCGGACAATGTGCCCGGTTTATACTCGATCCCTAATGTCACACGAAGCAGTTGCTTTTGTCACAAGAGCTTCATTCGGGTGGTGGATAAGGCGCGCGACCCGTGCGGTCGATGCGGATTATCAAAAGGAGATCTCGGTCATGAGAAACAACGTTCGTCACCAGCTGCTGCGCCTTGTCGTCGGCGGCCTGCTTGCAACCGTTGCCGTTCAGCCTGGCTATGCAGATGATGCGGCGAACAAGCTTCTGGAACGTGCGGCAAGCGCTGATCTCAGCGCTCCCGGTGGCGCACGCCGCCTTTCCGGCGACATCACCGAGGCTTATCGCGCCGCGCTCATCGATACCCGCCCGAAGAACGTCATCCTCCTGATCGGCGACGGCATGGGCGACTCCGAGATCACCATCGCACGCAACTATGCGGTCGGCGCGGGCCAGTATTTCAAGGGCATCGATGCGCTTCCGGTCACCGGGCAATACACGCATTATTCGCTCGAAAAGAAGACGGGCAAGCCGACCTATGTGACCGACTCTGCTGCCTCGGGCACCGCTTGGGCGACGGGCGTGAAGTCCTATAACGGCGCGATCGGCGTCGACATTCATGAGAAGAGCCACGAAACGCTGATCGAAAAGGCAAAGGCTGCCGGTCTTGGCACAGGCAATGTCTCGACAGCCGAACTGCAGGATGCAACGCCAGCCGTGCAGATCGCGCACGTGACCCAGCGTAAGTGCTACAGCCCGGCATCCACCACAGAGAAGTGCCCGACGAACGCGCTTGAAAACGGCGGCAAAGGTTCGATCAGCGAGCAGTTGCTGGATACGCGCCCCGACGTGACACTCGGCGGGGGCGCAAAGAGCTTCGGCGAGACCGCCAAGGCCGGCGAATGGAAGGACAAGACGCTTCGCCAGCAGGCGGAGGAACGAGGCTACAAGATCGTCTCGAACCTTGACGAGCTCCAGGCCGTTAAGCAGGCGAACGACAGTGCGCCGGTACTCGGCCTGTTTGCCGAGGGCAATATGCCGGTTCGCTGGGAAGGCCCGAAGGCCAGCCATTACGGCAATGTCGAGAAGGAGCCGGTCGTCTGCAAGCCCAACGAGAAGCGCACGTCGGCAACCCCGACGTTGGCACAGATGACGGCCAAGGCGATCGAACTGCTCAGGACGAACGAGAAGGGCTTCTTCCTGCAGATCGAGGGAGCGTCGATCGACAAGCAGGATCATGCCGCCAACCCGTGCGGCCAGATCGGCGAAACGGTTGATCTCGATGAAGCCGTTCAGGAAGCGTTGAAGTTTGCGCAAGAAGCCGGCGACACGCTCGTCATCATCACCGCCGATCATGCGCACGCGAGCCAGATCATCGATGCCGACGCCAAGGCTCCGGGCTTGACGGAAGCGTTGATGACGAAGGACGGCGCCGTGATGGCCGTGAGCTACGGCAACTCCGACGATGCGGATGACCAGGGCCATACCGGCTCGCAGCTTCGCATTGCTGCTTACGGGCCGCGCGCTGCCAATGTCACTGGCCTGACGGACCAGACGGATCTGTTCTATACGATCAGCGACGCGCTCGGCCTGAAGACCGAGACGGCCAGCGCGAAGTAGGCCGCGTCGGCGAATGCCACGGGCGAAAACGTGGAATTGTGATTGACATTCCAGCGACTTCGCCCTAAAGACCGCCCCAGCACCGGGCAGAGATGTCCGGTGTTTCATTTGACATGTCCCGTGGATTTGTCCTGTTCGCGTAATGGGATGATCCTGTCGGATCCTCGAAAGAAGATCAAAGGAGGGCGTGTTTCCTTCACGCGGTTTGGCAACAGACCGTTCTAACTTTCTGAAAGGAAATACGATGAGCAAGCGCGAATCGTCCAAGTACAAGATTGACCGCCGTATGGGCGAAAACATCTGGGGCCGTCCTAAGTCCCCGGTGAACCGCCGCGAATACGGCCCGGGCCAGCACGGTCAGCGCCGCAAGGGCAAGCTCTCTGACTTCGGTGTGCAGCTGCGCGCCAAGCAGAAGCTGAAGGGTTACTACGGTGACCTGCGCGAGAAGCAGTTCCGCGCGATCTTCGCTGAAGCCGACCGCCGCAAGGGCGATACCTCGGAAAACCTGATCGGTCTTCTGGAGTCTCGTCTTGACGCGATCGTTTATCGCGCCAAGTTCGTTCCGACCGTTTTCGCTGCTCGCCAGTTCGTCAACCACGGCCACGTGACCGTGAACGGCGTCCGCGTAAACATCGGTTCTTACCGTTGCAAGGCTGGCGACGTCATCGAAGTTCGTCAGAAGTCGAAGCAGCTCGTTTCCGTTCTGGAATCTGTTGGCTTGGCTGAACGCGACGTTCCGGACTACATCGAAGCTGACCATAACAAGATGGTTGCTACCTTCGCTCGTGTTCCGGCGCTCGGCGACGTACCGTATCCGGTCGTCATGGAGCCGCATCTGGTGGTCGAATTCTATTCGCGTTAATCGCGAGGCGTTTTCGCATACGGAAAAGCCGCCTCCTGGGGCGGCTTTTTTGTTATCTGGGGAGATACGATGACGGACTTGCAGGCAGTTCTCGATAGCATCCACAAGGAGCTGACCCCCCGTATCGGCGAGGGCAAGGTTGCGGACTACATTCCGGAACTCGCCAAGGTCGACCCAAACCAGTTCGGCCTAGCGGTCGTCACCGTGGATGGCAAGGTCTACAGCGTCGGCAATGCCGATGTCCCGTTCTCCATCCAGAGCATCTCGAAGGTTTTCATGCTGACGCTTGCACTCGGCAAGGTCGGCGAGGGACTGTGGAAGCGGGTCGGCCGCGAGCCTTCGGGCTCGGCGTTCAACTCGATCGTCCAGCTCGAGCACGAGCAGGGCATTCCACGCAATCCCTTCATCAACGCGGGGGCAATTGCCGTGACCGATGTTGTCATGGCCGGCCATGCGCCACGCGAGGCTATTGGTGAGTTGCTGCGCTTCGTCCGCTATCTCGCCGATGACGAGTCGGTCACCATCGATGATCGCGTTGCAAGGTCCGAGACACAGACGGGCTACCGCAATTTCGCGCTCGCAAACTTCATGCGGGCCTATCGCAACCTCGATCACCCAGTCGAACACGTGCTTGGCGTCTATTTTCACCAGTGCGCCCTGTCGATGACCTGCGAGCAGCTGGCGAAGGCCGGGCTGTTTCTGGCCGCACGCGGCAGCAATCCGATGACTGGCCACTCCGTTGTGTCGCCGAAGCGGGCGCGACGTATCAACGCGCTGATGCTGACATGCGGCCACTATGACGGTTCCGGCGACTTTGCCTATCACGTCGGCCTCCCCGGCAAGAGTGGTGTCGGCGGTGGTATTTTTGCAGTGGCGCCCGGCATTGCCTCGATTGCGGTGTGGTCGCCGGGGCTAAACGAGGTCGGCAACTCGCAGCTCGGTGCTGTCGCGCTCGAAATGCTGGCGGCCCGCACTGGCTGGTCTGTTTTCGGCGATTGATGCTGGGTTGTCGTGACGCTTTCTGCTAAGGCGGAGGCAGAGTCTGATTGGACGAGAAAATGAACATCGCAGCCAACATTGCCGATGAGCTGGAAACGCCGAACGCGGATGGGGCGATCGCGCACGCGCTCTTTGCCGAAGCTCCTGACTCGGTGTCGTTCAACAAGCTGCGCAAGCGGCTGTTGCGGAACGTCAGACAGGCATTCGACGATTTTGCGATGCTGAAGGGGCAGACGCGTTGGCTGATCGGTCTCTCCGGCGGCAAGGACTCTTATGGATTGCTCGCCCTTCTTCTCGACCTGCAGTGGCGCGGTCTTCTGCCGGTGGAACTGATCGCCTGCAATCTCGACCAGGGCCAGCCGAACTTCCCAAAGCATATCCTGCCTGAATATCTCACCAAGGTCGGCGTCAAGCACCGCATCGAGTATCGCGACACGTACTCCATCGTGAAGGAGAAGGTTCCTGAAGGAGCGACCTATTGCTCGCTCTGTTCGCGCCTGCGTCGCGGCAATCTTTATCGGATTGCCAAGGAGGAGGGCTGTGACGCATTGGTGCTCGGCCACCACCGCGAGGATATTCTCGAAACCTTCTTTATGAACTTTTTCCATGGCGGGCGGCTCGCTTCGATGCCGGCCAAATTGCTCAATGACGAGGGCAACCTCGTGGTGCTGCGCCCGCTCGCCTATTGCGCGGAAGACGACATGGCGAAGTTCGCGGCTGCCATGCAGTTCCCGATTATTCCATGCGATCTTTGCGGCTCCCAGGACGGGCTGCAGCGCAATGCGATGAAGGACATGCTCGCCGATATCGAGCGGCGTATGCCGGGCCGCAAGGATACGATGCTGAGAGCGCTTGCGCATGTGAACCCGTCGCATCTGCTCGATCCCAAGCTTTTCGATTTCGCTGGCCTGATGGCCGGAGAGACCGCGCCGAAGAGTGAATAGTCGGCGCCCACGGCAAAGAAGGAAAGTCCATGAGTTCCACGATAGATGTAACGACGCTTGCCGATCTCCTGAGGCGGGCGGCGAAGGCAGAGATATTGCCGCGCTTCCGTCGACTTGGAAGCGATGACGTGCGCGCCAAGAGCGAAGCGACCGATCTGGTGACGGAGGCGGACCTGCAGGCGGAGCGGATGATTAAGGCTGAAGCCGCTGCACTCTGGCCGGATGCCGTGTTCATCGGAGAGGAGTCGGTCGCGGCGGATCCTGATCTGCTCGGCAAGCTCGAGGGAGCGGACCTTGCCATCGTGGTCGATCCCGTCGATGGGACCTTCAATTTCGCATCCGGCATTCCGGCCTTCGGCGTGATGGCGTCCGTCGTGTCCAAGGGCGAAACGGTTGCCGGCATCATCTACGACCCGATGGGCGATGACTGGGTAATGGCGGAGAAGGGCGGTGGCGCGTGGCTTCGGCGTCCTGGCGGGGAGGCGGAGCGGCTCGCCGTTGCAGCGCCCGTCGCGCTGGAGGAGATGGTCGGCATGGCATCGACGGGCTTCCTGCCGAAGCCGAAGCGCAGCGAGATCCTTGCCAATCTGGCCAAGGTTCGGTTCCTTGCCAACTATCGCTGTGCTGCCCATGAGTACCGCGCCTTTGCGGGCGGTCACGTCCACTATCTGATGTATAATAAGCTCATGCCCTGGGACCATCTCGCGGGCACCCTGATCAGCATCGAGGCTGGCGCGCATGCGGCCCGTTTTGACGGTTCGCCTTACCTTCCGCATCACACCAGTGGTGGCTTGCTGATTGCGCCCGACAAGGACAGCTGGGACATTCTGCGGAGCGAAGTTTTCACGATCTGATATCGGAGCCGCGACCTCCTGCGGGTTGCGGTAGCGTTTCCTGGGGGGCCCAGATTTCGCGCTCCCAGGAAAACGCCATGCGCACAGACGTACAATACGAGCAGGCACGCCAGTCGTAAATGTTCTCCCGTTTTCGAAATGACGAGGAGAGTATGATGGATACAGGGCAGACACTGGCGTTTTTGCTGTTTGCGTTTATCGCGGCGGTTACACCGGGACCCAGTAACACTCTGGTCCTGTCCACAGGTGCTGCTGTCGGCACTTTGAGAGGCATCGGCTGTCCGCTCGGTGCATCGCTTGGCATGGGCGCAATGATTGTTCTAAGCGCCTTCGGTGTCGGAGAAATTGTCGCCGCGGCGCCGGCGATCGTAATAGCGATGAAGTTGGCAGGATCTCTGTTTCTGTTGTGGCTTGCCTGGAAGATCGCCAATGCCGGTACTGTTGAAGCGGATGGCCAGAGGCGCGTGGTTGGATTTCGGCAGGCTTTTCTATTCCAGTGGCTAAACCCGAAAGGTTGGCTGGTTGCGCTGAGCGCAGGCAGCACCTTCCTTGTGTCTTCACAGCACGCTGAAGCACGTGGCGCCTTGTGGATGGGGGCGCTGTTCGCAGCCGCCGCGTTTCCCGCCGGGTTCGTATGGCTTGTCCTCGGCGCTCTCGTGGCACAGTTTCTACGCACCCCACGTTCGGCGCGGTTCTTCAATATCGCGATGGCGTTGGCTCTGGCTCTTTCGGTCGCCCTTGTGTGGCGCTAGCTCCCAAAAGAGTTTCGCCCGCAACGGTGTGTTGCGGGCGACAAGGAACGTTATGCGTTGCAAGGCCGTCTACTAGAAATGCCCGGCGCCTTGATCGATGTGCGGGCTGTCACCCGGATGTGTGAACAGCTTGCCGCCTTCGGCCCACAGCGTTGCCGCGATGCTGATCGCCCCGAACACCGCGAAGCCGCCGAAGAGCGGCTGCACAGTCCCGTTGA
>Ga0207426_1000669_pt1 | contig 41627 bp, 32 predicted proteins | sample AraplaMF_Cvi_mMS_FD_184265 | JGI IMG/M metagenome (GOLD analysis project Ga0207426, IMG submission 184265) | Arabidopsis root microbial communities from the University of North Carolina, USA - plate scrape MF_Cvi_mMS (SPAdes) (version 2) | ecosystem: Host-associated > Plants > Roots > Endosphere... | reverse complement strand
CGCCGCACATCGTGCCGGAATGGTATTACCTGCCGTTCTACGCGATCCTGCGCTCGATCCCGAACAAGCTCGCGGGCGTCATCGGGATGTTCTCGGCGATCATCATCCTGTGCTTCCTGCCCTGGCTCGATGCCGCCAAGACGAGGTCGTCGAAGTACCGGCCGCTGGCCAAGCAGTTCTTCTGGATCTTTGTCGCGGTCTGCATCCTGCTCGGCTATCTCGGCGCGCAGCCGCCGGAAGGCATCTACGTGATCGCCGGCCGCGTCCTGACGGTGTGCTACTTCGCCTACTTCCTGATCGTGCTGCCGCTGCTCTCGCGCATCGAGACGCCGCGGCCGGTCCCGAACTCGATCTCGGAGGCGATCCTGAGCAGGGGCGGCAAGGCCGTGGCTTCCGTGATGGTCGCCATCGTCGCCGCCGGCGCGCTGTTCCTCGGCAGCATGCAGGATGCGCGTGCATCCGAAGGCAGCGACCAGCCTCCGGGCAACAAATGGTCGTTCTCGGGCCCTTTCGGTAAGTTCGATCGCGGCGCGCTCCAGCGCGGCCTGAAGGTCTACAAGGAAGTCTGCGCGAGCTGCCACGGCCTGTCCTTCATCGCCTTCCGCAATCTCGGAGACACCGGCGGCCCCGGCTATTCGGTGGCGCAGGTGGCGGCGTTCGCCTCCGACTACAAGATCAAGGACGGTCCGAACGATGCGGGCGACATGTTCGAGCGCCCGGGCCGGGCGGCGGACTACTTCCCCTCGCCGTTCCCGAACGAGCAGGCCGCGCGTGCGGCGAACGGTGGTGCGGCTCCGCCCGACCTGTCGCTGATCACCAAGGCACGCTCCTACAAGCGCGGCTTCCCCTGGTTCATCTTCGACTTCTTCACCCAGTACCAGGAGCAGGGCCCCGACTACGTCGCGGCCGTGCTGCAGGGCTTCGAGGAGAAGGTGCCGGAGGGCGTCACCATTCCGGAGGGCTCGTACTTCAACAAGTACTTCCCGGGCCACGCCATCAAGATGCCGAAGCCGCTCAGCGACGGCCAGGTGACCTATGACGACGGTTCGCCGACCACGGTCGCGCAGTATTCCAAGGACGTCACCACGTTCCTGATGTGGACCGCAGAGCCCCACATGGAGGCCCGCAAGCAGCTAGGCTTCCAGGTGTTCGTGTTCCTGGTCATCTTCGCGATCATGATGTACTTCACCAAGAAGAAGGTCTGGGCCGACTCGCACTGAGCGAGCCGCGCGACGAGAAAATGAAAAAGCCCCCGCAAGGGGGCTTTTTTGTTTGTGTCCCTCGTGTGTCCCGGACGCGCTGCAGCGTGCAACGCTGCTGCGCAGAGCCGGGACCCAGCGTGCTTGTGGCTGGGCCCCGGATCAGCAACGCACCACGCCGCACTGGACGATGCTTCGCATCGCCAGGGGCGCGCTGCATTGCATCCGGGGCACGAGAGTGTGTTGTTTGGCGCGATTGCCTATCTGCCGCTCACCCGCCAAAATACCGCCAACCGCTCCCCCAGACACTCACCGGAGGACCACCATGGGAACCACCGTCACCTTCAAGCGCCCGGACGGCAAGGACGCCTCGGGCTATCTCGCCAATGCCGCGCGCGGCAACGCGCCGGGTGTGGTCGTGATCCAGGAATGGTGGGGCCTGTCGGACCAGATCAAGGGCCTGTGCGACCGCTTCGCGCTCGCCGGCTTCGATGCGCTGGCGCCCGATCTCTACAAGGGCAAGGTGGTGCCGTATCACGACACGGATGCGGCCGGCAAAGAGATGAACTCGCTCGACTTCATGGACGCCTCCACGCAGACCGTGCGCGGCGCCGCGCAGTACCTGTCGCGCAACGGCGCCAAGGTCGGGCTGACCGGCTTCTGCCTCGGCGGCGCCGTCACCATCATCGGCGCAGTCCATGTGCCGGAGCTCGCCGCCGGCGTCGTGTTCTACGGCATCCCGCCGGAGCAGGCGGCCAAGCCCGCCGACGTCAAGATCCCGCTGCAGGCCCATTTCGCCAACAAGGACGATTGGTGCACGCCGGAGCTGGTCAATGGCTTCGAAAAGGCCATGAAGGCCGCCGGCAAGTCGCTCGAGCTGTTCCGCTATGATGCCGAGCACGCCTTCGTCAACGAGCAGCGCCAGGCCGTGCACGACCGCGAAGCCGCCGAGCTGGCCTGGGGCCGGGCGACGGAGTTTTTCCGGAAGCATCTGGGGTAGGGGCGGCCGCAGCGATTGCCGCAATTTCGGTGTCGTCCCGGCGAAGGCCGGGACCCATAACCACAGGATTTCGTTGTAGGGGCGAGCGGTCACTCCGAGTCTTCGCAAAATTCAATTTCGTGGCTATGGGTCCCGGCCTTCGCCGGGACGACGGCGGAGAATGACGTCGCTCCATCCGGGCTACGGCTCCGGCCCGCCCTTGACGCCGCCCCCTCGCCATGGTGAGTATCCGCCCATGAGCACCGCAGCCCGCCCATCCCGTCGTTGGTGGCGCACCTCCTAAGAGGTGGCCGGTGCGATTTCTTTTCCCAAAATCGTCTGAGGTCGCCGGCACAGCGCGGCGGCCTTCTCGTTTGTCCTGTGTGGCGTTCCCTCGGCAAGTTTCGTAAGAGGACCCCATGAACAGGACAGTCTTTGCCCTCCCGGCCCGAAGCGACTATGCGACCCGCGCGGGTCTCGCGATCACGCGCGTGGCGGAGCAGTTTACCGGCGGCGCCAACAGGCTCGACGATCTCATCAACCTGCTCGACCGCCGCCGCGGCGTGGTGCTGTCCTCGGGCACGACGGTGCCCGGCCGCTACGAGAGCTTCGACCTCGGCTTCTCCGATCCGCCGCTCAAGCTAGAGACCACGGGCGTCGATTTCAGGCTGGAGGCGTTGAACGAGCGCGGCCAGGTGCTGATCGCCTTCCTCGGCGACGTGCTGCGCGAGCCGTGCGTCGTGATCTCCGAGAAAACAGCGAACCGTCTGGCCGGCCACATCATCCGCGGCGATGCGCCGGTCGAGGAAGACCAGCGCACCCGGCGCGCCAGCGTGATGTCGCTGGTGCGCGACATCATTGCCGCCTTCTCCGCCAACGATGACGGCCTGCTCGGCCTGTTCGGCGCCTTCGCCTACGACCTGGTCTTCCAGATCGAGGATCTCGTGCAGAAGCGCCCGCGCGAGCAGGACCAGCGCGACATCGTGCTCTATGTCCCCGATCGCCTGCTGGCCTATGACCGCGCCACCGGCCGCGGCGTGGTGCTCTCCTACGACTTCGCCTGGAAGGGCAAATCCACCGAAGGCCTGCCGCGCGAGACCGCCGACAGCCCGTATCAGAAGACGCCGCGCCAGGGTTTTGCCGATCACGCGCCCGGCGAATATCAGGCCACCGTCGAGACCGCGCGCGCCGCCTTCGCCCGCGGCGATCTGTTCGAAGCCGTGCCCGGCCAGCTCTTCGCCGAGCCCTGCGACCGCTCGCCGGCCGAAGTGTTCCAGCGCCTTTGCGTCATCAACCCGTCGCCCTATGGCGCGCTGATGAATCTCGGCGAGGGCGAATTCCTCGTTTCCGCCTCGCCCGAAATGTTCGTGCGCTCGGACGGGCGCCGCGTCGAGACCTGCCCGATCTCGGGCACGATCGCGCGCGGCACGGATTCGATCGGCGATGCCGAGCAGATCCGCAAGCTCCTGAACTCGGAGAAGGACGAGTTCGAGCTCAACATGTGCACCGACGTCGATCGCAACGACAAGGCGCGCGTCTGCGTGCCCGGCACGATCAAGGTGCTGGCGCGCCGCCAGATCGAGACCTACTCAAAACTGTTTCACACCGTCGATCATGTCGAGGGCATGTTGCGCCCGGGCTTCGATGCGCTTGATGCGTTCCTCACCCACGCCTGGGCGGTGACTGTGACGGGCGCGCCAAAGCTCTGGGCGATGCAGTTTGTCGAGGACCACGAGCGCTCGCCGCGGCGCTGGTACGCCGGCGCGATCGGCGCGGTGAATTTCGACGGCAGCATCAACACCGGCCTCACCATCCGCACCATCCGGATGAAGGATGGCCTGGCTGAAGTGCGCGTCGGCGCTACCTGTCTTTTCGACTCTGATCCCGCCGCGGAAGACCGCGAGTGCCAGGTCAAGGCTGCCGCGCTGTTCCAGGCGCTGCGCGGCGATCCGCCGAAGCCGCTCTCGACCTTCGCACCCGATGCCACCGGATCGGGCAAGAACGTGCTGCTGATCGACCACGACGACAGTTTCGTGCACATGCTGGCCGATTATTTCCGCCAGGTCGGCGCCGAGGTCACCGTGGTCCGCTATGTGCATGCGCTCAACATGCTCAAGCAGAAAAAATGGGATTTGCTCGTGCTGTCGCCCGGCCCCGGCCGTCCCGAGGATTTCGGGATCAAAAAGACGATCGACGCGGCGCTGGAGAAGAAGCTGCCGGTGTTCGGCGTGTGCCTCGGCGTGCAGGCGATCGGCGAATATTTCGGCGGCGAACTCGGTCAGCTCACCCATCCCGCCCACGGCCGGCCCTCGCGGGTGCAGGTGCGCGGCGGGCGGCTGATGCGCAATTTGCCGAACGAGATCGTCATCGGCCGTTATCACTCGCTGTTCGTCGAGCGCGACAGCATGCCGGAGGTGTTGAGCGTCACCGCCAGCACCGAGGACGGCGTCGCCATGGCGCTGGAGCACAAGACCCTGCCGGTCGCCGGCGTGCAATTCCACCCGGAATCGCTGATGTCGCTCGGCAACGAGGTGGGCTTGAAGATTGTCGAGAATGCGTTCCGGCTGGATGCGGGGACGAATTGAGTGCATGTTTCATGCTCGTCATTCCGGGGCGATGCGTAGCATCGAACCCGGAATCTCGAGATTCCGGGTTCGGCTCTTCGAGCCGCCCCGGAATGACAGCTAACATGGGATACAAATGACCTTTGACCACGACCTGAAGGCAAGCGTCCGCACCATCCCCGACTATCCCAAGCCGGGGATCATGTTCCGCGACATCACGACCTTGCTCGCCGACGCGCGCGCGTTCCGCCGCGCGGTCGACGAGCTGGTCAATCCCTGGGCCGGCAACAAGATCGACAAGGTCGCCGGCATGGAAGCGCGTGGCTTCATCATCGGCGGCGCGGTGGCGCATCAGCTCTCGGCCGGCTTCGTGCCGATCCGCAAGAAGGGCAAGCTGCCGCACACCACCGTGCGCATCGCCTATTCGCTCGAATACGGCATCGACGAAATGGAGATGCATGTCGATGCCATCCAGCCCGGTGAGCGTGTCATCCTGGTCGACGACCTCATCGCCACTGGCGGCACCGCGGAAGGCGCGGTGAAGCTGCTGCGCCAGATCGGCGCCAACGTCGTCGCCGCCTGCTTCATCATCGACCTGCCCGAGCTCGGCGGCGCCGCCAAGCTGCGCGCCATGGACGTGCCGGTGCGCACGCTGATGACGTTCGAAGGTCACTGAGCGGCGAGGGGCGCTTCGGGCTACGACCGCTGCAGGATCAGGTTGAGCTCCAGCTCCCGGAACGCAAGGTAATTCCGCCGGGTCCACTGGTGCAGCTCGGTCGAGGAATCCTTCTCCTGGCGCAGATAGCCGGTGAAGGAGAAGTTCAGCCGGTCGATATAGGTCTTGAGGAAGCCGGGCAGGGCGGGCAGGCGGAACAGCCGGCCGCCTGCCATCGCAGGCGGCAACTCGCCGCGCACGACGTATTCATTGTCCACCGTGATCAGGCTCATCCGCGGGATCTGTCCGCGCAGCATCTCGTGGGCGCGGGCCGAGACGCGGTCGGTATCGGCCACGAACAGGATCTGTGGCGCGACGTGCCGGCGCGCCGCTTCCTTGAGCAGGCCGATCTCGTCGGTCATCTTGAAGAACTCGTCGAAGGCGTGGAAGCCGAGGTCGATCACCTTGGCGAGGCCGTCGTCGACGATGACGCGGTCCATCAGCTGCATCTTGCCGTAGGTGTCGATCACGTCGGCGGTCTCGGTCACCTTCGGCAGGTAATCGAGCAGCGACGGCTCCTTCAGATTGACGTCGAAGGCCGCGACGTTGCCGTTCTTGAGCAGCAGGAATTCGGCGAGCAGCCGCGCCAGCAGGGTCTTGCCGACCTGCGGGCGGGGCGAGCAGATGATGTAGACGGGTGTCACGGGCATTGCGGCTATTATCTGAGCGAACTTGCCGCCCCAATCCAGCCGTATCAGCCCGGGTGGTGCAACTATTTTTCGCTGTTGCGGGTCACGGGTTTGGAGCCGACGATGTCGGTCAGCCGGATCCGGTCGAACTCGCTCCAGACGTTCGCCAGCCAGTGCCGGACATAGCCGCGCAGCACGAACGAATAGTTCGCGGCCTCGTCGCTGATGCCCTTGTTGGCGACGAATTTCAGGAACGGGACCGAGGACACCTCGACCTGCTCATAGGCCATTTCGTTGAGCTTCGGGATGGTCAGCTCGGTGGCGTCCTTGATGCGGTGGAAGTAGGAATTATAGGTCGCCTGGTCCCACTGGAAGAACTGGGTGTCGTTGATGAAGTTCTTCACCAGGAAATATTTTGCGCCGGTCATGAACCCGGCGGTCTCGGCGATCTCCTCCAGCGAGGCGATCGAGGGTCCCAGGATGTGGAACACGGCGAAGGTGATCTGGCCCGCCTTGGCGGCGTCGAGGAAGCCGATGTCACGCAGCGAGGCCAGGGCCGGCGAGAGCAGGCCGGCGCGGACGTCGATGACGGTGACCGAAGGGCTGACAGCGTTGAGCGTGTCGAAGATCTTCATCTGGTCCGACGTCGTCGTCATGTCGACGATTTCGGTGATATCAGGGTGGAAGCGCTTCAGGGTTCCGCGCGGCGACTCCGTGTCGAACGCGCGGGTCGGCACGTTGTTGGCTGAGAAATAATCGAGCAGGGTGCGCGATACCGTGGTCTTGCCGACCCCGCCCTTGTCCGCGCCCACCACAACCACTGCCGGCTTTGCCATTGCTGTCCCCTAACGCGCGCCCCCGATCGCGAGGTCGCAATCGGCCGGGCCCCAAATCGATGTCCCAAGAAGGTCCCAAGTCTGCTGTTGGGCGCGAACATGGCAGAAACAAGGGAGAATTCAAATCCTCGAGCCCCGGTTGCGGCAATTCCCGAGGTTTTTCCCGATCGGTGTTTAAACCGCCACGCACCGCGGCCGATCACGTCGCTCAGTGACGGCCCCACGGTCCCATCGGGTTGCCCGCCGGGGCTCCTGAAGGGGGTGGCGCGGGAACGGGCGGCGGGCTGGCCGAGGCGGGCGCGTCGCCCCAAGGCCCATGCGGGAGCGCCGGCGGGGCGTCCTGTGGATTGGCCTGCGCCTCGGGTTGTTCCGTCTCCGGCTGATCCGTCTCCTCGGCCGGGTCGGGCAGCGGACCGGGATCATGACCGCCGGCAAACTTGACCAGCGCGTCGACCCTCGACTGCACCGAGGGGTGGGTCGCGAACAGGTCGGCAAAGCCCTCGCGCGGATTGTCGACGCAGAGCTCCATCACCGCCGAGGTCGCGCCCGGCAGCTCGCCGCGATTCTCGATCTTGCGCAGCGCCGAGATCATGGCATCGGGATCCTTGGTCAGCTCGACCGAGCCCGCGTCGGCGAGATATTCGCGCGAGCGCGACAGCGCCAGCTTCACCACTTGCGACATCAGCCAGGCCACCACGATCAGCACGACCGCGATGATGATGACGATCACCGCGCCGCCGCCGGAGCTCTTGCTGTCGCTCGACGACGAGGACGACCGCGACGACGAGGAGGAGGAACCCGAGGACCACGAGCCGCCGGAGTTCCAGCTGAAATTGGTGAACACGCGGAAGAACAATTCGCCGAAGAAACCAACCACGCCGGCGATGATGACGGCGACCACCATCAGTTGCACGTCACCGTTCTTGATGTGGGTCAGCTCGTGGCCCAGCACCGCCTCGATCTCCTTGTCGTTGAGCGCATTGAGGAGGCCGGTGGTGACGGTGACCGAATATTGGCGCGGATTGAGGCCCGTGGCGAACGCGTTCAGCGCCGGGCTGTCCATGATCTTCAGCTTCGGCATGGTGATGCCGCGCGAGATGCAGAGATTTTCGAGCAGGTTGTAGAGCCGCGGCTCCTCCTGCCGGGTGACGTCATGGCCGCCGGTCACCGCGTCGATCATCGACTGGTGGAAGAAATAGGCGATCACGACCCAGACCGCCGTCACGATCGTCGCGACGGGCGCGGCGATTTTCAGATCACTGAAGGCGTGGCTCAGGTAGAAGGCGACGGTGCGATTGCTGTCGATCAGGACTTCGGCGACCAATGCGCCGGCATAGACCAGCACGTAGACCAGCGCGAACAGGCCGGCGAGCAGCAGCATCGAACGAAACTTGTTCGATGCGATGTGCGTGTAGAGACCATACGCGGCCATGACGCGCCTTCGTCAATGTCCGTCGTTCCGGGGCGCGCCGAAGGCGTGAACCCGGAACCTCGAGATTCCGGGTTCGTCGCTTTGCGACGCCCCGGAATGACGGAGAAAAACAATGGGCATGTCAGATAATCAGAACTTCACCTGCGGCGCTGCCTCGACCTCGGTGCGGCTGGCGCCGAGATCGAAGAAGTCCTTCTTGGTGAAGCCGAACATGCCGGCGAACAGCGCGGCGGGCATCTGCTGGATGCCGGTGTTGTATTCCTGGACCGCGTTGTTGAAGAAGCGGCGGCTCGCCGCGATCTTGTTCTCGAGGTCGGAGAGCTCGGATGCGAGCTGCTGGAAATTGGCGTTGGCCTTGAGGTCCGGATAGGCCTCCGACAGCGCGATCAGCCGGCCGAGCGCGCCGGAGAGCTGGTTCTCGGCGGCGGACATCTGCGCCGGGCCCTGCGCCGAGATCGCCGAATTGCGCGCCTTGATGACGTCGTCGAGCGTGCCGCGCTCATGCGAGGCATAGCCCTTTACGGTCTCGACCAGGTTCGGGACCAGGTCATGGCGCTGCTTGAGCTGCACGTCGATGTCGGCAAAGGCCTGGCCGACGCGCTGGCCCAGCGCGACCAGGCGGTTGTAGGCGCTGAACGCCAGGAACACGAGAACGACGATGACGCCGAGAACGATCCAGCCGGTCGACATGGAGAACTCCTGAAGGGGAAGAAGGCGGGCGCTAGGGTAGACCAAATTGGCGCAGAGCGAGAGCCCCGGCGCGGAACGGAGGTAAGACTTGGTCGGGTCGGGAACCGTCGAAGTTCAAGGCGAAAGCCCCGAACGAGGTTAACTTTCGGCAATCACGGCGTCGCCCCAGCGCCAGCGACGTGCATCCGCATACGCGGCCTTGTCGCGCCGGGGGACTTTCGTCAGCCCGACCCCGCTCTCCATGCAAAGCTTGGCCGTGATCTCGGCCTTGCCGACATCCGGCGGCGCCAGCACGCGCGCGGCGCGGCTGTCAGGCGGCGTGCGGGTGAGGGCGACGTAAATAAAACGCTCGTCCTCGAACGGTACCTCGGCGCCTTTGATCTGGCGGTGCGCCTGCGAGCGCGGCAGGCGCTGGGAGAAATGGCACCAGTCGGGCGCGGCGAGCGGGCAGGGCTTTTCGTGCGGGCAGGGCGCGGCGACGAAAGCGCCGGCCGCGATCAGTTGCTGGCGCAGCGCGAGGATGCGGGCATAGCCGGCGGGCGTGCCGGGCTCGATCACGACCAGCGCGTGGCGGGCCTTCGCCCACATCGCCTCGGTGAGCTTGCGCTGATCGGCTTCACTGATCTCGCCGATGATGTAGCTGGCGATCACGAGGTCGGCCTGTGAGACTTCAGCGAGGTTGCCGCCGGCATCGCCCGGCAGATAGCGGCACTCCGCGAGGCGCGTGCTGTCGCGTGCGAGGTCAAGCGCGAGCCGGCTCAGCGTGGCGTTGGCGTCCAGGAGCGTGAAATCCTGCAGCGACGGGAATGCCTCCGCCGCGGCCCAGCTCGCGGTGCCCGGGCCCGCGCCGACGTCGAGCAGGGTATCCGGGGCGAGGTCAGGTGCGATCTCGGTCAGCGCGTTCAGGCTCGCGGCCACCGCCGCGTAGGTCGCCGGCATGCGCGCCAGCGCATAGGCGAGGGCATCGGCTTCGGACTTGATCGTGCCGGAGCCGCCGCCTTTGCGATAGGTGGTCGAGATCTTCTGCGAGCGCTGTGCGGCGTCGGTGCGGGAGAAGCCCTGCAGCTTGCCGTCGAGGGCGGCTTTCAGTTCGGCGGGGAGGGTGGGAGAGATCATGCTTGCCCACCGTCATTCCGGGGCGCGCGGAGCGCGAACCCGAAATCTGGAGATTGTCACGCGAGATTCCGGGTTCTCGCTCCGCGAGCCCCGGAATGACGCCAGAGATGTCACGCCACGTTCTGGTCGAGAATGTCCACCGCCTCGGACAGGCTCACCGATACCAGTTGCGACACGCCGCGCTCGGCCATGGTGACGCCGTACAGGCGGTTCATCCGCGCCATCGTGATCGGGTTGTGCGTGATGATCACGAAGCGCGTGTCGGTCGAGCTGGTCATCTCATTCAGCAGGTTGCAGTAGCGCTCGACGTTGTGGTCGTCGAGCGGTGCGTCGACTTCGTCCAGCACGCAGATCGGCGAGGGGTTGGTCAAGAACACCGCGAAGATCAGCGCCATGGCGGTCAGGGCCTGCTCGCCGCCCGAAAGCAGCGACAGCGTCTGCGGCTTCTTGCCCGGGGGCTTCGCAATGATCTCGAGACCGGCTTCGAGCGGGTCGTCGCTCTCGATCAGGTGCAGCGCGGCTTCGCCGCCGCCGAACAGCTCGACGAACAGGCGCTTGAAGTGGTTGTTGACGACCTCGAACGAGGTCAGGAGGCGCTCGCGGGCTTCCTTGTTGAGGCTCTGGATGCCCTGGCGCAGCCGCTTGATGGCTTCGACCAGGTCGTCGCGCTCTGTGACGAGGCCGGTGTGCTGGGTCTCGACCTCGCGCAGCTCTTCCTCGGCGCGCAGATTGACGGCGCCGAGGCGCTCGCGGTCGCGCCGCATCTTTTCGAGGTCTTCCTCGATGTCGTGCAGCGGCGGCAGCTCGGCGCCGGGCTCGAGCTCGGCGAGGCCGGCGACGGCCTGCGGCTCGACCTCGAGCATGTCGCGGATCTCGCGCTCGATGTCATCGAGCCGGCGCCGTGCGCCTTCCATGCGCTCTTCGGCACGAGCGGTGGCTTCGCGCGAGCTGGAGAGCGCTTCCAGCGTCAGCTTGGCGACGCGATCGGTCTCGGCCATCGCGGTTTCCGCGGTGGCGAGCGCGTCGGCGGCCATGCGGCGGTCGTTTTCCGCATACTCGATCTCGGTGATCAGCGCACTGCGCTTCTCGGCGAACACTTGCGGCGCGTTTTCGAGCTCGCTGCGCTCGATCGTGAGTTCGGCGATACGGGCCTGGATGGTGTCGATGTGGGAGGCCGCGCTCTCCTTGCGGTTCGCCCACTCGGTGCGCTCTGCCAGGATCGCCTGCACGCGGCGGTCGGCGAGCTCGGCTTCGCGCGCCAGCGCCTGCGCCTCGGCGCGGACCTGGGCGGCCATGCGGCGGTGGGCCTCGATGTCGCTGCGGACGGCGGCGAGGCGGGTCTCGGTGTCCTCGCTGGACGGCAGCTCGGAGATGCCGGCCTCGGCATATTCGTAGGCGGCTTCGGCCTCGGCGCGGTCGGCGGCGAGACGGCTGTGCGCTTCCGACAGCGTCGCCTTGCGCGCGGCATGGCGGCTGATCTCGCGCTCGGCCGTGGCGTGACGTTCACGCGCGACGTTCAGCTCGCGCTGCGCGGCGCGCCAGGCTTCGCGGCTGGCACCTTCGGTGCTCGCGGCCATCTGCAATTCGGACTCGGCATTCTCCAGCGCCTGACGCTTGATCTGCGCGTCGATGCGGGCCTGCTCCAGCTCGTTCTCGATGTCGACGAGACGGGCACGCTCGGCGAGGCGGCGCGCGGCGCCGGTCGGGGCGTGCGCCGCGGCGACGAAGCCGTCCCAGCGCCAGACGTCGCCCTCGGGCGAGACCAGCCGCTGGCCGGTCTTGAGCTGCGAGACCAGCTCGGCGCCGCGCTCGCGCGGCACCACGCCGATCTGCGCCAGACGGCGGGCCAGCTCGGCCGGCGCCTGAACGTGGTTGGCGAGCGGGGTGACGCCTTCGGGCAGCTCCGGATCGCCTTCGGTGACGCCGGCATTGGTCCAGCGCATCGGCGCCGACGGATCCACGGGCGCGTCGAGATCGTCGCCAAGCGCGGCGCCGATCGCCTTTTCAAAGCCCTTGTCGACGGTGATGCCGTCGATGATCGGCGGCCATAGGTTCTTGGTCTCGCCGTTGAGGATCTTGGAGATCGTGCGCGCCTCGGTTTCGAGCCGCTGCGCGCGCTTGTCGGCTTCGACCAGCGGCGAGCGCGAGGATTCCAGCGTCTGCCGCGCGGCGACATGCGCGGCCTCGCTGGCCTGCGCCGCGGCTTCGGAGGCCGCCAGCGTCTGCTCGGCGGTCTCCACCGTCGCGGTCAGCTCGTCGAGATCGCCGAAGCCGCCGGTCTCCGCGGTGAGCTTCTGCTCTTCGGCGGTGACGTTCGCGATCTCCTGGTCGAGCCGGGCGAGCTTGTCGCGATGGGTGCGGACGTTGGCCTCGAGCTGGTTGCGCTTGGCGGTGAGGTCGGCGAGCGCGGTGGTCAGCTCGGCGAATTGCTGCTCGGTCTCGGTCAGCACTGCCTCGGCTTCGCCGACGCGCTCGTCGACGCCGGAGCGCTTCTCGACGCGCGACTTGATCTCTTCCTTCAGCTCGGCGTCTTCGGTGTCGAGCCGCTGCAGCGCGACGTCGGCGTCCATGGTCTGCTGCTGGGCGCGGGAGATGTCGCCTTCGAACTGGGCGAGGCGGCGCTCGAGCTCGGCGACGCGCTCCTTGGCGCGCTCTTCCTCGCGGTCGAGCAGCTCGCGGGCATTGGTCAGGCGCTGCAGGCCGGCGGCTGCGCGCGCTTCGGCATCGCGCAGCGCCGGCATTTCGGCGGCGCGGATCGCCTGGATGCGGGCGGCTTCGGCCTGGTGCTGGGTGCGCTCGGCCATCTCGCGCACGGCGAGATCGTGGGTCTGGCCGGATTCGTTGACGTCGGCATGGGCGCCGATCCAGCGCAGGTGGAACAGGGTGGCTTCGGCCTTGCGGACCTTGGCGGCAACCTCGCGGTAGCGGACGGCCTGGCGGGCCTGTTTCTTCAGGCCTTCCATCTGGCCGGAGAGCTGGCCGATCACGTCCTCGACGCGGGTGAGGTTGGTTTCGGCGGCCTTCAGCCGCAGCTCGGCCTCGTGGCGGCGGGCGTGCAGGCCGGCGACGCCGGCGGCGTCTTCCAGCACGCGGCGGCGCTGCTCGGGCTTGGCCTGGATGATCTCGCCGATCTTGCCCTGGTGGACGAGAGCGGGCGAACGCGCGCCGGTGGCGGCGTCGGCGAACAGGATCTGCACGTCGCGGGCGCGCACGTCGCGGCCGTTGATGCGGTAGACCGAGCCGGCCTCGCGCTCGATGCGGCGGGAGATTTCGAGCAGCTGGCTGTCGTTCATCGCCGCCGGCGCGGTGCGATCGGCATTGTCGATCGTCATCGTCACTTCGGCGTGGTTGCGCGCGGGACGGTTGCCGGAGCCGGCGAAGATCACCGCGTCCATGTCGGCGGCGCGCAGGCTCTTGTACGAGGTTTCACCCATCGCCCAGCGCAGCGCCTCGACGAGATTCGACTTGCCGCAGCCGTTGGGGCCGACAACGCCGGTCAGTCCGGGCTCGATGACGAAGTCCGTGGGCTCAACGAAGGACTTGAAGCCGTGAAGGCGCAGGCGGGTGATTTTCATAAGCACGCATCTCTGTTGGCAGGCGCGAATCCCCCTGCCGGGACAATACCATGGAAGGCACTGTCGCTATCCGGGCGAGTCGCGCGAGGCGCCTCATGCGGCTGGACAATGGCCGCGGTGCGCCGCGAGGGCAACCGGCGAAAGCCGCTTTTCCCAAGGGATTTATGCCGGGAAAGATACGGCTTTCGAGATGCGAATCAGGATCTTGACGAGCGAATCAGCTCTTGAGGAGCGGATTGATCTTCTTGGCGAACTCGTCGAACGAGGCCTCGCCCTTGATCTTCTCGCCGTTGATGAAGAAGGTCGGCGTCGAATCCACCTTGAGCACGTCGCTGGCGTATTTCTGGTCGGCGGCGATCTTGTCGAGCAGCGCCTGGTCCTTCAGGCAGGCTTCCACCTGCTGCTGGGTGAGGCCGGCCTGCTTGCCGATCCGCGTCAGGGTCTCGGTGGTGTTCTTCATCACCCAGTCGTTCTGCTGGCGGAACAGCATGTCGGTGACGGCGAAGTATTTCGCGGCGTCGTCCTTGGCGATGCAGCGCGACAGCATCGAGCCGGCGGCGGCTTTGATGTCGAGCGGGAACTCGCGGAAGATGTAACGCACCTTGCCGGTGTCGATGTATTCCGACTTGATCTTGGGGAACACCTGCTCGTTGAAGGCCGCGCAGTGCGGGCAGGTCATCGAGGCGTATTCGGTGATGGTGACGGCGGCATCCTTCGGGCCGAGCGCCATGTCGGGCAGCGACACCGGCTTGGCGACATCGGCGGCGGACTGCGCGAATGCCTCGGAGACGAACCGCAGCGGCGAAAGCCCGGCGAGCGCGGCAAGCCCGGTCAGCGACAGCATCGTGGTGAAGGCGCGGCGGGTGATGATCAAGGTCGGCTCCCGAATTGGCGTGGTCTCGCCCCGAGGTTTGGCAGGGTTCCCGGGCGGCCTGTCGCTAGCTTGAAACGTGGTTTGAGGCAATGGCGAGGGCCAGAAACGGGTCCAGATTGCCCGCGAAATGAGGCTCAATTTCGCTTGATGGCGGCCCCCAGCCGGGCCAGCGCCGTCTTCAGTTCTTCATCTTCGATCGCCCCCAGGCTCTCGGCCACCTTGGCGACCGATTTGGGGTCCGGCGGGCCGGGCCGCTTCCGGGTCCGCGGCCGCGACAGGGGGGCCTGGCGGAAGGCCAGCTTGCCGACCGCACTCCAGCCGAAGAAGCGGTTGACCCGTTCCAGGATCACATCCGCGGAGTGCTGGATCTCCAGCGCCATGGGCCCCTCGACCCGCAGCACCAGCGTCGCCGGCTCCTGCGGCTGCCCCTCCACGGGCCGCGGCCATTGCATCTTGAGCGGCTCGGCATGGGCCGCTATCTCCGGCCCCGCGATCTGCGCCCACCGCGTCACCAGCTCGCGCGCCGCAAAGCCCTGCTTGGCATAGGCCTCGGCAAAGACGTCGTCGAGCAGGATCCCGAGCGGTTTGGCGCTGATCGGACCAGGCTTGTAGATGGGACCGGATTTGGACATGGGGCGTCCGCTATGCCGCCGCGCGAGGCCGGATGGCCTTGAGGTCGCGATCAATCTCGCGCCGCCGCTGCATCAGATCGTAGTCCATCTGGAGCCCAAGGAAAAAGCCCTCCGACAAACCAAAATAGCGGGCGAGCCGCAGGTCGGTATCGGCGCTGATATCGCGCTTGCCCAGCACGATCTCGTTGATCCGCCGCGGCGGAACGTGAACGGCCCGCGCCAGCGCGTTCTGGCTGAGCTCCATCGGCTTCAGGAATTCCTCGAGCAGGATCTCGCCGGGATGGGGATTGCGGAGGAGCCCGTTCCTAGTCGTGGTAGTCGACGATTTCGACATCTCTCGGTCCTCCGTCGTCCCAAACAAAACAGATGCGCCATTGATCGTTGATCCGGATCGAATGCTGGCCCTGGCGGTCGGCTTTCAGGGCTTCGAGCCGGTTGCCCCGGGGGAACCCTGAGATCGGCCAACACCCGCGCCTGATTTAACAGACGCAGTTTTCGCAAGGCTGCATTCTGAATGTCGGGCGGCAGTTTTCGACTTCGCCGCCCGGACCAGATCAACTCTGTCTCGGAGTTGGCGAAGCTCTGGATCATCTCTGTGTATAACGTATGACGTCATAGCGCGCAACGGTCCGGTCCCGCTGGCCACAGCCGAAATCCTCCTCTAGGAAGGGCGCATGTCCTCCACGACTGCGCGCAAGAAGGAACAGAGCACGGCGGCAAGCAAGTCGCTGGCGCGCCCAACCATCCTGCTCGCCTGGTACGACCGCCACCGCCGCCGGCTACCCTGGCGCGCCGCGCCCGGAGAGGTCTCGGATCCTTACCGCGTCTGGCTCTCCGAGATCATGCTCCAGCAGACCACGGTGAAGGCGGTCGGCCCCTATTTCGAGAAATTCGTCGCGCGCTGGCCTGACGTCACGGCGTTGGGGAGTGCGTCCCAGGACGACGTGCTGCGGATGTGGGCCGGGCTCGGCTACTATTCGCGGGCGCGCAATCTCTACGCCTGTGCTGTGACGGTGACGCGCGAGCATGGCGGCGTCTTTCCCGATACCGAGGAGGGCCTGCGCGCGCTGCCGGGGATCGGGCCCTACACGGCGGCGGCAATCGCCGCGATCGCGTTCGACCTTCACACCATGCCGGTGGACGGCAATATCGAGCGCGTGGTGTCGCGGCTCTTTGCTGTTGAAGAAGAGCTGCCGGCCGCAAAGCCGCTGATCCAGCAACTGGCAACGACGCTGCTGGCGAATTCGCGCGCCGGCGATAGTGCGCAGGCCTTGATGGATCTGGGCGCCTCGATCTGCACGCCGAAGAAGCCGGCCTGCTCGCTGTGCCCGTTCACCGAGGATTGCACCGCGCGTGCGCAAGGCACGCAGGACACGTTCCCGCGCAAGGCGCCGAAGAAGAGCGGAACGCTGCGGCGCGGCGCCGCCTTCGTGGTGACGCGCGGCGACGAGCTGCTGGTTCGCTCGCGGCCCGAGAAGGGCCTGCTCGGCGGCATGACGGAAGTGCCGGGCTCGGACTGGCTCGCTGGACAGGAGGATGCGATGGCGAAGCAGCAGGCGCCCGCGTTGAAGGGGCTGTCGCGCTGGCAGCGCAAGGTGGGCGTCGTCACCCACGTCTTCACGCATTTTCCGCTGGAGCTGGTGGTCTACACGGCGAAGGCCGAGGCCCGCACCCGCGCGCCCGAGGGCATGCGCTGGGTGCCGATCGCGACGCTTGCCGACGAAGCGCTGCCCAACGTCATGCGCAAGGTGATCGCGCACGCGCTTGGCTGAAACGCGTCAGGCCGCGCGCGCGGCACGCTCGTCTTCGGCCGGCATCAGGAAGGTGCGGTTGCGCCCGGTCTTCTTGGCGACATAGAGGCCCTGGTCGGCGCGCTCGATGACGTCCTGCACGTCGCGGTCACCCTCGTCGAACAGCGCAAGTCCGACCGAGACGGTGAGGGGAATGACGGTGTCGCCGTGCCGCACCGTCGCGCTCTCGATCGATGTCCGGATGCGGTCGGCGAGCAGGATGGCGGTCTCCTGGTCGATCTCGCGCAGCAGTACCACGAATTCCTCGCCGCCGAAGCGGGCGGCCTTGTCGGTGGTCCGGATCGACTGGTTGACGATCTCGGCGACGCGCTTGATGGCGTCGTCGCCGGCGGCGTGGCCGTGGGTGTCGTTGATCCTCTTGAAATGATCGATGTCGATCATCAGCGTTGCCATGTTGCGCTTGTAGCGGCGGCAGTACGCGACGGCGTCGTCGGCGACGGTCAGGAAGGAGCGGCGGTTCATCAGGCCGGTCATGAAGTCGGTGTCGGCGAGCTGGCGCAGCTTCAGCATGTCCTCCTGCAGCTGCATCGCGTTCTCGGTGGCGCGCAGCTCGGCCTCCTTGGTGCGCTCCTCGGCAAGGCCGATGCGGCGCAGCAGCGAGCGCAGCGCGCGCGAGAGCTGCACCACTTCGGCCGAGCCGCTCTGCCGCGCCAGCATGGTCGGACCATGGGCGCGTCCGATGCGGTCGGCTTCCTGCGTGATCGCGATGATCGGGGCTGCGATCCGCCGCGAGAGCAGCACGGCCAGCGACAATGCGATCAGGGCGGTGACCGCGCCGATCGCCATGATCGTCTGCGCCGAGGAGATCGCGGCGGCGAGCGCGACGCTCGCCGGCTGGCTCGCGGTGACGATCCAGTTCAGCCCCTGATAATCGCGATAGCCGCGGCCGACATGGAACGCGGTCAGCAACTGCCGTCCATCCGCGGTTTCGCGGAACGTGCCGTCGCGGGCGTTCAGGATGCCGGAGAGATCCTCGCCGGCGTAACGCGTCGTTTCCTTCTGCGGCCCGACCAAAACCACGCCGCCCTTGCTCAGGATCGAGATCTGCGTGTCGGTGTTGCCGTCATTGGCCTCGGCGTCCTTGATCAGGTTGCTCGCCCAGTTCCAGTCGAGGTGGCTGCCGAGCACGCCGAGCAGCTTGCCGGAGGCGTCCCGGACCGGAACGGCGATGTCGACGAAGCGATAGGGCTCGTTGTTGGCGCGCTGCGTCAGCAGCGAGGCCAGCAGCATGGCCTCGTGCACGTCGCCGACGGCGATCCGTTCGAGACCCTGCTTGAACCACGGACGCGCGGCGACGGACTTGCCCTGCAGCAGGCCGCCGGTCGAGGCGACGACATTGCCGTCGAGATCGGCAAAGCCGATCCAGGTGAAGTCGAACGAGTGTTGCAGCGCCTCGAGCGCGCTGCGCAGTTCTTCGGGATTGCCCTGCCACAGCCGCTGCATCGGCTGGAGTTCGGCGAACAGCTTCATCTCCTGCTGCCGCGTCGCCATGAAGCGGTCGAGCCGGGCCGAGGTGGTGGAGGCGATGCCGGCGAGGTTGCTCTCGACGAGAGCGGCCGTGTGCCGGTAGCTGACGAGGGCAGCTCCGGCGGCGAGCGTGCCGACGAGCACGACGGACAGCGCGGCGACGGCCGCGGCGATCTGCGTTCGTACGGTCAGTCGATCTTCGATTGCGTGCAGGCGGTCTGCCGCTCGCTTTAGAAGGGCTCGCATGGAAGGCTCCGGTTTGACCGTCGCTTGTCCCATGCTGGTAACTTTCAACCGCTTACCGGCGGATTTCCCAATTGGATCGTATTGAATCTGTCGTGAAACCGGGTGGTTGAAACGAACTTAATGCCGGACGGACTGCCTCGAATCCGTACAATTCTCCGTATTTCGCCGGGGACGCAGCGCTACGGCGCGTCGCCTGCTGCCACTATGGTGTCAGCAGGACGACGCTAGATGTCGGCGGCAACGGAGGCTCGCATGGTCAAGACCGCGCTCGACAACTTCCAACGCCCGCCCTGCGCCGAGTTGCTCGGATGGCGCCTGCTCGACGCCCGCCCGCAGGAGGGCTGGATCAGGCTTGCCTTCGAGGGCAAGCCGGAGTTCTGTAATCCGGCCGGCTTCATCCAGGGCGGCATGCTCTCGGCCATGCTCGACGACACCATGGGCCCCGCCGTGCTGGTGATGAGCGAAGGCCGGCTCTACACCACCACGATCAGCATGACCGTGAATTTTCTCAGCCCCGCCAGGCCCGGGCCGATTGTCGGCGAAGCCAGGGTGACACAGCTCGGCAAGACGATCGCGTTCGTCGAGGCGAAGTTGATGGGCGAAGACGGCACGGTGCTGGCGACAGCCAGCGCGAGCGAGCGGTTGCTGGAGGCGGCGCGGGTGGTGGGAAAATAGTCTGGCGCGCGCTCCTCTTCCCTTCTCCCCTTGCGGGAGAAGGTGGCGCGAAGCGCCGGATGAGGGGTATCTCTCCGCTGATTCAAACGTGAGAGATTTGCGCGCGGAGACAACCCCTCACCCAAGCGAGTTTGCATCCACCGGCGTCGCTGCCCTCTCCCGCAAGGGGCGAGGGCGCATTCATGCGCATCGCGCTTGGTGCGAAGTCTTAAGCCTTGGCCCGCGCGTCCTTGCTCACGATCGGCGGCTTCGCGTTCAGTGCCTCGACCTGGAAGCCCGCGACGCGCTTGTAGTTCGCCGCGATATCCTCCAGCTCCTTCTGCGACAGCACGTCGGTGACGACCTTGTACCCGTCGGGGGCGCGCTCCTCGACGAGCTGCATCACCTGCTCGGGGCCGTTCTTGCGGTTGAGCAGGACGAGGTCGGTGGTCGCGGGCCTGCGCTCGGCCTCATAGGCGAGCAGCGCCGCTTGCGTCGGACCGTGCGCCAGGATCTCGCGGGTGATGGTGCGGGCATCGAGGATCGCCTGCGAGGCGCCGTTAGAGCCGATCGGGTACATCGGATGCGCGGCATCGCCCATCAGCGTGACCTTGCCGAAGGTCCATTGCGACACCGGATCGCGGTCCACCAGCGGATATTCATAGGCATGCGGACAATTCCGGATCAGCCCGGGCACGTCGAGCCAGTCGAATTGCCAGCTCTCGAACCAGGGCAGGAACTCCTCGAGCCGCGCGGTGCGGTTATAGTCCTCGCGCCGCCACTGATAGGTCGGCGGCATGTGGCGCTCGGCGACCCAGTTGATGAGGTGGTTGCCTGAAGCGTCCGGCTGTTTCGAAATGGGGTAGCAGACGAATTTCAGGATCTCGTGCCCGGCCATGATCATGGTCCGGCCGGTGAGGAAGGCCTTGGCCGGCGTGACGCCGCGCCAGAGGATGCGGCCGTTCCAGATCGGCGGTCCCTCATTGGGATAGAGCTTTTCTCGCGCGGCGGAATGGATGCCGTCGGCGGCGATCAGGATCGCGCCGTCGTAAGTGCCTGCGGCCTTGCCGGTCGCCTTGTCGACGAAGTCGGCGCGCACGCCGTTCGCCGTCTCGGTCCATCCGGTCAGATGATGGCTGATGAGGATGTTCTCGCGCCCCAGCCGCTCGAGCGCGGTATCGAGCAGGAGCTGCTGCAGCGTGCCGCGATGGATCGAGAACTGCGGCCATTTGTAGCCGGCCTCCAGCCCGCGCGGCTCGCTCCAGATCGGCTTGCCGTGCTTGGAGAAATAGGCGAGCTCGCGGGTGCGCACGCCGCTGGCGTCGAGCCTGTCCATCAGCCCGAGCTCGATCAGCTCGCGCACCGCATGCGGCAGCACGTTGATGCCGACGCCGAGCGGCTTCAGTTCCGCAACGCTCTCGAACACTTTTACGGACACGCCGATTTGATGCAGGCTGAGCGCAAGCGTCAGTCCGCCAATACCGCCACCCGCGATGAGTACCGTCATGTCCAAACCCCTCCACTTGCTGGCGTCTTGGCACAGGCGGGCGGATGTGGGCAACTGCGAAGAGCACGGTAGGTAGAATGTCGTGCTATAGACCTGGGGGACGGCAGCCGTTATTTTCCGGCTTTCCCATGAGGTCAGACATGCTCAAGCTCTACTACGCAACCGGCACCTGCGCGCTCGCCACCTACATGACCCTGGAGGAGGCCGGCGCCGACTACTCCGCCGAACGGCTGAGCTTCAAGGACAACCAGCAGAACAGCCCGGACTATCTCGCCATCAACCCGAAGGGCCGGGTGCCGGCGCTGGTGACCGACCGCGGCGTCCTGACCGAGACGCCGGCGATGCTGGCCTACATCGCCCAGACCTTCCCCAAGGCGAAGCTCGCACCGCTCGACGACCCCTTCGACTTCGCCCAGGTGCAGTCGTTCAACTCCTATCTGTGCTCGACCGTGCACATCAACCACGCCCACAAGATGCGCGGCGCGCGCTGGGCGACGGAAGAGAGCTCGTTCGCCGACATGAAGGCGAAGGTGCCGCAGACCATGGGCGCCTGCTTCAAGCTGATCGAAGAGAAGATGTTCAGGGGGCCCTGGGTCATGGGCGATCAGTTCACGATCTGCGACCCCTATCTCTACACGCTCTCGACCTGGCTCGAAGGCGACAGCGTCGACATCAACGCCACGCCGAAGATCGCCGACCATTTCAAGCGCATGTCCGACCGTCCGGCCGTGCGCAAGGTGATGGCCGCGCAGAAGGCGTGAGTAACTCTCCGCCGTCGTCCCGGCGAAAGCCGGGGACCCATACCGCGGAATCTATCGATTGCGTTCGGTAGGAGTACCGAACGACGGGTCTTCACCAAACCACTCCCTGTGGTTATGGGTCCCGGCCCCCGTGCGCAATTGCGCACTAGGCCGGGACGACACCGAGTGTGTTGAGAGAGTAGCTCATCCAGCGTGGGGTCTCGTAGGGTGGGCAAAGGCGCAAAGCGCCGTGCCCACGATCTTCCGCTGCGACGAACAGATGGTGGGCACGCTTCGCTTTGCCCACCCTACGGCAGCTGATCCGCCCTACGACTTGCGCCTGGCTTGCTCCAGCTCCCGCCCTGTCTCCAGCATCAGCCTCCGCAGCCAGATTGAGCCGGGGTCCATCTGGGCCCGCGTCGGATGGAACATGAACTGCTCGTCGATCCCGGGGTCGAGCGGCGGCGTCACCGCGACGAGCCCGAGCTGCTTCGACAGCGCGGCGATCAGCCGGCGCGGCACGAAGGCGACGAGGTCGGTGCGGGCGGCGACGTGCAGCGCCTCGAGATAGCCCGACACCACCAGTGAAATGTGGCGGTTGATGCCCTTGGTGCGCAGCCAGATGTCGATCAGGTCCTCAGCACCGCCGCGAATGATCACGCCGACATGGCGGGCGGCCAGGAACGTCTCGCGCCGCTTCAGCTTCGCGGCCATGGGGTGGCCGCGCCGCACCGCCAGCGCGTCGCTGTCGGTGTAGAGCAATTGCCGATGAAAGCCCTTGAAGCCATTGCCGATCGAGATCACGAGATCGATGGTGCGGGCGAACTCGGCATGGAAGATTGCCGACCCTCGCCACGGCACGACGTCGATGCGGACGTTGGGGGCAGCCCGCGTCACCTTCTCCATCAAGGGCGGCATCAACAGCTCGACCGCGAGGTCCGGCATCATCAGGCGGAATTGCCGCTCGCTGCGCGCGGCATCGAATTCCTCGGGCACGAACAGTCCGCGGACCTGGTCGAGCGCCTGCGCCAGCGGCGCACGCAGGGCCTGCGCCCGCGGCGTCAGCTCCATCCGCGCGCCGGTCCGCACCAGCAGCGGATCGCCGAAGATGTCGCGCAGGCGTTGCAGCGCGTGGCTCGTCGCCGGCTGCGACAGGCCGATCCTCATGGCCGCGCGGCTGACATTGGCCTCGCGCAGCAGCGCATCCAGTGCGGTCAGCAAGTTCAGGTCGAGCGAAGTCAAATTCATGAGGCGAATAGATATCATACCAGCTATCGATTTGAAGAATTATCAGCGCGCGGCGATGATCTCTCCGTACTCACCAAAGGAGATGCCGCCATGAGTGCGAGCGCCAACAAGAAACTGATGCAGGACATTTTCGCCGCCGCCGCCAGCCCCGATCCGGCCGTGCGCGACCGCTCCCTGTTCACCGCAAGCCTGGCCGACGATGCCAGATGGGTCGTGACCGGGCAGTATTCCTGGTCGCGCACCTTCACGGGTAAGGAGGCGATCCTCAACGACCTGCACGGCTATGTGCGCACCCGCCTGCGCGACCGGACGCGCACCGTGGCCCACCGCTTCATCGCCGATGGCGACATCGTCGTGGTGGAAGCCAAGGGCGACAACGTCACGCCCGAGGGCGTGCGCTACGACAACGACTATTGCCTGGTGTTTCGTCTCGAGGACGGCAAGATCAAGGAGATCCGTGAGTACTGCGACTCGGTCCTCACCGAGAAGGCGCTTGGCCCGTTTCCGCAAGCGCCCGTGAGAGCCGCGAGCTGACCCGGTTGGACGATGTCGCGTCCACCGGCCATCGCTGTTCACAGCCCGGGATGCTCGCGCGGTTCTGGCGGACGCTGGTGGACCTCCTGCGTATCAGGCGAAAGCGCTCCCGGGTCCGGTGCCAGCTCGCTGCGATGACCGAGAGAGAGCTTCAGGATTTCGGGATGTCCCGGTCCGAGATTGAGTACGAGCTTAAGAAGCCCATCCGGCGGAAATAGAGGAGAGCGGACACTGACCGTCCGCGTCATCCGAGGGGGCGCCATCGCCGGCGGGAACCTTCGCGTTCCGCCGGCGTTCCCTTGGTTTCCGGGCGTAATCGCGCCCGTGGCAACCTGCGTTCTCGGGAATTTCATGCTGGCTGGGGCTTCGGACGTTTCAACGCAGGTGGGCCGCAGCTTCTCCGGACTCCGCGAACGGTTACGAGACGCAACGTCGGCTGCGCATCGCGAGCTCGACGCGCAGCTCTCGGCGTTCGATCTCACGGTTTTTTCCGGTTACCGCCGCTTCCTGCAAGCCAGTGCCGCAGCCCTGCTGCCGCTCGAAGCTGCGCTCGTCGACGCCGGCGTCGCCAGGACGTTTCCGGACTGGCCGGAACGGTCGCGCAGTGCCGCGATCGCGGCCGACCTCGGCCGCCTCGGCAGCGCCATGCCGTGGCCCGTTCCGGTCTCGCCGCTGACGCAGAGCGGCGTGCTCGGCACGATGTATGTGCTGGAGGGCTCCAGGCTCGGCGCGAAATTCCTTCTCAAGACGGTCGCGGATTCGGCCGATCCGCGTGTCGGGGAGGCGACCGCCTATCTCAGCCACGGCACCGGCAAGCGGCTCTGGCAGAGCTTTCTGTCGAAGCTCGCTGACGACGGAAGCTGCGACGAGGACGAAGCGATCGAGGCGGCGCGCCTCGCTTTCGCCGCGTTCGAGCAGGCGGCGGACCGCGCATGAACGAGGCGGTCAATCTCACCAATTGCGATCGCGAGCCGATCCACGTTCCCGGGAGCGTGCAGCCCTACGGCTTCCTGCTCACCGTGTTCTCCGATTTCACGATCTGCATGGCCTCGGAGAATGCCGGCGACTTTCTCGGGACGGATGTCGCCGACCTGCTGCAGCAGCCCCTGTCGCGCGTCTTCACGGACGCCGCGGTCGATACCATCCGCAGCCGCGTCGATCATCTGAGCGGTCCCGATGCGACCGAGCGCCTGTTCGGCGTCGAGCTCCAGGCCGGCAAGCCGCCTTACGACGTCTCCATTCATTTCTCCGCCGCCTATCTCGTCATCGAGGCGGAGCCGAGCGTGAACGAGCCCGGCGTCAATTCCGGCGAGCTCGTCCGCCTGATGCTGGAGCGCATCCGCAAGACGCGCGGCATGAGCGATCTTGCCCGCGAAGCCGCGCGCCAGCTCAAGGTGCTGACCGGCTTCGACCGCGTCATGGTCTATCAGTTCCATCCGGACGGGTCGGGCGAGGTCATCGCCGAGACCGCGGAGAGCGGGCTCGAATCCTTCCTCGGCCTGCATTATCCGGCCTCCGACATCCCTAGGCAGGCGCGCATTCTCTATCAGCGCAACTGGCTGCGCATCATTGCCGACATCAATGCCAGGCCGGCCGCGCTGGTCTCGACCGCCACGCACAATGCAGGGCTGCTCGATCTCTCGATGAGCGTGCTGCGCTCGGTCTCGCCGATCCATCTCGAGTATTTGCGCAACATGGGCGTGGCCGCCTCGATGTCGGTGTCGATCCTGCGCGACGGCAAGCTCTGGGGCCTGTTCGCCTGTCACCATTACGCGCCGCGCTACATCTCGTTTGAGAAGCGCACGGCGGCCGAGCTGTTCGGCCAGATGTTCTCCTGGATCGTGGAGGGACGGGAGCGCGAGGGCGACGTCGCCTATGAGAGCCGCGCCCATCAGGTGCAGGAGCGGTTGATCGAGACCGCGGCCGCGCACGAGCACAGCCGGCGCGCGATCGTCGATTTCCTCGGCGACTATCGCAAGATGATCGACTGCGACGGCGTCGCGGTCTGGTCCGACAACAAGATCGCGCTGCAGGGGGAGACGCCGACCGAGGAGGAGGTGAAGGATCTTGTCGCCTTCATCAACCGGACCTCGCCGGGCCGGATCTTCGCCAGTGCCGAGATCGCCAAGGTCTATGCCGCCGGCCAGTCCTTCCGCGACCGCGCCGCAGGCTTTCTCGCCATTCCGATCTCGCGAACCCCGCGCGATTGCCTGATCTTCTTCCGCCGCGAGGTCACACGGTCCGTGAACTGGGCCGGCGCTGCCGACAAGGTCTACGAGGAAGGCCCGAACGGGCCGCGCCTGACCCCGCGCAAGAGCTTCGAGCTCTGGCAGGAGACGGTGGCGGGCCAGTCGAAGCCGTGGTCGTCGGCCGATATCCGGATCGCAGAGAGCCTGCGCGTCACGCTGCTCGAGGTGATCCTGCAACTGTCCGACCTTGCTGCGCGCGAGCGCCGCGGCGCGCAGGAGCGGCAGGAGCTGATGATCGCCGAACTCAATCATCGCGTCCGCAACATCCTGAGCCTCGTCCGCGCGCTGGTGGCGCAGAGCAAGGACACGGCCACCAGCGTGGAGGAGTTCGCCGGCGTGCTGGGCGGCCGCATCCAGGCCCTGGCGCGTGCCCACGACCAGATCACCAATTTGAACTGGGCGCCGGTCGCGCTCCGAAGCCTGGTCGAATCCGAGGCCGGCGCCTATCTCGGCGCACGCGCCGGGCGCGTGAAGATGGGCGGGCCCGACGTGGCGCTCGATCCCAAGGCGTTCGCGACCCTCGCGCTCGTCGTGCACGAGATGATGACCAACTCCGCCAAATACGGCGCGCTCGCCGATTCCACCGGCCAGGTCGAGGTGGTCTGGAAGCTCGACCCGAGCTCGAGCCTGGTGATCGAGTGGAAGGAAAGCGGTGGTCCGCCGGTGCAACCGCCCTCGCGCCGCGGCTTCGGCACCACCATCATCGAACGCTCCGTGCCGTTCGACCTCAAGGGCGAGGCCGAGATCCGCTTCGATCTGTTGGGGGTCCAGGCCAAATTCGTCATTCCCCCGAACTTCGTCGAACTGGTGCCATCTATCGCGGGAGCCGCCATGCGCATAGAAGAACAAGAAGCCGCCCGTCCGCGCATTTCCGACACGGCGCTGATCGTCGAGGACAATCTCATTATCGCGATGGCGGCGGAGGTGATCCTGCTCGACCTCGGCGCCCGCCATGTCGACACCGCCGCGAGCGTCGATCAGGCGCTGCGGGCGATCGAGCGCACCCGCCCAAGCTTTGCCCTGCTCGACCTCAACCTCGGCAACGAGAGCAGCATCAGGGTGGCGCAGAGGCTGAAGGAGATCGGTGTGCCCTTCGTCTTCGCGACCGGCTATGGCGAGCGTGCGCCGATCCCGGTGGACCTCGCGTCGGCGCCGGTGATTCAGAAGCCCTACACGCTGGAAGTGGTCGAGAACGCGCTCGGCAAAATGACGCAGGCCAGCGCCTGACGGCCGCCGATCGCTGACAGGCAGGCACCATGCCGGCGGCTTCTGGCTATAAAATCAGCATAACTTGTGCGCGTCGCAAACAGTCTGCGCGAAAAATTGGAAGGTTCAATTAACGAGTGTCCTCCATTGTGTCGCGGTGCAGCGTGGGTCGCAAAGATGCGACACGCGGCTGCCGGGGTGGCCGCTGACGATCGTCGAACGGGTTCGGCCGCTCGAAGTCGCATGCATCTGGTGGAATGGGAATGCCGAAGTTTCGTTTGCGGATCAGGGGACGCCTGTACGCAGGCTTCATGGCCCTGGTGGTGGTCGGTCTGGTGATGGCGGTGGTCGCCGTCTGGAATTTGCGGGCCGTACAGGATCAGGTCGCCAAGCAATCGGCGCTTTCGGACAGCACGGCGCGGGTGCTCGAGATATCGACCCATCTCCAGGCGATCCAGCGGGCCAATCTGCGCTACATCTATGACGCCAGCGAACCTGCGATGAAGGAGGCTGCGGAGCGTGAAACCGCGGCGACCGAGCTGTTGAAGGTCGGGGCGAAGGGGACGGCCTCCGAGGAGCGGCGCGCGCTCTACGAAGGCCTCATCGGCGACATCGCGAAGATGCGGAGCCAGCGCGACAATCTCGGGGACGCCGTCAACGAGGCGCGAACCGGCAAGGCGACGCTGCTGCCGAGCGGCGACGAGCTCACCGTCAAGATGGGCAAGCTGGTCGACGTGGCGCGCGCAGCGGTCGATGAGGACACCGCGGCCCTCGTCGCGGACCTCGAATCCAGGCTGCTTCAGGTTCAAATCTCCGGCTGGCGTTTCCTGGCCCTGCGCGACACCAAGGGACCCGCCAACTTCAGGACCAATGTGGACCGGGCGATGCAGCGCCTTTCGGCGCTCGAAAAGAGCCCGCAGGCGAGCGAGCTGCGCACCACGCTCGCCCCGGTGAAGACCGCGCTCGGAATCTACAAATCCGCGTTCGAGACCACGTCGGCGGCGATGCTCCAGGCCGACGAGATCTACCACAAGAACCTCGCACCCCTGATCGTCGACAGCATCGGCAAGCTCAAGGCCGCCGAAACCACCCTGAAAAAGGACTACAAGGAGTCGCGCACCGCCGCCGAGGCCGTGATCGACGGCACCACCACCGTGCAGGAGGTCGTGGGCGGACTTGCCACGCTGTTCGGATTGATCGTCGCCTTCCTGATCGCCCGCAGCATCGTTGGTCCGCTGACCTCGATGACGCGCGCGATGGGCCTGTTGGCCGGCGGCAATCTGGAGGTCGAGATCCCCGGCCGCGGCAAGACGGACGAGATCGGCGACATGGCCAAGGCGATCGAGGTGTTCAAGGACAACATGGTCGCCACCGAGCGCCTGCGTCACGAGCAGGTCGAGATCGAGGCGCGGCAGGCCGAGAGCCGCAAGCAGGACATGGTCAAGCTCGCCGATCAGTTCGAGCAGGCGGTCGGCGAGATCGTGAACACCGTGTCGTCGGCATCGAACGAGCTCGAAGCGTCCGCCGGCACGCTGACGGCAACCGCATCGCGCGCCCAGAATCTCTCCACGGAAGTTGCGTCCGCCTCGCAGGAGGCCACTGCCAACGTGCAGGCCGTTGCCTCCGCGACCGAGCAACTGTCCTCCTCGGTCTCCGAGATTGCGCGGCAGGTGCAGGAATCCGCCCGCATCGCCAGCGAGGCGGTGGGGCAGGCGAGCAGGACCAACGAGCGCGTCGGCGAATTGTCCAAGGCCGCCGCCCGCATCGGCGACGTGGTCGAGCTTATCAACACCATCGCCGGCCAGACCAATCTCCTCGCGCTCAACGCCACCATCGAGGCGGCGCGCGCGGGCGAAGCCGGCCGCGGCTTCGCGGTGGTCGCCTCGGAGGTCAAGGCGCTCGCCGAGCAGACGGCGAAGGCGACCGGCGAGATCGGCCAGCAGATTTCCAGCATCCAGGCCGCCACAGAGCAGTCGGTCGGTTCCATCAGGGAGATCAGCGGCACCATCGAGCGGCTGTCTGAGATCTCCTCGACGGTCGCGGCGGCCGTGGAGCAGCAGGGCGCGGCGACGCAGGAGATCTCCCGCAACGTCCAGCAGGCCGCGCACGGCACCCAGCGCGTTTCGACCAATATCGGCGACGTGCAGCGCGGGGCCTCCGAGACCGGCTCGGCCTCCTCGCAGGTGCTGTCGGCGGCGCGCTCGCTGTCGTCGGACAGCAACCGCCTGAAGCAGGAAGTCGCCAAGTTCCTGAACTCGGTCCACGCCGCCTGACGTCAAAAGCAGAAGGCCACGCCCATGCGCGTGGCCTTTCAAGGCGATTGCGCGCGATCAGGCACTGATCGCGCTGCCCCTTTATTGCTCAGCCTTGCCGAAGACGGCGATGACTTCGTCGTTTCTCCGTAGTCGGCACCGGTAAAATACAGCCTCAATTAACAATTGTTGCGCACTGTGAGCAGTGCAGCACGATTCTCGCGGGCGTGGTTGCGGCGGGCCACCGTTGCAATCACGAGAGGGGCGTCGGCTGCTTTCTCTTTTCCTGCTGCGATGGGTGACAGCGATGCCGAGCTTGCGTTTGGGAATTCGGGGGCGTCTCTACGCCGGATTTTCGGTTCTCGTGGGCCTTGGCCTGGTGATGGCCGCGGTCGCGGTCTGGAATCTGTGGGCGGTCCAGGACCAGATGGCGCGCCTGTCCGCTCTCTCGGACAACACCGCACGCGTCCAGGACATCTCGATCAACCTGCAGGCGCTCCGGCGCGCCAATTTGCGCTACATCTATGACGCCGATGCGCCGGCCTTCAAGGAGGCGGCGGAACGGGAAACCGCAACGGTCGAGCTGCTGAAGGCCGCGGCCAAATCGACCGTCTCCGAGGAGCGGCTCAAGATCTACAACGGCCTCACCGGCGACATCGAGAAGCTGAGGTCCCTGCGCGAGCGCATGGGCGCCGCCATCGACGCGACGACCAAGGGCAAGGCCACTCTGCTCGCCGGCGGCGACGAGCTGACCGCCAACACCAGCAAGGTGGTCGCGACGGCCACCGCGACCGGTGACACCTACATCGCTGCCTTCGTGACCGAGCTCGAAGCCAAGATCCTGCTGGTCCGCGTCGCGAACTGGCGCTTCCTCGCCGTGCGCGACGCCAAGGGACCGGCCACGTTCCGGACCAACGTCGAACGGGCGCAGCAGCGCCTCACGACGCTGGAGCAGGAGGGATTGCCTGACGAGGTCAAGGCCGCGCTCGGGCCGATCAAGACCTCGCTTGCGGCCTACAAGGCGGCCTTCGAGGCCACCTCCGCGGCGATCCTCCAGGCCGACGACATCTACCGCAACAATATCGCACCGCTGATCGGCGAAAGCGTCGACAAGCTGAAGGTTGCGGAAACCGGGCTCAAGGCCGACTACCAGAAGTCGCGCGCGGCCGCCGATGGCGTCATTGCCAATACGACCTGGATTCAGGAGGTCGCCGGCGGCCTTGCGATCTTGTTCGGCGGCATCGTTGCCTTCCTGATTGCCCGCAGCATCGTCGGCCCCCTGTCCACGATGACCCGGGCGATGGGGCGGCTGGCCGGTGGCGATCTCAAGGTCGAGATCCCCGGCCGTGGAAATCGCGACGAGATCGGCGACATGGCCAAGGCGATCCAGGTGTTCAAGGAGAGCATGGTCGAGACCGATCGCCTGCGTCACGAGCAAGTCGAGGTCGAGGCGCGGCAGGCTGAGAGCCGCAAGGCGGACATGGTCAGGCTCGCCGATCAGTTCGAGCAGGCGGTCGGCGAGATCGTGAACACCGTGTCGTCGGCCTCGAACGAGCTCGAAGCCTCAGCCGGCACGCTGACGACGACCGCGACGCGCGCCCAGGACCTGTCGACGGAGGTCGCAAGCGCCTCGCAGGAGGCCTCGGCCAATGTTCAGGCCGTTGCCTCGGCCACCGAAGAGCTCTCATCCTCGGTCTCCGAGATCGCGCGGCAGGTGCAGGAATCCGCCCGCATCGCCAGCGAGGCGGTGGGGCAGGCGACCAGGACCAACGAGCGCGTCGGCGAATTGTCCAAGGCCGCCGCCCGCATCGGCGACGTAGTCGAGCTGATCAACACCATCGCCGGCCAGACCAATCTGCTCGCGCTTAACGCCACCATCGAGGCCGCGCGCGCGGGCGAAGCCGGCCGCGGCTTTGCGGTGGTCGCCTCGGAGGTGAAGGCGCTCGCCGAGCAGACCGCGAAGGCGACCGGCGAGATCGGTCAGCAGATTTCCAGCATCCAGGCCGCCACCGAGCAGTCGGTCGGCTCCATCAGGGAGATCAGCGGCACCATCGAGCGGCTGTCTGAGATCTCCTCGACGGTCGCGGCGGCCGTGGAGCAGCAGGGCGCGGCGACGCAGGAGATCTCCCGCAACGTCCAGCAGGCGGCGCACGGCACCCAGCGCGTTTCGACCAATATCGGCGACGTGCAGCGCGGCGCTTCCGAGACCGGCTCGGCTTCCTCGCAGGTGCTGTCGGCGGCGCGCTCGCTGTCGTCGGACAGCAACCGCCTGAAGCAGGAAGTCGCCAAGTTCCTGAACTCGGTCCACGCCGCCTGACGTCCCAAAAGCAAAGGTCCACGCGCATGCGCGTGGACCCGAGTTGAAGGCGTCGTGAAGGCGTGGCGGGATCAGGCGACCTTGGTCGTCATGTGCTTGAACATGTTGCTCCGCGCCTCGTCGTCCATCTCGGCCTTGAAGGTGAACTTGTCCTTCAGCGCGATCGCGCGGCCGGCCGCCGGCCGCGCCGAGATCTCGTCCACCAGCCGCTTCACGTTCGGGTAGCGCGCAAAGGCGTCGTCGCCGAGCTTGAACGGCACCATCCGCGCCCAGCCCCACAGCGCCATGTCGACGATCGAATAGGCATCGCCGACCATGTATTTGCGGCCGTTGAGGTGACCGTCCAGGATCTTGTAGTGGCGGTCGGTCTCGTACTGGTAGCGGTTATGGGCGTAGTCGTGATTCTGGTCCTTCGGCGCGAAATGCCTGAAGTGCACGGCCTGGCCCGAATAAGGCCCGACGCCGGTTGCGACGAACATCAGCCATGACAGCATCTCGCCGCGCACATTGGCCGCGGGCAGGAACTTGCCGGTCTTCTCGGCGAGATAGAGCAGGATGGCATTGCTGTCGAACACGATCGTGCCGCCATCGTCGATCGCCGGCACCTTGCCGTTCGGATTGATCTTCAGATAGTCGGGCGTGAACTGCTCGCCCTTGCGGGTGTCGATCTTCACGGGCTCGAAAGGCAGGCCGGCCTCTTCCAGATAAAGCGCGACCTTGGTCGGGTTTGGCGATCCGTTGAAATAGAATTTGAGCATCAATCATCTCCCCAGTGTTCGTTGGCCGAGAGCGAGCGCGGCATCATTGCCGCTGGCGCCCCTCTCTTGCCTGAACCTCGTCGGAGAGGGCAACCGGCGAGTTTGCCGGGCGGTATCTGCGCGCCACGCAGATCAGCCGGCGTAACAAAGGCCGATCGCCGCCGTAACGACCATCGCCGCGCCGATCGCCTCGAGGCGCAGCCCGAGCTTCGTGGCCAGATGCATATCGGAGGCGCGCGCGTTGCGCTCCGATCCCCGCGCATAGCCGTGGACGATGACGTCGTGATTGAAATCGTCGTGCGCCTCGTTGCTGCTGGCGAGGCCGACGCAGGCCACCAGCACGCCGAACAGCGCGAGGCCGAAAAACCCGAGCAGGGCGATCAGGAACATCGGAAACATGCCGAGCAGGAAGATCGGCAGCAGCGGCACCAGCAGCAAGGTCTCGGACTGTCGTCGCATGGGAGGACCGATCAGGACGGGGCTGATCGGTGAAATTTAGTCCTCGGTGGCGCGGCATTCAAGGTGCCGTAGGGTGGGCAAAGCGGAGCGTGCCCACGATCTGTGTCCGAATCCGTACGATTGGTGGGCACGCTTCGCTTTGCCCACCCTACGAGAGCGGGAAATTACTCCGCTCCCATCCCGGCGCGGATCTCGGCGCGCAGCTCGTCGATCAGCTTGAGACCCTTCTTGGTCTCGACGTGCCAGAAGGTCCAGCCGTTGCAGGCCTGTGCACCTTGTGCCACGGCGCCGATACGGTGGATCGAGCCGACCTTGTCGCCGAGCATGATGGCGCCGTCGGCACGGACCAGCGCACCAAGCTTCTTCTTGGCGTCGAACAGTTTCGTGCCGGGCATGATCATGCCGCGCTCGATCAGCTCGGAGAACGCCACGCGCGGGGCTTCGCGCGCGGTCATGAACGGGGCGAGGCTCGCTTCCGGCAGCGGCTCGACCGCCGCGATGCGCGCTTCGGCCGCCTTGGCATAGGTCTTGTCGCGCTCGAACCCGACATAGGAACGGCCGAGGCGCTTGGCGACGGCGCCGGTGGTGCCGGTGCCGTTGAAGGGATCGATCACGAGATCGCCGGGCTTCGACGAGGACAGCAGCACGCGCGCGAGCAGGCCTTCCGGCTTTTGCGTCGGATGCACTTTCTTGCCGTCGGCTCCCTTGAGGCGCTCCTCGCCGGTGCAGAGCGGGATCAGCCAGTCGGAGCGCGCCTGCACGTCCTCGTTGGAGGCCTTCAGCGCCTCGTAGTTGAACGTATAGCCCTTGGCCTTTTCGTCGCGCGCGGCCCAGATCATGGTCTCATGCGCATTGGTGAAGCGGCGGCCGCGGAAGTTCGGCATCGGGTTGGTCTTGCGCCACACGATGTCGTTCAGGAGCCAGAAGCCGAGGTCCTGCATGATCGCGCCGACGCGGAAGATGTTGTGGTAGGAGCCGATCACCCAGATCGTCGCCGACGGCTTCATCGCGCGGCGGGCGGCAAGCAGCCAGGCGCGGGTGAAATCGTCATAGGCGGAGAATGAATCGAACTTGTCCCAGTCGTCGTTGACGGCATCGACATGGGATTCGTCGGGGCGCTTGAGATCGCCCTTGAGCTGAAGATTGTAGGGCGGATCGGCGAACACGAGGTCGACCGAACCGGCCTGAAGCTTCGACATCTCGGCGACGCAATCACCGATGATGATGCGATGCGAAGCAGACTCAAAGTTTGTGCGGGGCGCCCTTACAGACGCCCCGCGACGCGACTCTACCATGACTCAAGAACTCTGACTCAGGCGACGCTGTCGGCGACGCGGGACCAAACAACCGACTGACCGTTACATTGAAGCGGCAAAGTAAAAATCGACTTAACCCGCTGCTTTTGTAAGCAGCTCGCGCATCGTGCGTCGCGTGCCGTCGGCTGTTTGCATTCGCCGTGTTTTGCAGTGTATTTCGCGCATCTTCGCGTTGCGGGAGCAGCGAGGACACCAAAAAGACTCCAAATTTCTCTCGGAAAAAATTGCTTGTCCCTCGGAAAAAATTGCTGGCAGGCGCATGCTGTCGCACTAGGCAATTTTTGCCGAGCACGATATTGATAAAGGCAACGGAAATTTTACGTATGTGGCGCGTTGAGCTTTCGCGCTCCTGCGCCCGGACGACGCCAATCGAGGACCTCAAGGGAAAGCCCGCCATGCGCTACGATGATTTCCGCCGAAGCGACGACGTCGAGGATCGTCGCGACGAGGGTGGTGGCGGGTTTGGCGGCGGCGGAGGCGGCGGGTTCGGCCTGCCGATGGGCGGCGGCGGCCTCGGTATCGGCACCATCATCGTGCTCGGCCTGATCGGCTATGCCTTCGGCATCGATCCGCGCATCCTGATCGGCGGCGCCGAGATCCTCACCGGCGGCAACCAGGCGCCGAGCTACCAGACCGACCGCCAGTCGTCCTCGAACTCGGCCAAGCGCGGCGCGCCGACCGACGAGGTGGGCAGCATGATCGCCGGCATCCTCGGCGAGATCGACGACCGCTGGAGCGAGATCTTCCAGGCCAGCGGCCAGAACTATACCGGTCCGAAGGTCGTATTGTTCCGCAACGCCACCAATGGCGGCCGCTGCGGCATGGCGCAGTCGGCGATGGGTCCGTTCTACTGCCCGCCGGACCGCACCATCTTCCTCGACACCAGCTTCTTCCGCGAAGTCGAGACGCGCTTCCGCGGCTGCTCCGGCAAGTCGGCGTGCAATTTCACCACCGCCTACATTATCGCGCACGAGGCCGGCCATCACATCCAGAACCTGCTCGGCATCATTCCGCGCGTGACGCGGCTGCAGCAGCAGGCCGGCAGCAAGGCCGAAGCGAACGCGCTCCAGGTCAAGGTCGAGCTGCAGGCGGATTGTCTCTCCGGCGTCTGGGTCAACCGCGAGGCCAAGAAGCGTCCGAACTTCCTCGAGCCCGGCGACATCGACGCCGCGCTGACCACTGCGAGCGCCATCGGCGACGACACGCTGCAGCGCCAGGCCACCGGCCGCGTCGTGCCCGATTCCTTCACCCACGGCTCGGCCGCGCAGCGCAAGCAATGGTTCATGACCGGCTACCAGCAGGGCACGGTCCAGGCCTGCAACACGTTCGGCGGCGGGCAGTAGCCACGGTCTCGTGCCCCGGACGCAGCTCGAATTATGTTGCGCGATTGCGCGTCTGAGAATTCGGGAGTAGTGCCGTCATCCTGAGGTGCTCGCCTCTTTGGCGAGCCCTGGAGAATGGCGGAGCCTCCGGCCCATCCTTCGGGGCGCGTAAGGACGCGTACCTCCCGAGCGAACGCAATGCGTTCGTCCGGGGATGACGGCGGTGGTTGGGAAGCAGGAGTGAAGTCGTGGCCTCGATCGACGAGTCAAAGCAGTTCATCCCGCTCAACATCGCGGTGCTCACCGTGTCCGACACGCGCGCGCTTGCGGATGACAAATCCGGCCAGACGCTCGCTGACCGCCTCACCGAGGCCGGCCATCATCTCGCCGCGCGCGAGATCGTCACCGACGATGTCGAGGCGATCCGCGCGGTGATCCGCCGCTGGATCGCCGATAGCGGCGTCGACGTCGTCATCACCACCGGCGGCACCGGCTTCACGGGGCGCGACGTCACGCCGGAGGCGATCGAACCGCTGTTCGAGAAACGCATGGACGGCTTCTCCATCGCCTTCCACATGCTGAGCCACGCCAAGATCGGCGCGTCCACGATCCAGAGCCGCGCCACGGCGGGCGTTGCGGGCGCCACCTACATCTTCTGCCTGCCGGGCTCGCCCGGCGCCTGCCGCGACGGCTGGGACGGTATTCTCAAGGCCCAGCTCGACTACCGCACGCGTCCCTGCAATTTCGTCGAGATCATGCCGCGCCTGGACGAGCATCTGCGAAGGCCGAAGGCGCAGGGCGCGACGGTGTGATTGCTTTCTTCCCTTCTCCCCCTGCGGGAGAAGGTGGCGCGAAGCGCCGGATGAGGGGTGTCGCTCCATTCAATTGGTCTCGTAGGGTGGGCAAAGCGAAGCGTGCCCACGAGTCCGTCAATCGTGGAGAGAGACCGTGGGCACGGTGCAAGTGCGCCTTTGCCCACCCTACGATTCCGGACGCGCGGAGAGATATTGTCTCCCACGATCTTCATCCCGCTGCGAGATCGCTACAGATCCCGCTCCCACGTCTCCCCGACCAGATCGGCACCAAAACTGTGGTGCTTGTCTTCCTTCACGAGCTCAAAGCCGGTGCTCTTGTAGATGCCGCGCGCGGCGACCAGGATGCTTTGGGTCCACAGCGTCATCCTGCGGTAGCCCCGCTCGCGTGCGCCCTGGATGCATTGCTCGACCAGCGCGCGGCCGACGCCGAGCCCGCGCGCCTTCTTCTCCACCTGCAGCAGGCGCAGCTTGGCGATCTCGTCCGTGGCCTTGACCAGGAAGACCGAGCCGACCGGCTCGCCGCCGACTTCCGCGATCCAGCAGTGCTCGCGCGCGGGGTCGTAGTTCCTGATGAACTGCGCGCAGATCTCGGCGACCAGTGCCTCGTAGCTGATGTCCCAATTGTAGTCGGCGGCATAGGCGGCGCCCTGCCGGGAGATGACCCAGCCCATGTCGCCGACGCGATGGCTGCGCAGCACGAAGGCCGCGGGCCGGCCTTGTTGCGGCTCCAGCACGGTCTCGATGGTCGCCATGGCCCGCGTGAGCCGCATTGCCTCGTCGGCCGAAAGCCGGGCCAGCATTGCGGCAACCTCGTTCTGCGAGCTCAGGTTCAGCTTGGCGAAGGTCTGCCGGCCCTTGGCGGTCAGGCTGAGCTGGTATTGCCGGCGATCCGCGGGCAGCGGCGTTCGCGTGATCAGCCCCTTTTCGTCGAAGCTCTGGACGATGCGGCTGAGGTAGCCGGGGTCGAGACCAAGTTCGTTTCCGATCTCTTTCGCAGCAAGGTCGTCGCGATGCGCGAGTTCATAGAGCACCCGCGCCTCGCTGAGCGAGAACGGGGTCTTGCCAAGGTGCTGGTCGAGCACGCCGAGCTTGCGGGTGTAGAAGCGGTTGAAGGCGCGGACCGCTGCGATGGGGTCTTCTGTGCCGTTGAATGCCATGGCTCACCTCGATACTTGCCATTGTCAAATAATTATTTGACTTTGGCAAGTAATAGGTGAGGTCAGCCGACCATGACGATCCGGCTGCGCAGCATGGTGCGGGACGAGCGGCCGAGCCGGCGAAGCAACCGCGCCTCGGCGCGGCGGGCCTGGGGCGGGTAGCCGCCGATCCGGTCGTAATGGTCACGCGCGATCAACAATCCCTGATCGCCGAGCGGGCCGACCAGCTTGCGCGCGACGGCGCGGAGCATGTCGCGGAAGCTGGTATCGACGTAGGGCGAGCGCGCATAGCGGAACACGGCCGCACGATCCCGTCCGCTGCTCGAGACGGCCTGGATGAACTGGGTGGTCTCCTCGATCCAGCCGGTTTCCAGCACCGCTCCTGCGGGGAGGAACATCAGCCAGGGCGAACGGGCCTGCAGCGCGCCGGCCGCGAGCGCTGCGCCCTGCGAGGCGCCCTCGAAACCGATGAAACGGCAGCCGGCAACGTCGGCGACGCGCTCGATGACCCCGTTGCGCGTGCCATCGACCAGCAGCACTTCCCGGATGACGCCGGCGGCGGCGCCGGGGACCAGCGCGGCCAGAGTTGCGACCGCCGTCTGTTCGACGCCTTCGGTCGGTATGATGACGCTCAACATGATCGAGGCTTCGATGTCCGCACTTCGGGAGAAGCGTAATTTATGATGATGTTGTCATAAACACGAGGCACTGCCGAGTGCAACTTTTCGGCGGGGCTTCGCGGTTCGATGGTAAACTGCCGGAGCCATCGCATCCGATTATGTCCCCTGCAGGGTCGCATTGTTGCCGAATATTTCGGCGCGAGCTCGCCTTCACGGTAGTTTTCCGGAGTTTGGTTGCGATATTGCGCGGCATGCAGGCGAGCGCAATCCTGCATGTGGAGGATGCGAGCGGGACGGGACGGGAAAAGCCTGCGATCCACGGTGCTGACGAGGTCTTGCATGAACGCCGATCAACTTGCCGTAAGCGCGCCGACGCCGACGCAGAGGCCGGACGCGGCGCCGACCTTGCGGATCCGGGCACTGATGCTGGGCGACCGCATCAATGCGTCCAACCTTGAGCTCGGCACGCTGGTGTCGTCCACCCCGGCCGCCTTCCGCGTCCATGCCGGCCTTGCCGTGATCTTCCGTTACGGCGTCGTGGTGCTGATCGGCCTGCTCCCGTCGGAGGAGAAGGTGCTGATCGACAGCCTCAAGTCCCGCGTGATCGGCGAGCTCAGTCCCTACGAGGAGGAGACCGCGCAGGCGCAGCTCTGCAAGGATGAAAACTCGGAGGCGATCCCGCCGGGCGGTCCGATCGGCCTCGCCAAATTCTCCGACGAACGCTTGCTGCTGGTTGCGGACGCGCTCGCCAAGAGCACGTCGCTGGCGCGCGACGAGCGGCGGGTCGCCGCGGTGTTCGACGTGATCGAGCCCTTCGCGCGCGAGCTCGCCGAGTACGGCCGCACGCCGCGCCGCCGCAAGGGCATCTTGCGGCTGATCGGCAACGCGCTGCTGGTGCAACAGCGCGTCGCCGGCCGCGTAGCCGTGGCCGAGAAGCCCGACGCGCTCTGGGAGAAGCCCCAGCTCGACCGGCTCTATGCCCGCCTCGAGGACGAGTACGAGCTGAAGGAGCGCCTCGACACGCTCGAGCGCAAGCTCACCGCGGTGTCGGAGACGGCGAACGCACTCACCGACATCATCGACACCCAGCGCTCGCTCCGCCTCGAAATCGCGGTCGTGGTGCTGATCGTGATCGAGGTCGTGATCGGGTGCATCCAGATATTGTCGGGGACGCATTAGAGAGAGGCTGCGCATTGTTGCGCCCTCTCCCCTTGCGGGAGAGGGCAGCACAGCAAGGAGATACGAACTCACTTGGGTGAGGGGTTCTATCCGCACGCTCACTTGCAGGTGCGAACGCGGAGAAACACCCCTCATCCGGCGCTTCGCGCCACCTTCTCCCGCAAGGGGAAAAGGGAGGTGAGGGCTGCCGATGGTGCTTCACCCCGCCAGCACCACCTTGCAATGCCGTGCGATCGTCAGTTCTTCGTTCGTCGGGATCACGAACACTTCGACGGCACTGCCGCTTCCGCCGATCCGCTCGCGTCCCTCATCATTCGCAGCCGCATCGATACGCACGCCGAGCCACGCCAGCCGCTCACCGATCGCGCTGCGGATATCCTGCGCATGTTCGCCGATGCCGCCGGTGAAGACTAAGCAGTCCAGTCCGCCGAGCGTGGTCGCCATCATTGCGATCTGCTGCGCCGCGCGGAGGACAAATAGATCGACCGCCTCCCGCGCCGCGATCTCGCGGCTGGCGAGCAGCGTGCGCATGTCGGCGGCGAGGCCGGAGACGCCGAGCAGGCCGGACTCGTGATAGAGCAGGTGCTGGACCTCTTCGACGCTCATCTTCTCGTGCTGCTGCAGATAGAGCAGCACGCCGGGATCGATGGTGCCGCAGCGCGTGCCCATCACGAGGCCATCGAGCGGCGTCAGTCCCATCGTGGTGTCCACGCTCTGGCCATCGCGCAAGGCGCAGAGGCTGGCGCCGTTGCCGAGATGCGCAATGACGGTACGCCCAGCCGCGAGCTCCGGCGCGATCCCGGCGAGGCGCCCCGCGACATATTCGAATGAGAGGCCGTGAAATCCGTAGCGGCGGATGCCTCGCGCCTCGAAGCGGCGGGGAATGGCGAAGCGGCTCGCGGGCGGTGCGAGGCCGTGATGGAAGGCGGTGTCGAAGCAGGCAATCTGCGTCAGCTCGGGCCGGATCGCCGAGATGGCGTGGATCGGCGCAAGGCACCGCGGCTGGTGCGGCGGCGCCAGCGGCGTCAGCGCCTCCAGCTTTGCACGGACGGCGTCCGTCAGGACGACGGGTGCCGAATAATCCGGACCGCCGTGGACGATGCGATGGGCGGCCGCGCGCAAGCTGCTTGCACCGAACCGGTCCTCGATGAAGCCAAGCACATCGGCGAACAGATGGCCGCCGTCGGTATCAGCGCTCGCGCGCTGCTTGTCGAACAGGGTCTCGCCCGCGGGACTCCTCACCGTGAGCCGAGGCTTGTCCTCGTGCTCGTCGAGCAGGCCTTTGCACAGCAGGACGGGCTCGGCCGCCGCAATCTGGAACAGGCCGAACTTGATGCTCGACGAACCGCTGTTGAGAACGAGGACCGCCTCCGGCGTCGGCATCGCGGTCAGCCCGTCTTGCCCGGCCAGGTCCAGTCGCGGATCTCCGGCATGTCCTCGCCGTGCTCGCGCACATAGCGCGAATGCGCGATCAGCTTGTCGCGGAGCTGCTGCTTCACCTGCGCGGCTTTTGTCGCAAGACCCGGCACGCGCTCGATCGCCTCGATGGCGAGGTGATAGCGGTCGAGCTCGTTGAGCACGACCATGTCGAACGGCGTCGTCGTGGTGCCTTCTTCGGCGAAGCCGCGCACATGCAGGCCGGCATGGTTGGTGCGGTTATAGGTGAGGCGGTGGATCAGATAGGGATAGCCGTGATAGGCGAAGATCACGGGCTTGTCCGACGTGAACAGGCTGTCGAAGTCGCGATCCGAAAGCCCGTGCGGATGCTGCTCCCTAGGCTGCAACGTCATCAGGTCGACGACGTTGACGACGCGGATCTTGAGGTCCGGCAGCGCCTTGCGCAGGAGGTCGACGGCGGCGAGCGTCTCCAGTGTCGGCACGTCGCCGGCGCAGGCCATCACCACGTCGGGCTCGCCGCTCGCGTCCTCCGTGCCCGCCCAGGTCCAGATGCCGATGCCGGCATCGCAATGCGTGGCCGCATCCTGCATCGACAGCCATTGCGGCGCCGGCTGCTTGCCGGCGACGATCACGTTGATGCGGTCGTAAGTGCGAAGGCAATGGTCCGCGATCCACAGCAGCGTGTTGGCATCCGGCGGGAAATAGATGCGGACGATGTCGGCCTTCTTGTTGGCGACGAGATCGACGAAGCCGGGATCCTGATGGCTGAAGCCGTTATGGTCCTGGCGCCAGACATGCGAGGTCAGCAGATAGTTCAGCGAGGCGATCGGCCGCCGCCACGGCAGGTCGCGCGTCACCTTCAGCCATTTGGCGTGCTGATTGAACATGGAATCGACGATGTGGATGAAGGCCTCGTAGCAGGAGAAGAAGCCGTGCCGTCCGGTCAGCAGATAGCCTTCGAGCCAGCCCTGACAGAGATGCTCGCTCAGCACCTCCATCACGCGCCCGTCCTGGGCGAGATGCACGTCGTAAGGTTCGGTCGGTTCCATCCAGACGCGTTCGGTCGCCTCGAACACCGCATCGAGCCGGTTTGACGCGGTCTCGTCCGGACCCATGATGCGGAAGTTGCGC
>Ga0207426_1000668_pt1 | contig 41637 bp, 37 predicted proteins | sample AraplaMF_Cvi_mMS_FD_184265 | JGI IMG/M metagenome (GOLD analysis project Ga0207426, IMG submission 184265) | Arabidopsis root microbial communities from the University of North Carolina, USA - plate scrape MF_Cvi_mMS (SPAdes) (version 2) | ecosystem: Host-associated > Plants > Roots > Endosphere... | reverse complement strand
CGCAGGGCCTCTCGTCCAGCATCTTCACCCGTGACCAGCAGGAGGCCGAGCTCTTCCTGTCGGCGGAGGGCTCCGACTGCGGTATCGCCAACGTCAACATCGGCACCTCCGGAGCCGAGATCGGCGGTGCCTTCGGTGGCGAGAAGGAGACCGGCGGCGGCCGCGAGTCCGGTTCCGACGCCTGGCGCGCCTACATGCGCTCCGCCACCAACACCATCAACTACTCCAGCCGGCTCGCCCTCGCCCAGAACGTCAGCTTCCTTTAGGCCACGACTGCTTGACGGATCGTCACCCGTGTGAGCGGAACCTGTGCCCCCGCCCTGGCTTCCCAGCCGGGGCGGGGGTTCGTCGTGTCGCGGAGGGTCGGAGCCGGGTCCGGCCGCCGCCACAAGCGCCGGTAAGTGCCCGGATATCGGGCGCCACCTGCCGTTTTTCGACAAACACCGTTCCACGCGGGAACATCCGTTGACGCCATGGGTGCCGCGGTGTGATGGTACGGCGGCTTGGGTCATGGACATGCCTTCTCCGGCCGCGCATCAGCCCCATCTCGTCGCAGCCGGCCGGACGACAAGGCGCTGCCACGGCCCGGCGCTCCACCAGAACCTCCGTCGGTAGCACTCCCTACCCCCTCAAGGAGTCATGGTGTTTCGAAGATTCGCGGTGGCCGGGGTATCCCTCGCCGCCACCATCGGAGCGGCCGCACTGGCCGTGGCCCCCACGGCCGTGGCGACCCCCCGGACCCACCCGCCCCACTCCGCGATATCCACCGGCCAGACAGTGAGCAGCGCTCCCGGAGCGGCGGTCAACGGCCCCTCCGCCCCCGGCACTTCGGCCGCCGATGCCCCGGACGTCGATGTGGCGAAGGTCCAGGCGCATCTCACCGAGCTGAACGCCATCGCCACCCGTAACGGCGGCAACCGCAAGTCCAGCGGACAGGGCTACCGGGACTCCGTCGCCTACGTCAAGGGCAAGCTCCAGGCGGCCGGCTACACCGTCACCGAACAGCCCTGCACCTCCGGCTGCGCCAGTGGCGCCGGACCCAACCTGATCGCCGAATGGCCGCAGGGCGACGCCACCAAGGTGTATATGTTCGGCTCCCACCTCGACAGCGTCGGCGCCGGTCCGGGCATCAACGACAACGGATCCGGCTCGGCCGCGCTGCTGGAGACGGCACTGACCCTCGCGGAACAGCACCCGGCCATGGCCGCCCGGGTCCGCTTCGGCTGGTGGACCGACGAGGAACAGGGCCTCAACGGCTCCGACTTCTACGTCGGTTCGCTCTCCTCCACCGAGCGGTCGAAGATCAAGGCGTACTACAACTTCGACATGATCGCCTCGACCAACGGCGGCTACTTCATCAACCACGTCAACTCCACCGCCGCCCAGCCGATGAAGGCGTACTGGGACTCCCTCAACCTCCAGCCCGAGGAGAACACCGAGGGCGCCGGCCGCTCCGACGACTACTCCTTCGAGCAGGCGGGCATCCCGACCTCCGGATACGCGATGGGGGCCAGTGCCAGGAAAACGTCGGCGCAAGCGGCCAAGTGGGGCGGCACCGCCAGCCGTGCCTACGACCCCTGCTACCACCAGTCCTGCGACACCACCGGCAACATCAACGCCACGGGACTGAACCGCAGCGTCGACGGGATCGCCTACACCCTGTGGAAGCTCGCCGTCACCAACTCCACCCCGGCGAACGACTTCTCCCTGGCCACCAGCCCGGCCACCGGCAGCGTCGACCCGGGCGCCTCGGCCACCGGCACCGTCTCCACGGCCACCACCAGCGGATCCGCCCAGACCGTGCAGCTGTCGGCCACCGGCGCACCGGCCGGGGTGACCGTCTCATTCAACCCCACCTCGGTGACCTCCGGCGGCAGCTCGGCCATGACCGTCGCCACGACCTCGGCCACCGCGCCCGGCACCTACCCCCTCACGATCACCGGTACCGGGTCCGTCACCCACACCACGACCTACACCCTGACCGTCCGGGGAACCGGCGGCTGCACCGCCCAACAGCTCCTGACCAACGGCGGATTCGAGAGCGGCACCACCCCCTGGACGGGTGACACCGGAACGATCGGCGCCCACACCGGCCAGTCCGCCCACAGCGGCAGCAGATTCGCCTGGCTCGGCGGCTACGGCTCCTCCGCCACCGACACCCTCAGCCAGTCGGTGACCGTGCCCGCCGGATGCGCCAAGGCCACCCTGACCTACTGGCTGCACATCGACACCGATGAGTCCGACCGCGTCGCCTACGACACCTTCAAGGTCAAGGTGGGCAGCACCACCCTCACGACCCTCTCCAACACCGACGCCGCCAGTGGCTACACCCAGCGCACCCTGGACCTGAGCCGCTACGTCGGACAACGCATCACACTGACCTTCACCGCCACCGAAGACACCAGCCTCCAGACCAGCTTCGTCTTCGACGACGCGACGCTCCAGACCGGCTGATCCCGGCGACCTTGACTGTCCCCGGCCGATGCGGACTGACCCCGGCTGATCCCGGTTGATTCGACGGCTCGGAGGGACGAGGGCTGGTGTGCCTCGCCCCTCCGGTGCCGGCGGCGTCAGACCGTCGTTTCGCCCGTCGGGTAGCACGCCGCGCTGTAGTGACCCCGGTCGCCGGTGGGTGTCCAGCCGCCGGTGCCGTGGTCCGGGTCGGCGAGGGCGAAGCCGTTCTCGTGCAGTTGCTCGCCGAGCGGGACGGCCGGGAAGCCGCCGCCGTCGGGGGCGTCCTCGACGGGCCACAGGGTGACGAGCAGGGCCTCGGTGTCGCCGGTCTCGGGCTCGCGGTCGAGGCTGGCGATTTCGAGGTGCCAGCGACCGTTCCGGACGAAGGCCTCCGCGCGGAACACCGCTCGTACCGTCCGGGCGTTCTCATGGGTCTCGGTCATACGCGAGGAACTCCTGTCGTGGGGCAGGGGAGTGGTCGGTGTGCTGTGCGGATACCAGTGAGCCGTGCGGTGATGCCGGAGAGGCGCCGCCCGCGCGGTGTGGCGTGGGTGGTGTGGTCAGACGTCGCGCCACCGGGCCATGGTGAACGAGAAGAGGCCGAACAGGGCGAGGCCCGCGGCGATCGCGGCGAGCAGCCAGGGACCGGCCGAGGTGTCCGCGAAGGAGCGGAGCGTGTCGTCCATGCCCTTGGCCCGGCCGGGGTCGTACGTCACCGCGGCCTTGACGACGAACACCCCGGCGGCCGCGAACACCCCACCACGGGCGAGACCGCCGGATATACCGAGCACATCGACCCCGCGCCGCATCCGTGGCGACATGCCGCTCCGGTGGAGATGTTTGTGGAACTTGCGGAGGGCGGCGCGCCCCGCGATCCAGAGCCCGGCGACGGCAACGCCCACACCCGCGGCCCCCACCAGCCAGGGGCCACCGGGCAGGCCCAGCGCCTGGGCCGTGGCATCCCGGGACTGCTGATCGCTCGACCCGCTTCCGCTGCCCTTCTCACCCGCGGCGAAGGACATGACGGAGAGCGACACCACGGCGTAGAACACGAAGCGGGCGAACGACAGCAGTCGGGTACCGGCCTTGTGCCCGTCGGGCCCGGCCGCGCCGAACCCCGCTTCGGACAGGCGCCACAGCGCCATCCCCGCCAGTCCCACACCGAGCGCCCAGATCAGCACATGGCCGAACGGCCGGGCGGCCAGCTCTGCCAGCGCCCCGCCCCGGTCGGCCTGCTCACCGGAGTCACCGAACGCGATCCGCAGGGCCAGCACCCCCACGAGCAGGTAGATCACGCCCCGGGCCACGAAACCACCGCGTGCCGCGATGCGGACCGCGGAACTGCGGGCCGCGCGCTCGGCCGTGCCTCGTCCGACGTGGGGTACCGCGGTAGTGGTGTGCATCTGTGGCCTCCAGGGGCTTGACCCAGCTGTCGGGTGACCTCCGTTTGCCCCTGGCCGCGGAACGGAAACCACCGGGCCCGCCGGCCGCGTCCGGTCCGCGTACACCGTCGTCTTCCCGCTAGGCCGCGACGGCGCCCCCGGCGCGGACCGCGTCACGGGGTGTCCGCGTCACGGGGTGTCCGCGTCGTGCGTCGTCCACGGGGTGGGCAGGGCGGTGGCGGGGGTGGTGTGCTCGGGGAGACCGGCGAGGGCCTCGACGCGGGCGGGGCGGTACGGGGTGGGGCCGCTCCACTCCAGCAGCAGCACGGTGGCGTCGTCGTCGAGCCGCCCGTCGTGGTAGGCGAGATGACGCCGGATCAGCCGGCGCAGCGTCTCCGGTACGGGCAGTCCATCGGCATGGTGCTGGATGAGGAAGTCGGTGAAGCTTTCCAGGCCGAATTCATGTCCCCGGTGATCACGGGCCTCGGTGATGCCGTCGGTATAGAGCAGCAGCCGGTCGCCGGGCTCCAGTTGGTCCCGGCAGAGTGTGGGCGGCACACCCAGGTCGGTGCCCATGGGAGGGGCGGGCGAGCAGGACAGGGTCACGGCCGTCCGCCCGTTGCGGATGATGACCGGCGGTGGGTGCCCGAGGCTGGTCCAGGTCAGCACTCCGGTGCCGGCGTCCAGCTCGGCGAGGATGCCGGTGGCGAAGCGGTTCGAGCTGAACTGCGCCACCAGGGCCCGTTCCACCGCCTCGGCGATCTCCAGGATGCCGCAGTCCTGGCGACGGTGGTTACGGCTGGCGGCGAGCGCGAGGTTCGCGGTCAGTCCGGCGGCCGTGTCGTGGCCCATGGCGTCGAAGAGGGCCAGGTGGACGGTCTCCTTGGCGATGGCGTAGTCGAACACATCGCCGCTGACCTCATAGGCGGGCTCCATCACCGCACTGATCAGCACCCGGTCGGTGGCGAAGGTCCGGGGCGGCATGACACGCCACTCCATCTCCGCGGCCACATTCATCCTCCGGCGCCTTACCAGCCGGGCGTAGGTATCGCTCCCCCCTCGCTTGCTGACCGTCATCAGGGCGACCAGCCCGCCGAGGTTGCGCAGGTCCTGGGCCGCTTGGGCGTCCATCTCGGTGTCCGGGGCGGCGGTGGCGCGCAGCACCCCCAGCCGTTCGGTGCCGTCGAGCATCGGCACCCACCACTGGCCCGCCTCGGAGGTGCCGCCCGCGACGATGCTCCCCGTCTGGAACGCCCGGCCGGCGAGCGTGCCCTCCACCCGCACCACGTCCGCCACCGACTCCGTCTCCCCTCCGGAAACGCATGCCTGCCCGCCGAGCCGGCACAGAATGACCTGCTGGAGATCGGCGAGGTAGATCTGCACATCCAGCCAGCCGACCTTGGCCGCGTGCTTGGCGACCAGGTCCGGGAACTGCTCCAGGGTGACCACATGACTCGCGGCAATAAGGTCACCCAGCATCCGCCCCCGGGCGGCAGGACTGCTCATAGAGGCACCTTTCCTTGGGCGTCGGCCCCGCCGGGCCGTCCGGCCCGTGGGCTGTCCCTTCCGCGGCACCTCGGCTGTCCCTGCGGCCAGTGACGATGCCTGTGCTGTCGATGGTGACACCCGGACGGAGCTCGCCGACGGCGACACCGCGGTACGGCGCCTGAGCGACCCCTCCGGGTCGCGGACGGTGGGCGCTGAGTGACCGGAAGCGATGCGTCGCTCATGCCGCGCCCCGGTGCGGTGACGAGGTCACCCGACATGGTGCGGTGCCAAGTCCCTCCCTCCTAGAGCGCCAGCCGGGCAACCGCTCCGATCTCCAGCGCCACGTAGAGGGCACCGTCCGGTCCGAAGGCCAGTCCATGCGGCTCGGACGAGGCGATCGGCAGGTCGTACTCCTCGATGTGGCCGTCAGCGGTGATGGAGCCGACGCGGTTGGCTCCCCATTCGGTGAACCAGCAGTCACCGGCCGGTCCGGCGACGATCGCATGGGGCCGGGACGCGGGGTCCGGGAGGGGGAACTCGTCGATCCGGCCGTCGGTGGTGATCCGGCCTATCCGGCCGGCGCCTATCTCCACGAACCAGAGTGCGCCGTCCCCGCCGCAGGTGATCCCGACCGGAGCGGCGTTCTCGGTGGGGAGGGGGTGGAGGGTGATGTCCCCGTCGAAGCCGATACGACCGATCGCATGCGCTTGATTGAGGGTGAACCACAGGGCGTCATCGGGCCCGGTGGTGAGGGCTGAGGGGAACGCGCCGCTGAGCGGCAGCGGAAATTCCGTCACCTGGCCGTCCGTGGTGATCCGGCCGATCCGGTCGCCGTGCAGCTGGGTGAACCACAGCGCTTCATCGGGGGCGGACACCAAGCCGAAGGGACCACCGCCCGGAGTGGGGAGAGGGAATGAGCTCACCTCGCCGGTCACGGTGATCCGTCCGATCCGATGGTCCCGGCTTCGGGTGAACCACAAGGCGTCGTCGGGGCCTGAGGTGATGACGGACGGTCCGCAGGACGCGGAGTCGAGTGCGTAGCGGTCGAGTTGGCCGTCCGGGGTCAGCCGGGCGATCTCCCCCGCGTGAACCAAGGTGCACCACAGGGCACCATCCGGCCCGGTGGTGAGCGCATAGGGGCCCGCGTCCGCGTCGGAGACGGGGATCAGCTGGAACGAGGCGGTACGTCGGGTCATCGGTGGGGCTGGTCCTTTCGGCTGGGGAGCGGGGGTGAGGGAGCGGGCGGGCGTATGTGCGGGAGCGGCAGCGTCGGAGCAGGACCGGCCAGAGCCAGGCCACTACTGCTACATCAGTTGCATTAAGTATGCTGTCACGGCGCCGCCGCAGAAGCAACAAGAAATCTTGGCGAGGTCTCCGCCGCGGGGCATCAGTGAGCGGCGCAGCCGGAGTGTCGAGCGCGTCCGCAGCTCGCAGTTGAAGGCGGGCTGACGACCTGCAATCGCCAACGACACGCACACCGCAGTCAGTTGCTTGCCCACCGACGACTCCCCGCCGAGAGAACGCCACCCGCCGCCCGCACGCACCGGCAACCCCACTCGCCACCGCCCGCCCCGGGCCAACGCACCGGAACGAGTGGACATGCATGTGTCAGCGTCGGGTAGGGGTGCGTGCGACGGGGGCTCAGCAACAAGGCGGGAGCCAGAGCATGAGGACCAACAGCACCATGGCGGCCGGGATGGAGCCGGAGACCACGTCGAAGGTGTGTGCCGTTCCGGCTCCGGAGGTGCTGCCGCACATCGAGGCGCCGCAGCGCGTCGCCCCGGCCGACGCACGGGAGTTGTCCAAGCTCTTCTTCGCGCGGCTGGAGACGGTGGAGGAGGGCACCCCCGAGTACCAGTACGTGCGGAACACCCTCATCGAGATGAACCTCTCCCTGGTGCGCTATGTCGCCCGCCGGTTCTCCAGCCGGAGGGAATCCCTGGAGGACGTCCTCCAGGTCGGGACGATCGGCCTGATCAAGGCGATCGACCGCTACGACCCCTCCCGTGACGTGGAGTTCACCACGTTGGCCGTCCCGTACATCCAGGGCGAGATCAAGCGGTTCTTCCGCGACACCACGTGGTCGGTGCGGGTGCCGCGGCGTCTCCAGGAGCTCCGGATCGACCTCGCGCGGGCCCGGGAGCAGCTGGAGGGGGAGGGCAGCCACGAGCCGTCCGTCGCGGAGCTGGCCGACCACCTCGACATGCCCGAGAGCGAGGTGGAAGAGGGCCTGGTGGCCTGCAACGGCTACGACAGCGACTCCATCGACCGGCCCATCCAGGCCGGCGGTGGCGGCAAGCAGCAGACCGGTCTCGTCGCCGACCTCATCGGCGCCGAGGACCCCGCCCTCGGCCTCGCTGAGGACATCCAGGCCCTCAAGCCCCACCTGGCCAAGCTCAACGACCGCGACCGCACCCTCCTCCAACTGCGCTTCGGGGCAGAGATGACACAGGCCGAGATCGGCGAGGAGCTGGGCCTCTCGCAGATGCATGTCTCACGCCTGCTGACCCGCGCCTGCACCACCCTGCGTCAGGCACTGCTCGTCGAGGAATGAAGCGCCCGTCGTGACGGTGGCTCAGAGGCGTGATGAGGAAGCGTCGGGCGGTCAGGGTAGGTGCCGACCGGGTGCGGGTCCACGCCGCGCGCGCCGGTCCCGCGCGTGATCACCCGGCCTGGCTGCTGTCCTTCAGGCTGCCCCAGCCGTGCCATCGGTCGATCTCGATCCAGGCGCTGACCCGACGGCGGTCCCGCTGCGGGTACGGCTTGCCGAGGTAGTGCTGCGCCAGCCGGTCGATATCGGTGAGCGCGTCGTCGGCGCGGATTTCGGCGACGTGGCCGATGAGGCTGAGGTGCGTGTACCAGTTGCCCTCGTCCAGCACGGTGAGCGTGACCCGGGGATCGTTGCGGAGGTGCGCCAGCCGTTTACGGCCTTCATCCATGTTGACCAGCACCCGGCCGTTGTCCCAGAGGTACCAGGTGGCCGTCGAGACCGGCTGCCCGTCCGCCCGCAGCGTCGTGATGACCGCCGGATTCGCCTTCCCCAGCATGGTGACTGCCGCATCGGGAAGCGGTGGTTTCGACATCTGAGGTGCCCTCCACTACGGCGCCGCCCGCCGGCCGCGACGCTCGACATGATCGACATCAACGACTCTACTCAGCTCACCCCCCACCTTCCTGTTGACCGGGCGACCGGGGCGGCCGCCGCCCGGCGCCCCTGGCCCCTATTCGGCGGCCACCGGCCGGGAAGGGCACCGGGTGACCGGCTCACCAACGGCATTCGATCCCACCGACCCCACCGGTCCCACCGTGGTGACGGCCGGCTTCCGGAGCAGCAGCATCGCGGCGTCGTCATGGAGCTCGCCGCCCACATGCGTGAGCAGATCCTCATGGAGCGCGGCGAGCGTGCGGGACGGCTCTTCCGAGAGATGCACCGCCAGCCGCTCGTCGAGCGGGTAGAACTCCCGCTCATGGTCGCGGGCCTCGGTCACGCCGTCGGTGTAGAAGAGCAGCTGATTCCCGTCGGCCAGCGCTACTTCCTGGAGGACCGGGGACTCGTCGGCCAGGGCCCGCAGGCCGAGCGGCGGGGTCGGCCGGGCCGGCTCCACGGGCAGCACGCCCGCGTCCTGGACCAGCAGCGGAGCGGCGTGCCCGCAGTTGACCAGCTCCATCCGGTCGGCGTCGGGGTAGCCGGCGATCACCGCGGTGACGAAGTCGTCCGGGCCGAGGTTGCGCGCCAGGCTCCGTTCGATGCGGTGGACGACATCGAGGAGATCCGGCTCGTCGTAAGCCGCCTCCCGGAAGACGCCCAGGACCAGGGCGGCGACGCCGACCGCCGGCAGCCCTTTGCCGCGTACGTCGCCGACGATGAGCCGGATGCCGTAGGGCGTGGGCACCAGTGCGTACAGGTCGCCGCCGATCCGCGCCTCGGCTGCGGCGGCGCTGTACCGGACCGCCGCCTGGAAGGGCCCCACGGTCGCGGGGACCGGCTTGAGGAAGGCGTGCTGTGCGGCCTCGGCGACCGAGCGGACCGCGGCCAGTACCTGTTCACGACGCCTGCGCAGGCTCGCGGCCAGACTGCTGGCCAGGGTCACGGCGGACAGGGCGGACAGCACGATCGCCAGCTCACGGTCCGACGTCCCGGCATGGATCCCGACGGCCGCGCCCAGCCCCACGGCCAGCGCACCGATGCGGAGTACTCCCCACGGCCCGCTGGTCGCGGCGGCCAGCGCGGGACCGACGGCGAGCAGCGGCAGCCAGCTCATCCCGGTACCGCCCGTCAGGGCGAGGAACGTGACGGCCGCGATGATCAGAACCGGTACTACGGAGGCGAAGTGCCGGCGGACACCCGCGCCGCCGGACTCGCCCCGCGGCGGGACAGCGCGCCGGGCAGCCGTCCGCAGCGCGGAGAGCGGATGCGCAAGCTGCCACTGCGGCCGGTGGTCGTGGTGGTGGATTCGGGCTGGGCGCATCCTCGTCCGCGGCTCGCTTCCCTGCTCATGGCACTTACGTGCCTAAATGTCCGTTTCATCTAGGAAACGGGTGCAGAGGGGCGGCCGCAAGGACCGGGATTTCAGATAGTGAGCGACAGTCCCCTGGTCACGCGGCCCGCGGTCGGAATCAGCCGGTTCCGGATCTCGTCGATACGGGCGACCCGGTCCGCCCGCAGGGAGACGCCGAGGGAGCCGAGCGTTGCGCCGCTGTACACCGGTACCGCGACGCAGAACGTCCCGAGGGCGTACTCCTCCATGTCCGTCACCGCCGGTGTCAGGGGCGTCGTGCCGAGCCGCCGGAGGAGTTCGGCGCGGCCGGTGATGGTGCGCGGGGTGAGATCGGCGAGGGGATGCCGTGCGAGGTAGTCGTCGCGGGCCTCGTCGTCCAGCTCGCTCAGCACGCATTTGCCCAGCGCCGTGGCGTGCCCGGCGTCCTCGAAGCCCACCCAGAGATCCACCCGCGGCGCCCGCGGGCCGTCGACGATCTCGGCAACCCGGATCTCGCCGTCCTCGTAGAAGGTCAGGTAGGCGGCGGCCGAGAGCTCGTCGCGCAGCGCCGCCAGCGCGGGACGGACCCGGCTCAGCAGCGCCTGGCCCCGCCCGCCGGCATGCAGCGTGGTCAGCTTCTCGCCCAGGACGAAGCCGCCGTCGTCCAGCTTCCGGATGTATCCGTCGTGCGCCAGCGTGCGCAGCAGGTGGTACGTGGTGGCCAGGGGCAGCCCCGTCTCCCGTGCCAGCTGCTTCGCCGGCGCACCGCCCTCGTGCGCGCCGACCGCCTCCATCAGCCGGAAGGCTCGCTGGACGGACGTGATGAGGGTGGGGCCCTCTCCGTTGCCCATACGTTCAGCCTGCTCCTGGCGCCCCACCCGGGCAAGGGCCGCCCCGCCGAAGAATGCCGTCGCTTGCGGACGGTATGCGCCGGGGCACACGCGGCAGGCAAGGCGATCGAGGCGGCGGACGAGGAGCCGGCCGCCTCGCCTCGGGACGTTGCGCTGCGCTGATCAGATCTCGTCCCACGGGGCGGCCCCGTACAGGCTCCGCACCGTGCGCACCAGCTCCGCATCCGCCGGATACCGGGTGTCGTCGATCGCCGAGACCGCGGCCACCCCTTGGGAGTTGCAGACGAACGCCCCGTCGAAGGAGGCCAAGTCGTCGGTGTGGACCGGCCGTTGTGCCCACGAGATCCCGGCCCGGTCCAGTTCCTGCCGGAGCACCAGCATGGTGGTGCCCTGGAGGGCGGGCGCGTCGGGCCAGACGACCGTCGCGCCCTCGATGAAGCCGACGTTGGTGATCGCGCCCTCGGCCACCGCGCCGTCCGGCGCCACCAGAAGCGCCTCGTCGTACCCCTCCTGCTGCACCCGGTTCCGGTGGTACCGCTGCCCGAAGCCGCCGAGATGCTTGAGATGGGCCGCGGGCCGCTGGTACGCCACACTGCGCAGCCTCTGCGCGGCCTCGGGCTCGGGGACCGGGGGACGGACGGTGATCACCGTGACCGGTCCGTCGCCGGGCTCGGGTCGGTACACGTAGACACGGACGGCTGCGTCGTGGCTCCGTTCCCGCAGGGCATGGCGGATCCTGCCGCGGACCAGCTCGCCGTCCAGCTCCACACCGAAGAGTTCACGGGTGGCCGCGTCCAGTCGCCGCAGATGGAACTCCAGCCCGCGTACCCGGCCTCCCTTGACCTGCATGGCCGTGAAATGCCCCTGGCCGCTCAGCATCTCGAACAGCAGGGGATCGGCCTCGGTGGCACGGCCGTTGATCTCTATGTGGGGCGTGGGCGAATCGCTCATGATCAGCATCCTAGGGCGCGTGGCGGTCGGCAGTCGGGCGGGCAGTCACCGGTCTCGCCGTGCGCGGCACCGGCCCTGACCCTCACGTGGCACCCCTCGGCAGCACTTATCCACCGCATCAGAACACATATTCGATTACGGGCGTACCCTTGCGGCATGGCCAGGCATCTTCAGGGCTCGCTCTTCGACCAGACCGACGAGGTCCGGCTCGGTCCGCTGCGCGGGATACGCCGGTCCGAGCTCGGCGACGGAGCCTGGATCGATCTGCTGCCCGGGTGGCTGAGCGGGGCCGACGCACTGTTCGAGCAGCTCGCCACGGAGGTTCCCTGGCAGGCCGAGCGCCGGCGGATGTATGAGCAGGTGGTGGACGTACCGCGACTGCTCTCCTTCTACCAGGCCGACGACACCCTGCCGCATCCCGCCCTGGACGAGGCGAGGGACGCCCTCTCCGCCCACTACGCCACCGAGCTGGGCGAACCGTTCACCACAGCCGGCCTCTGCTACTACCGGGACGGCCACGACAGCGTGGCCTGGCACGGCGACCGGATCGGCCGCGGCAAACGGGAGGACACGATGGTCGCGATCCTGTCCGTAGGTGCGCCCCGCGATCTCCTGCTGCGACCGCGGCGTGGCGGCGGCTCGATACGGCACCCGCTCGGGCACGGCGATCTGCTCGTGATGGGCGGCTCCTGTCAGCGGACTTGGGAACATGCGATCCCCAAGACCGCCCGAGCCGCCGGGCCGCGGATCAGCATCCAGTTCCGGCCGCACGGCGTGCACTGAACGCCGGGACGACGTTCCCGCGACATGGCAGAGGGCCCCCGAGCCGGTGATCGGCTCGGGGGCCCGGGAACTGCTGGGGGCGCCGCGATCAGTGTCTGTGGCACACCAGGTGGCCGCGGTGCCACGTCCGCGTCCAGTGGCCCGGGTGGCGGTGGCCGTGCCGGTCACGCCAGGCCGGGTGCCAGGACCGGACCCAGTGGCCGCGGACCATATGACACCGGTCCCGGTCGACATGCTTCGTGGCGGAATGGTCGCCGTGGTGCGACGGCGTGGCCGAGGCCACCCCCACCGAGGAGAAAGCCGCGCCTCCGGCGAGGGCCACGGTGGCGGCGCCGAGAGCGAGGGCGCGCTTGAACCCGTCAATCATTGTGGATCATGCCTTTCTGCATTGCCGTGATGTTGGCTGCCCCGCCGTTGGCCGGGCAGGAATGACCATGCACCCGTGGCGCTCACTCCATCCCGCCAACGCCCATGGTTTTACACAATGCAGACAGAAGCCGGAGAAAAGCAGAAATCCTATAAATATGGTCGATAGGCGGGAAATCGCAGGATGGGGGACAGTCCCGAAAACATCGACCGGGGCGTGACAGGAATTTTGCGCGCCCCCGGGCCGGCCCGCCTCAATCCGGCGCGTTCTCTTCCAACAGCGCCACAATGGCGGCGTGCCCCGTCTCCCGGTGGTACTCGGCCGTGTGTGTTCCGTCCGGCGCGCGGACAATGAGCACCACCAATTCGGTGCCCTCGGGGCGGGGGCTGCGCTGGATCTCGCACCGGCTGTCCGGGGAGGCGCCCGCCTTCCGGCGCAGCTCGCTTTCGACGTCCTTGCCGCTTTCCGCGCGTGCCAGGTGCCACGCTGTTCGGCCCTGTGCGTCGGTGAGCTGCGGGCTGGCGCCGTGGCGCAACAGCGCCCGTACGACCGCGATCGATCCCCGCTCGGCCGCCGCCATCAACGGGGTCCGGCCGCGGTGGCCCGCGTCCGGATCGGCCTGCCCTTCCAGCAGTAGCTGAGCGGTCCGGTGGTGGCCGTTCTCGGCCGCCCACATCAAGGGGGTGTAGGAAGTGCCGTCATCCTCCCTGAGGTTGGGATCGGCGCCGTGGGCGAGCAGGGCGCGCACCGCCTCCTCATGGCCCCAGCAGGCCGCCGCACACAGCGGCAGCCCCTCGCTTCCCGGCTCCCCCCTGCTCTCCGTATCGGGGGCGGCTCCGGCTTCGAGCAGCAGTCGCACCAGTTCCGCCTGCCCCGAGACGGCGGCCAGGTACAACGGCGTCGCCCCGTCGGCGTCCGGCGCGGACGGGGAGGCCCCCTGTCGCAGGAGCGCCGACACCGTGTCCGCCTGGTCCTCGTATAGGGCGGTGATGAGTTGTGAGGTCAACGCCTCGGTCATACAGGGTCCTTCCTGATGGGAGCCGGCTCCGCCGCAGCGTACGAGGTCCCGCCGCAGACCGCCGCGGCCGTGGCGCACCTGGCGACGGCGGGGCGGGATGCGGTGTGCCGTGGGCTCAGCTCCCGTTCGGGAAGGGCCGGTCCAGGTGATGGCGGAGGATCACTGCGGCAGCCTCCGGGGGGCTGGCCGACCAGGACGCTGGTGCCGAGGCCGGCCGACAGGGCGAACAGGCTGATCGCCTCGGCGACGACGCCCCCTGCCATCCCCTCTCACCGCCCCGCCAGTTGCTCCACGGCCGTCAGGACCCGGCCCGCCCCGTCCTCGGTGCCGATCAGTGCCGCGACCTGCCGGGCGCGATGACGGTACCGGGGGTCGTGCACGGCCTTGCGTAGCGCCTCCGCCAGGTTTTCCGTGGAGAGTCGCCGGAACGGCACCTTTTCGGGGCTGACCCTGAGTGCGGTGAGACGCGACGCCCAGAAGGGCTGGTCCAGCATCATCGGTACAGGGACGGCCGGGACGCCCGCGCGCAGACCGGCCGCCGTGGTGCCGGCCCCCGCGTGATGGACGACGGCCGCCATCTTCGGGAACAGCCAGGAGTGCGGCACCTCGCCCACGGTCAGCACATCGTCCCCGTCCACGGACAGGCCGGCCCAGCTGGCCTGGACGACGCCGCGTACTCCGGCGAGTTTCAGGGCTCGGGCCACGAGCCGACCCAGCCGCTCCGGATCCCTGGGCTGCATACTGCCGAATCCCACATACACCGGTGGCGGGCCGGAGGACAGGAAGTCCGCGAGCCGGGGTTCCGGTGTCCAGTCGGGGCTCTCCGACGGCCACCAGTAGCCCGCCACCTCCATTCCCCGTCGCCAGTCGGCAGGCCGGGGGACCACCACCGGGCTGAAGCCGTGCTGGACGGGCCAGGTGGCCCGCCGCCGTTCGAGGGCGGCCGGCGGCACACCCAGCCGGCGCTCCAGATGGCGCACGCCCGTGGCGAAGGCTCGGGTCAGCAGGGACTCGGCGCACCGTGCCGCGGTCCGGTTGGCGAACGGTCCCATCGACGGCATGTCGAAGATGACCGGCGGGAACTCCCGGGTGGGCGCGAGGGGTTGCAGGAAGACACCCAGGCTGGGCAGTCCCAGACCCTCCGCCGCCACGAGCCCGAGGGGTGCCAAACCGCTGGACAGCAAGACGACTTCGGCTCCCGCCGCACAGGCCTCCGTCACCGCGTCGGCCATCTCCGGTGCCAACTCGCGTGCCAGCTTTATCTGTTCGACCTTGGTGAGACCGGCCCCCGAGCCGCCCTTACCGGGTCCGGTTCCCTCCCGGGAATCCGCCCCGGAGGCGGCGTACCGGTCGAGCGGAAGCGGGCGGAATCCGAGGCCGCTGCGGCGGACCGCTTCGGCCGAGCGCGCATGGGTGGCCATCACCACCCGGTGCCCGGCTTGCCGCAGCCGGGCACCGAGGCCGGTGTAGGGAGCCACGTCGCCGTGCGACCCCGCGGTAGCGATGAGGATGTGCATAGTCGGCAGTGTTCCGTTCCCTGAGTTCCGGCGATTCCGACCACGTACCGCTTCACCCGGGTGGGCTATCCGCCGCAGTCCCGTGGAGCCGAAAACGCTTGTCTTCCTGCACGGTTGTGCAGGGCGGCCGCGGTCAGTCCCGGCGGGCGATCACCCGGTAGGCGTTGGAGAGACGGGTGCGCCGGGTGAGGGGCGCGAGCAGGATGTCGATTCCGAAGAGGACGAGCAGGGCGGGCGCGGCGGCCAGCAGGGACAGCCTGCGGACCCAGCGGCTGACCGGGCCGGGCTTTCTGGGCAGCCACGGCAGATCCTCGCCCGGCAGCACACAGTTGAGCACGTTCACGGCCGCGGAGGTCAGATCCGTCGGGATGTGCGGCTCCCGCCGGTTGGTGGCCACCACGGTGAAGCCCTGCTCGGTCAGCGCGCCGCAGAGGTTGTCCAGGGGGATGAGGTGCAGATGCTGGGGCTGGAGCCAGGGGCCCCACCAGCGGCCGAGTAACCGGGCGGCTGCGGACTGGGGGTCGGGTACCTCGATCAGGAGATGCCCGCCGCGTCGCAGCGCGGTATGCGCGGCGGCCAGTTCCTGCCGGGGCGCCAGCGTGTGTTCCAGGTAGTGGTACATGCTCACCACGTCGTACTGGCAGGTGAGTTGGCCCGCCAGACCGGCGAAGGAACCCCGGTAGGCACGGGCGATCCGGCCGTTGCGTACGCCGATCTCGACGCCTTCGCCCCAGTCGAGCCCGTGGAATTCGGTTCGCGGATGGATTCTCCGGGCCTCGGCGCAGAAGTGGCCGTGACCGGTGCCCACATCCAGCCAGCGTGCGGGGCGCCCGAACGGGAGCAGTGCCCGCGCGCGGGCCCGGTAGAGCTTGACCGCGAGGGGCGAGGCAGCCATCCGCGCCATTGTTGCCTCGCCCAGGCCGTCGTAGCAGTCGCGGTAGTAGAAATCCAGCCCGTCCGCGCTCAGCCGCGGGTTCTGGAAGACGTGCCCGCAGTTGCGGCACTGGTCGAGTACGAAGTTCCCCGGTTTGCGCTGGGGATGGTTGGTGGTGCGCAGCCGGCGGCGCAGACGGGCGGAGGTGCACCAGGGGCAGGTGGCGCGCTCCGGATCGAAGAACCGGTCCAGCCCGTGTGCCAGTTCGTCCTGGTAGCGGGGTCTGTGGGCGGCGATCTGCTCGCTTCGCTTGTTCGTCACGGGGAGCCCCTTTCAGCTGTAGTCCTGGTGGCGTGGGCGTGGCTGTCGGTATGGACGGTGGACGCGGTACGCGAGATTGGATTCCCTCGGCCGTACGGCCAGCAGGCCGAGCCGGACCGGCGGGTCGGGACGGGCGGCCGGCTGCCGGTGCGCCGTCCCGAGCGCGCAACGCGACGGGAGGGCCGGGTGGGGCTGCTGCGGCCGGCCGGGGCAGCGTCCGGCGCTCACGAGGCCGCTGCCGTACGGGTGCGGTTGCGCGCACGGGAACGTGGTGTGGAGAACCGGCGTACGCAGGGGCGCTCCACTCCCGCGTACAGCAGCCATGAGGCCAGCAGGACGACGGGGAGGCCTACCAACACCACATCGAGATTGCTCCAGCCGTGCCCGCGCAGCCCCAGGTACAGCAGCCCCAGCACCAGGAAGTGCACGAGGTACATGGCGTAGGAGAGTTCACCGAGGAACACGCAGGGCCGGGTGCGCAGCAGCGAGCGCCGGCCGCGCAGATCCAGCTCCGCGGTGGCGTACACGAGTATGACGAGCGGTGCCACGGTCGAGGCCGCGTACAGGAAGCGCTGCGGCAGGAACGCGGGGTTCATGATGACCGCGCTGATGACACCCAGCGCGGCCGGCAGCACCCCTATCCGCGGGATCCGCAGGCCCGACGAGGCGATCCGCGCCGCCATCATCCCCAGCACGAACTCGGGCAGCCGGACGATCGGCAGCATGTACAGGAACCAGTACTCGGGAAAGGAGGAGCCATCAGGGTTGACCACGAGCGCACAGAACAACGGCAGCGACCAGACGACCGCGATCGCCGTTACCGCGCCGATCAGCAGTCCACGGGGCGACAGCCGCTTGACCCTGGGCAGCAGTACGGGGAAGAGGAAGTAGAAGAACATCTCGGCGGCGAGGGACCAGGAAACCGGGTTGCCCGCGGAGACGAAAAGGTGGCCGGGGACCCAGGTGTGCACCAGGAAGAGGCTGGCCAGACCGGCCGCCATCCCGGAGCCCGTGGTGACGGCCGCCGTACCGGCACTGGCCAGCGCGGCGACCACCACACACCAGGTGAGGACGTGATTGGGGAAAATCTTGGCGGCCCGTCTACGCCAGAAGGCGCGTGCGGTGTCGTCCGGGCGGGCCGAGTGCGTCAGCACATAGCCGCTGAGAATGAAGAACAGCGAGACCGAGCTTCCGCCCAGCCATACTTCGGGCCCGAGGGTCTCGGCGAGATGCGGATCGATTATCAGCCTGCTGTGCGTATAGAGAACCCCGACCGCGGCGGCGAAGCGCAGACCGGTCAGCGACGGCAACCGTTTGGGGACGGCGGACGCGCGGTCCGCGGCCGGTGGTGGCGCCTCCCCGTGCTCGGCAAGGGGGCTGCCCGCCATGGCGGTTGGCTCGGACGACGGACCGGAATGAGGGTGCACGAGGGGCCTCCTGCGGGGGAAACTCCCGGGCCCGAGGCACCACTGATTGACGTACGGCTGCGCCGGTGGGTCGCCCGGGACCGGATGGAAGGACTGGTCCTTGCCCCGTGCGGAGGAATGGGCGGCCCGTCGCGCGGATAGCACGATTGACCCACCGCGGCACGCCCCGTGCATAGGGCGGGTGCCCCGATTTCACTCGTACGGTCCAGCGTTTGGTGACGGCGCCGGGCCGCCGCCGTACAGGTGATTCCTGCGGTCCTGTGGCCGGGCGGGTGTGGGGCGCGGCGGGGCCAGGAAGAGATACGTCCGCGCCGCGATGTCACGCCCCCGGGCCGCGCACGGTGCCGAAAGCCCCTCGACGAGGGTGGGTCAAAAACGACGCGACCGCATCCGGCCCGACCCCCTTGCCCGGTCCAACCCCCACCAGAGGTTCCGAGTTGAAGCACACCCGCGTATCGACGCCCCGCACCGTCCTCACCGGTGCCGCTCTGGTGGTGGCCCTGACCGCCGCCACAGTCACCCTGAAGTCCGCCGAGGCCGCCCCCGCCAAGGCCCCCGATCCGCCGACGGCCACCGCCGCCGGACAGCGCGCCAAGGGCATCACCTCCACCCTCGGCGCCGACGGCGCGGGCGCCTACTACGACGCCAAGCACCGCAGACTCATCGTCAATGTCACCACCGAGGCCGCCGCGGCCAAGGCGCGGGCGGCCGGTGCCGAAGCCAGGGTGGTCAAGCACTCGCTCGCCTCGCTGGACGCCGCCCGCGCGACTCTCAAGAGGCAGGCCACCATCCCCGGCACCTCCTGGGGGATGGACCCCAGGAGCAACAAGGTGGTCATCACCGCCGACCGCACGGTCCGGGGCGACAAGCTGGCGCAGCTCAAGCGGGTCGCCTCCGGGCTCGGTGACCGGGCCGTCCTCAGACAGTCCACGGGCACCCTCCGGCCGCTGATCGCCGGCGGCGACGCCATCTGGGGGACCCGGGCGCGCTGCTCGCTCGGCTTCAACGTCACCAGGGGCGGACAGCCGTACTTCCTGACCGCGGGGCACTGCACCAACGCCGTACGGAGCTGGTCCGCGACACAGGGCGGCGAGGAGATCGCGGTGACGGAGGCCGGCACCTTCCCCGGTGACGACTACGGGATCGTGAAGTACACCGCCGCCGGCATCGTGCACCCCGGTCAGGTGGATCTCTACAACGGCAGCATGCAGCCCATCACCCGGGCAGGCGATCCGATCGTGGGCCAGAAGGTGCAGCGCAGCGGCGGCTCCACGCATGTGCACGACGGTGACGTCATCGCCCTCGAAGTGACCGCCAACTACCAGGAGGGCGCGGTCGACGGTCTGATCCAGGCGACCATCTGCGCGGAGGCCGGGGACAGCGGCGGCTCGCTCTTCGAGGGCGACGCCGCGCTCGGTATCACCTCCGGCGGCCGGGGCGACTGCTCCGCGGGCGGGGTGACCTACTACCAGCCCGTGCGCGAGGCCCTCGAAAAGACCGGGGCGCAGCTCGGCTGACCCCGCCGGAGCGCACGACGTAGGCCGGGGACCGCTCGCCACGCGCTCCCCGGAGACCACGGGCCTGTCCGGCGGATCAGAGCCGCCGGACAGGCCCTGGCACTGCCGTGACCAGGCCACCTGTCGGGACGTCAGCCGGCAGGTGAAAGAGTGTCCCGTTGAGCGACGACGGGGCCCGGTGGCGGGCCGGGGGCGGACGGGGTGGGGCACGCATGAATGCGCAGGGGCGGGAGAACGACGGCCGGGGCCAGGGGGGCCACGTCCTGCCGGATGACACGGTTCCGCTGCGGCCGGGCCTGGGTAACCACCAGGCGACCACGTCTCGCGAGACGTACGACGGCGGGGCGGGAAACCCGGCGGGTGAGCAGCGGGCTCCGATCCCGTCCCCGGCCGGTGAGCCGATATCCGAGCCGAAGCGGTCGGGGAGTGGCGCCTCGGGTCTGCTGAAGTCCAGCGCCGTCATGGCGGCGGGCACCTTCGTCTCCCGCATCACCGGCTTTCTCCGGACGCTCGTCATGGCCGCGGCGATCGGCGTCGGCAGCCTCAACGACTCCTACCAGGTCGCCAATGTCCTGCCCACGATGATCTACATCCTGGTCGGCGGCGGTGCGCTGAACGCCGTCTTCGTGCCGCAACTCGTGCGCGCCATGAAGCAGGACGACGACGGTGGTGACGCGTACGCCAACCGTCTGATCACCCTCGTCATGGTGGTGCTGGGGAGCGTCACGGTCCTCTGTGTGCTGGCGGCGCCGCTGCTGGTGCACCTGATGTCGCCGGATATCGCCGCTGACCCCCGCCGGATGGCGGTCACGGTGGCGTTCGCCCGGTACTGCCTGCCCACCATGTTCTTCATGGGCGCACATGTGGTGCTCGGTCAGATCCTCAACGCCCGGGGGCGCTTCGGCGCGATGATGTGGACGCCGGTGCTCAACAACATCATCATCCTCGCGACCTTCGGGGGCTTCATCTGGGCCTTCGGCAGCTTCACCGACTCCCGCGTCGGTGCCGCCACCATCACCCCCGAAGGGGTACGGCTCCTGGGCCTCGGCACCCTCCTGGGCCTCACCGTACAAGCGCTGGCGATGCTGCCGTATCTGCGCGACGCCCGGTTCCGACTCCGCCCGCGCTTCGACTTCCGCGGTCATGGTCTCGGCAAGGCCATGGGTCTGGCCAAATGGACGCTGCTCTTCGTACTCGCCAACCAGGCCGCTCTGATCGTCGTCACACAACTCGCCACCAAGGCCGGCTCCCTCGCCGAACGGGCCGGGCACAGCGGCTCCGGGATCACCGCCTACAACTACGCCCTGCTGCTGTGGCAGATGCCGCAGGCCATCATCACGGTGTCGGTGATGACCGCGGTGCTGCCCCGGATGTCGCGTGCGGTTCAGGACGCGAATGTGACCGCGATCCGCGACGACATCTCCTATGGACTGCGGACCTCCGCCGTCGCCATCGTGCCCTGCGCGTTCGCCTTCCTGGCGCTGGGTGTGCCGATGGCCACGCTGCTCTACGCCGGCGCCGACGCCGAGGGCGCCCGGGGTATCGGCTACATCCTCATGGCCTTCGGTCCGGGGCTCATTCCCTACTCGGTGCAGTACGTCGTCCTGCGCGGCTTCTACGCCTACGAGGACACCAAGACCCCCTTCTACAACACCGTCATCGTCGCCGCGGTGAACGCCGCCGTGTCCGGGGCGTGCTTCGTCCTTCTCCCGGCCCGTTGGGCCGTCGCGGGAATGGCCGCCTCGTACGGTCTGGCCTACGCGGTCGGGGTCGGCACCGCCTGGCGCCGACTGCGCAAGCGGCTGGGCGGCGATCTGGACGGCTCACGCGTGCTGCACACCTATGCCCGGCTGAGCGCCGCGGCGATCCCCGCGGCGCTCGTCGGCGGCGGTGTGGCCTACGCCCTCACCCGGGCCGTCGGCAGCGGCGTACTGGGCTCACTTGTGACGCTGCTGGCCGGTGGGGGTGTCCTGCTCGGGGTCTTCGTGCTCCTCGCGCACTGGATGCGGGTGGCGGAGCTCAGCGCCATGGTCGGCACGGTCCGGGGACGCCTCGGCCGCTGAACCCGGGCGGAGCGGCCGAAGGACGCGCGACCGTCAGTCGGCGAAGCGGCGGACGTAACGCTTCTGCCAGGGGGTTTCGACGGCCCGGGGATGGTAGTTCCGGCGTACGAAGTCCACTGCCTCGCCGGCCGGAACGCCGTCCAGGACAGCGAGACAGGCGAGCGCCGTCCCGGTCCGGCCATGGCCCCCGGCGCAGGCGACCTCGACACGTTCGGCGTCGGCCCGCGCCCAGGCCGCACGGAGCACCGCTTGGGCCTCGGGGTGACTGCTGGGCAGCCGGAAGTCGGGCCAGCGCAGCCACCGGGATTCCCAGGGGACCTCGGGGGGATGCTTGCCGAGGAGATGGACGGCGAAGTCCGGCGTGGGGCCCTCCGGCAGCGGTCGGCTGAGCCCCCGGCCTCGGATCAGGCGACCGGAAGGAAGTCTCAGGACTCCGGCGTCGGCAGCGTTCCAGGTAGCGGTCATGTCCACACCGTAGCGGTGCAGCCGATCAAGGGCGGGGCATCCAGCCGTAGTTGGTGCCGCTCACTCCTGAGGACGGTCGGCGGCCGGTGCGCGCTCGGCGTATCAGGATCGGAGCGAGCCGAGCGGCAGCGCCGGTGTTTTGCGGCGCCTCCGATGCGCGCTCTGCCATTCGAGTGAGGGGGCGTCAAGGCGCTTGCAGGTGTGCTCACCCCAATGGATAACTGGTCACATTCCAATCCGGTGGGCTGCCCATTCCTCTCGGGGAGTGGCAACTCGCCTGCCCTTATGCCCGATTGAGCGTGCAGGCGGGATGCGGTCCTGGCATCCGCGGCAGGCGCCCTCCCACGCTTGAGGAAGTGCATTCACCACTCGGCGCCCCTCCGCGGGGACCGGCTGGTGCGGTAGCTCACGTCACCTTTTTCTGGGGGCGTCATGCGAACTGTCCGCACGTTGCGATCCCTCCTCGGGATCTGTGCGCTGACCCTGGTACTGACCGTGGCGATGGCCGCGGCTCCGACCAGGGCACACGCTCAGACTCCGGTCCTGTGCAGCGAGAACTCGCTGGTCAACGCGATCAACTCGGCAAATGCGGCCGGCGGGGACACCCTGGCACTCTTTCCGTTCTGCACCTACCAGCTCACCAGCGCTCACGGGACCTCGCCCCACGGGCCGGTGGGACTCCCGCCGATCACCACCCCGATCACCCTGATCGGTCTGGGAGTCACCATCACCCGCGCCCCTGGCGCGCCGGCCTTCCGGATTCTCCAGGTGGAGGGCGCCGCGAACGTGCCGGGCACCAAGGGCCAGTTGAGTGCGGTGGGTATTTCCCTCCGCGGCGGCAGCGCGGTGTCTCCGTATCCGGGAGGCGGGCTCTCGAACCTGGGCGGCACGGTCTCGATGCTCTCCAGTTCCGTCACCGGCAACACCGCCGTCGCCGGGGGCGGCATCTACAACGACAACGGCAGCATCACGCTGACCACCAGCTCCGTCACCGGTAACCAGGCCACCTCCAGCGGGGGCGGCATCTACGTCAACTCGGGTGGTGTGACGTTGCTGGGCACGGTGGTGCGCGACAACACCCCGGACAACTGTGCTCCGTCAGGCAGCGTAGTGGGCTGCACCTGACGGTCGGCCGAGGTCTCGGCCACCTGCTCCACCAGGCAATCCCCACTCAACCGTCGATGGCGAAGACCGCCATCCGGTTTCGGTTGAGCACTCCCCTCACACACCTCACCGAAGGAGCACCAACATGCCCATCTCTCCCAACCAGGGATCGACCGGCGGCGGGACCACGGTCGTCATCACCGGTACCAACCTCGGCGGCGCCACCGCCGTGAAGTTCGGCACGAAGAACGCCACCATCACCGCCAACACGCCCACCTCGGTCACCGTGACATCGCCGTCCGGTACCGGCACCGTACCGGTGACCGTGACAACCCCCGGCGGGACCAGCAACCCGCTGCAGTTCTTCTATGTCGGGGCGCCGTTCAAGTCCAGCCTCTCCCCGGTGACCGGCGTCACCGCGGGCGGCAACACCGTCACCATCAACGGCACCGGTCTGAGCACCGCCACCGCGGTCAACTTCGGTGCCACCGCCGCCACCCCGACCGTGGTCAACGACGGCCAGCTGACCGTCACCGTGCCGGCGGGTGCGGCACCCGGACCGGTGAGTGTCTCGGTCACCACCGCCGGCGGCACCAACAACGGCCTGTCGTACACCTACATCGACGCGCCCACGATCGTCAGTCTGAACCCCACCTCCGGTCCGGCGAGCGGCGGTACGGTCGTGACCATCACCGGCACCAACCTCAGCACCACCCAGTCGGTCACCTTCGACGGCACCCTCGCGCCGTTCTCCGTCCTCAGCGACACCAGCCTCTCGGTCGTCACCCCGGCCGGAACCGCCGGTGCCGTTGATGTCACCGTGACCACCAGCGGTGGCAGCGCCACTGCCGCCGGCGGCTTCACCTACGTCGCCGGACCCGGCATCTGACCGGACCTTGAGCCGCCGCCGCCTGGTCCTGTGACCAGGCGGCGGCGGACAACCTGCCCGGACAGGGAGCACCGTCCCTGTCCGGGCCTCTCTCCCTTCCCATGACGAGCCTCGGCGCGGTACCTCTCCTCGGGGGCCGGCCGGGGCTCACGCCCACGAAGGACCATGGCCGTGAATCGCTCCGCACACCCGCCCACCTCCTCCGCAGCGCCGTCCCTGGCGGCCACGCCCACCGTCACCTCCGTCTCTCCCACGTCCGGTTCGACCGCGGGTGGCACTGCGGTGACGGTGACCGGCACCGGCTTCACCGGCGCCACCGCCGTCCGCTTCGGCGCCACGCACGCGGCGTCCTTCGTCGTCAACTCCGACACCCAGATCACCGCCACCAGCCCGGTCGGCAGCGGAACGGTGCAGGTCACCGTGACCACCCCCAGCGGCACCAGCAACCAGTTCGTCACCTACAGCTATGTCACCGCCCCGGTACCGAGCCTCACGTCGATGAGTCCGGCTTCGGGTCCGGCGTCGGGTGGGACGGTGGTGACGTTGTCGGGTTCGGGGTTTTCGGGTGCGACGGCGGTGCGGTTCGGTGGGGTGTCGGCTGCGTTTACGGTGAATTCGAGTTCGCAGATCACGGCGACGGCACCGCCGGGTTCGGGGACGGTCGCGGTGACGGTGACGACGCCCGCGGGCACGAGCAATGGTGTGTCGTTCACTTACGTCTCCGCGTCCGTGCCGGTCCTGACCTCGGTCAGTCCCACCTCCGGTCCGTCCGCGGGCGGGACGACGGTCACGCTCACCGGTACCGGCCTGGCCTCCACCACCGCGGTGCGCTTCGGCGCCACACCGGCAACGTCTTTCACCGTGGTCTCCGACACCCACGTCACCGCCGTCGCCCCTCCCGGCACCGGCACCGTACAGATCACCGCCACGACCCCCGGGGGCACCAGCAACGGCCTCTCCTACACCTACACCGGCGCCCCCACGCTGAGCAGCATCAGCCCCAACCAGGGGAGCACCTCGGGCGGGAACACCGTCACGCTCACCGGCACCAACCTCACCGGCGCCACCTCGGTCACCTTCGGCGGCACCCCGGCGAGCTCCGTGACGGTGCTCTCCACGACCCAGATCACCGCGGTGGTCCCGGCGGCCACCGCCGGGCCGGTCGATGTCACCGTCACCACCCCCGGCGGCGTCAGCACCCTCCCGAAGTCCTACTTCTACGTCAGCCCCCCGGTGCTCGCCGGCATCACCCCGCCCTCGGGCCCGCTCTCGGGCGGCAACACCGTCACCCTCACCGGCACCAACCTCATCGAGGCCACCGCAGTGCGCTTCGGGGCGACACCGGCAACGTCCTTCATCGTCGTCTCCGACACCCAGATCACCGCCGTGGTCCCGGCCGGAGCCGCCGGGCTGTCGAGCGTCACCGTCACCACCGTGGGCGGGACCAGCAACCCGGTCTCCTACACCTACCTGGCGGCGCCCATCATCACGACGCTGGTGCCGAGCCAGGGATCCACCTCCGGCGGCACCACCGCCACCCTCACCGGCAGCAACTTCGCCCAGACGACCACGGTCCTCGTCGGCGGCGCTCCCACCGGCTTCACCGTCGTCTCCGACACCCATCTCGTCGCCGACATCCCCGCCGGCGCCCCCGGTCCGGTCGACGTCACCGTCACCAGCCCCGGCGGCACCAGCACACCGGCGGTCTACACCCGCGTCGGGTCCCCCAACATCTGATCCGCCGACATCCCTGGCAGCCCGTCTCCCGCGGGCTGCCAGACGCGGAGGCGCAGCGGTGCGTCCTCCCTCCACCGCCCCCTGGCTCGGACCCGACGACGCACCGCAAAGCAGATGCCGCGGCATCACCCGATGACGTAATGTGCACTCCCGGAAAGTGGCACTTACTTCGGGAGGGCTTGATGATTCCGGAACTGGTCAGGACCTGGGTATCCGGCTGGGCCATATCGCGACACCGACCGACACCGGTGGCAAAGCCCTGGGGGCTCTATGTCGAGGTGGGCCGACCGGACCAGGTAGGGCGCCATATCCTCCCGGAAGCCCATGAGCTGAGGGTGCGCCAGGCCGCAGCCTCGGTCACCGTGCCGCACACCTGGCTCAAGGTGCCCGGGGAGCCGACGGAGGTCGCATGCTGGCTCCCCGACGGCTGGGTGGTGGACGCGGAGGAGACGGGCCACCTGATGGCCACGGACCTCCGGGTCACGCGCCCGACGGCACCCGAGGGCTACACCGTGTCGGTGGAGACCCGCGACGGCATCACATACGCCCAACTACACGATACGGCAGGGGAGTTGGCCGCAGAGGGCCAGATGGTCGTCCTCGGGGAGGCCACGGTCATCGACCGCGTCATCACCGAGCGGGCTCATCGCCGCCGCGGACTGGGCGCCTTCGTGATGCGCACCCTCGCCGATCGCGCCGTGGCCGACGGCGCGACCCTCGGCGTATTGGGCGCGACGGACGAGGGGCGTGCGCTGTACGAGACCCTGGACTGGAAGGCGTACGCGCCGCTGGCGGCGTGCATCTATCGGCCTGAGGACTTGTCACGCGATCTCGTCGAGATGCCCCGTGGAGCCGAAGCGTGATCGAACGGGGGCAGGCACCAGGAGGACCCGGGGGCCTCCACCAGTGCATCGAAGTTCGGAACAGGTGAGGCTGAACTGGCTTTCACTGAGCCGAACTTGGAGGAACTCGTGGGCATCCCGGCAGCATTCTCTTCGCGTAGCAGAACCCCATATCGTGGCGTTTTCCGGGCGCACGTGGCAGCTGTCTGCTGTGGTCTGCTGCTGAGCGGGGCGGCCGTCGCCGCTGCTGCGGCCGCGCCCGCTGGTCACGCGCAGACGCAGGCGCAGGCGCAGGCGCAGGTCGAGGAGCGCGGCCGGGGCACACTGCTCTCCGCAGAGAAGCTGTACACGCTCGCGACCCCGCAGGCCGTGGCCGCCGAGCTGGGCACCGCCGGGTTCGAGGACGACACCGTCCGCTACGGCGTGGTGGCGTACCGGCTGGTCTACCGGACCGTCGATCCCTACGGACGGCTCACTACGGCGAGCGGGCTCTTCGCGCTGCCGCTCAACCGAGAGGGACGGTTGCGCGCGGTCTCCTTCGCGCACGGCACCGGCAGTCACAAGAACGACTCGCCGTCCATGAAGCGCGGCGCGTTCGTGTCCGCGCCGGTGATCGCGCACGCGGCGGCCGGCGCCGCCGGGGTCGCGCCCGACTATCTGGGAATGGGCAAGGGACCCGGTTTGCACCCCTGGATGGACATCGGCTCCGAGACCACGGCGTCCCTGGACATGCTCCGGGCGGCCCGCGCCTTCGCGCCCCGCACCGGACATGTGCTGGAGCGCGAGGTCATGGTCACCGGCTTCTCGCAGGGTGCCTCGGCGGCGCTGGGGCTCGGCCGGGCTCTCGAGGCGGGTGAGGACCACTGGTTCAGGCTGGGTGCGCTGGCACCGGTCAGCGGCGCGTATGACTTCGGCGGCACGTGGCTGTCCGCGCTACTCGACGGCAGGCTGGAGCCCAAGTCCAGTGTGCTGTACGCGGCGTACACCCTGGTGGCGTTCAACCGCCTCCACCACGTTTACGACAGCCCTGGCGAGGTCTTCCGAGCCCCTTATGACAGCACCGTCGAGGCGCTCTTCGACGGCGCCCACACGGGGGAGCAGCTGATGCGGGGCACCCCGGGCACCCTGGACGAGCTGTTGACCGAGCACGGCCGCGAGCTGCTCGTGCATCCGACGGGGCCGCTGGCGGCGGCGCTGCGCACCACCGGCGCCGTATGCAGCGACTGGGCCCCCGGTGCGCCGGTACGGCTGTACATGGCGACCGGGGACGAGCAGGCTGTCACCGCCAACACCGAGCACTGCCGCCAGGCTCTGCACAAGAACGGAGTGGACGCCCCGGTCGTCGATCTCGGCGCTGTCGAATACCACGGATCCCGTCACTTGGGGTCCAATGTCGCGGCCACGTCGGCGATCGTGCGCTGGTTCGGCGAGTTGCGCCAGCGGTGACTGGAGCGGGGGAGCCGTAGGCCGGCGGCAACCGCGAAACGATCGGGCGTCCGCAAACAACAAGGGCAAGGAGCTAAAGAACTCCTTGCCACTCTTAATGTATAGCGCATGGGGGGCCTTGCGGCAAGGCCCCCGTGGTGCGTCAGAATCTGCGCTCGACGCCAGAACCTGCGGAAATCCGGGATTCACGAAGTGTGTGCTTCGGGTCCCCGGAATGCGTGGAGTGGCTGGCCGGAATTCCTTCTCGGTGAACGGGCGTTTTTGATGATTGACGTGATCGTGGTCGGCGGCGGACCGACCGGCCTGATGCTGGCCTGCGAGTTGCGGCTGCACGGGGTGCAGGTGGTCGTGCTGGAGAAGCTGGCCGAGCCGACCGAGCAGTCCCGCGGGCGCGGCCTGCATGCCCGCAGCGTCGAGCTGATGGACCAGCGCGGCCTGCTGGACCGGTTCCTCGCGGCGAGTGAGAAGTTCCAGGTCGGCGGCCTCTTCGGCGGCATCATGAAGCCGTGGCCGGACCGGCTGGACACGGCGCACCCGTACGGCCTCGCCACCCCGCAGCCGGTCACCGAGCGGCTGCTCAACGAGCGTGCCCTCGAAGTCGGTGCCGAGATCCGGCGCGGCTGTGAAGTGGTGGGGCTGAGCCAGGACGAGGACGGGGTGACCGTCGAGCTGGCGGACCGCACGCAGCTGCGGGCGCGGTATCTCGTCGGGTGTGACGGCGGCCGCAGTGCGGTGCGCAAGCTGCTCGGCGTCGATTTCCCCGGCGAGCCCGCCAAGGTCGAGACGATGCTGGGCGATATGGAGGCGACCGAGGATCCGGCGACGATTGCCGCCGTCGTCGAGGAAGTCCGCAAGACCCAGCTTCGGTTCGGTGCCGTTCCCGACGTGGACGGGAAGAAGGGGGTGTACCGCATCATCGTGCCCGCCGACGGTGTGGCCGAGGACCGTACGGCCCAGCCGACCCTGGAGGAGTTCAAGCAGCAGTTGCGGGCGGTCGCGGGCACTGACTTCGGGGTGCATTCGCCGCGCTGGCTGTCCCGGTTCGGTGACGCCACCCGGCAGGCCGAGCGCTACCGGGTCGGCCGGGCGCTGCTGGCCGGCGATGCGGCGCACATCCACCCGCCGACCGGTGGGCAGGGGCTCAACCTCGGCGTGCAGGACGCGTTCAACCTCGGCTGGAAGCTGGCCGCCGCGGTCAACGGATGGGCGCCGGAAGGGCTGTTGGACAGCTATCACGCCGAACGGCACCCGGTGGGCGCCGCCGTGCTGGACAACACCCGTGCGCAGATCACACTGCTGGGGACCGACCCGGGGGCGACCGCGCTACGGGAGCTCTTCGGGAAGCTGATGGACTTCGAGGAGGTGAACCGGTACGTGACCGAGATGATCACCGCCGTCGGAGTCCGCTACGACTTCGGCGAGGGCCACGACCTGCTCGGCCGGCGGATGCGGGACGTGGCGCTGAAGCGGGGCCGCCTCTACGAGCTGATGCACGACGGCCGCGGACTGCTGCTCGACCAGACCGGCCGGCTCTCGGTGACCGGCTGGGCGGATCGCGTCGACCACGTCATCGACATCAGCGAGGAACTGGACGTGCCCGCAGTGCTGTTGCGGCCGGACGGGCATGTGGCATGGGCTGGTGACGACCAGCAGGAGCTGCTGAGCCAGCTGCCCAAGTGGTTCGGCGCGCCCGTCAGCTGAGCGGGGATTCCGGCTCGGCCGGCCCGCCGGCCCGGCGTAATTCCCTCACCAGTAGTCCATCGCCGCTGATATCGCGGAAAGCGCAGCGGGTGGACGGCGGATTCTCTCCCATGAGCGTTTGCTGCGGGGTCGCAAAGGCGGCTCCGCAGCGGGCTACGCTTAACGCTCTTTCTTGAACGGATCATCCACCATTCGCAGAACGGCCGGTCTTCTACTCGGCTGTTCAGGATCATTCCCCCATACTCGGGCCACGACAGCCGGGGCCAGCACGGAGAGGCGGGGGAACGATGCTGGTGCACAACTTCAGCACCGAGATGGTGGCTGCGCAGGACCGGTTCGAGCTGTGGGAGGAATTCGCTGTCCACTCGCATATGCGCAACTGGATCCGCAGCGACCACGAAGACGACTTCCGTGCGACGATGCGGGTGCTGGACATGGGGGACACGCAGATATCCACGATGACCTTCCCGAGTCTGGAGGTCGTGCGGACTCCGAAGCTCATACGGCAGCAAAGCGATCGGGAGTTTTATCAAGTCAATTGTGTCCTCAGTGGTGCCGGTGATGTCACCCAGGGGGCGCAAAATACATCCATCCGGCAGGGGCAGCTGGTGCTGGTGGACAGCGGACTTCCGTTTCGTGGGCGGTTGCACGGCGGGTCGGAGAACTATGCCGCGATGATCATTCAGCTGCCCCGGGATCTGCTGCCACTGCCGTGGAAGACCGTTCAGCGGGTGACTGCTCGCCCGATATGCGGTTACCAGGGAATGAGCGGGGTGCTCTGGCGCTGGCTCACCGAAGTACACGCCCGCGCGGCTGAGTTCACTCCCGCCGATATCCCCACCCTGCGGTCGGTCACCGCGGATCTCCTCGCCGCGGCACTCGGCGGCTGCCTGGCCGCCGAGGACACGATGAACCCGGAATCCCGGCGACGTGCCTTACAGGTACAGATCCGCGACTTCATTCGCCGGAACCTCGGCGACCCCTCCCTCTCCCCGGCCACCATTGCCGCGGCCCACCGGATATCGGTCCGCTACGTCCACCAGTTGTTCGCCGAGGAAGACACCACGGCCGCGGCCTGGATACGTGGCCGCCGCCTGGAACGCTGCCGCCGTGACCTCGCCAACCCCCACCTCCAGCTCCGCCCCATCCATGCCATCGCCGCCCAGTGGGGCTTCATTGATGCCGCGCACTTCAGCCGCGCCTTCCGCGCGGCGTACGGCATGCCGCCCCGCGACTACCGGCAGCACGCCCTCCGCGGCGCCGTGCGCGAATCGACAAGCGCTCTGCACGGGTAGTCAACGCGGTCCGCCGCTCTCCCCGGCATCGTCGTGTCCGGGCACCGACGAGGCACTCCGAGTCCGTCAGGCGGGCGTACCGAAGCCGGTCCCGCACACCCTTCATGCACCACGACGCGGAATCGTGGGCCGAGCAGAACTTGGAGCAATCATGTTCGCAAGGATGGAGACACTGGGGAGCAGACTCCTCGAACGGATCGTGCCCAAGGTGGCAGCCGAGGCATCGAGCACCTCGTGCGACTACCAGTACCTGTGTGTACGCGGCACCAGCGGATGTAACGCGACCCGCCACACGTGGTGGAAGTACCGGCTGGCGTGCTCGGACGGCTCCACCGGCGACTGGATTTACGGCTACTGCGACAACTGCACGCCCGGCGACTGGAACTGACCGACCACGCGCCGTGTTCCTGGGGCCGGCCGCCGGGCCCGCCCCAGGAACGCTCGCTCCCGGAGGGACGCCATGGTCTACCTGATGACCGGTCTGAAGTGTCTGGTCGGTGTGGTCTTCCTGCTCGCACTGTGCGGGAAGACGGTGGTCCGCGGTGGGTTCGGCGGCTTCGAGCGGTCACTGCGCGAGCTGCGGGTGGTGCCCCGGGCGTACCTACGGCCGGTGGCCGTGCTCGTCGTGGGCGGTGAAGCAGGCGTGGTATTGGCCCTGGCGGTGCCCGGCCGGGCGACGGCGGTGGTGGGCTTCGGGTTGGCCACCGCCCTGCTGCTGGTCTTCACCGCCGGTATCGCGCGCGGGCTGCGACGCGGTTCCCGGACCCCCTGCCGCTGCTTCGGTGCCTCCACGACGCCGCTGGGGCCACACCATCTCCTCCGCAACCTGCTGCTCGCCGTGCTCGCCGTCCTGGGCGCGACCACCACAGTCGTCGCCGCGCCGGACGGGCACCCGGCAGGGGCACTGGTGGCGGCAGCGGCCGGCCTCGTCCTCGGTGCGCTGGCCGCCACCCTCGACGAACTGCTCGCCCTGTTCCAGCCGATGACGCCGCAACGACGATGAAACCGGAGCCGCTATGCCCTTCCTGACCGCCGCGGTCGTACTCGTCGGAGCGCTCAGTGCGCTCAATCTGGTCCTCGTCCTGGGGATGGTCAAACGACTGCGGGAACACAGCGCGTTGCTGACCGGCCGCCGGGGCGCCCCGTCTGCGGACCTCGAAGTCGGCACGTCGATCGGCGAGTTCGAGACTGTCACCGAGGCTGCTGAGCCCCTGACCCGGGCGTCACTGACCGAGGCCGGGGACCTGCTGGTGGCGTTTCTCTCGCCCGGGTGCGCCCCCTGCGTCGAAAAGCTGCCGGGGTTCGTGACCCACGCGCGATCCCTGCCCGGTGGGCGCCGCCGTGTCCTGGTCGTCGTGGTCGGCGAGCCGGGGGAGGCCGCCGCTTTCGCCGCACCGCTGGGCCCGGTCGCCCAGGTGGTGGTCGAGGAGCCCAACGGTGCGCTGAGCAGAGCCTTCGGCGTGCATTCCTACCCCACGCTGCTGCGGATCGGCCCCGACGCCGAGGGCCGGCCGGTGGTCATCTCCAACGCCGTGGACCTGACGCGCCCGACGGCGAGGGCCGTATGAAGTCCGTACCGAAGGCCGCGGCGCCCGGTCCCGTACCGCACACACCCCCGCAGTCCGCACCGGGCGAGGCCGCTCCGCTCCGTCTGGCCCGGTCGGCCTGCTCCCTGGTCGCGGCAGCGGCGCCCGTCCTGCTCACCGGCTATGCCCTCCTCACCCTGGCGGCCGGTGTGCTGCCCGTGGCGACGGCGTGGCTGACCAAGCTCGTCCTGGACGCGTTGGCCGACGGCGCGCCCCTCTCGCAGGTCGTCCGGCCCGCGGCGGGACTCGCGACGGCCGGGGTTGCCCTGGTGCTGGCGGGGGAGGTCGCCCAGTACCTGAGGGCGCAGCTGGGCCGGGAAGTCGCCGTCACCGCGCAGGAACGTCTCTATCGGGCGGTGGACGGCTTCATCGGTCTGTGCCGTCTCGAAGACCCCGCGTTCCTGGACCGGCTGCGGCTCGCCCAGCAGTCCGGCGGTGCCTCACCGGGCCAGGTGCTCGACGCGGTCCTCACCGTCGCCGGATCCGTCTTCACCGTCACCGGCTTCCTCGGTTCGCTGTTCGTCCTCAGCCCGCTGATGACCTTCCTGGTCGCGGCCGCGTCGGTGCCGGTGCTGGCCGCCGAGCTGTGGCTGTCGCGGCTGCGGGCACGCCTGGCGTGGGACCTGGGCCCCGTGGAGCGCCGCGAGTTCTTCTACAGCACGCTGCTGTCGCGGATGGAAGCGGCGAAAGAGGTACGGCTGTTCGGCACCGGCGCCTTCCTGCGCGGACGTATGGTCGCCGACCGACGGGCCGTGAACGCGGCACGCCGCGGCCTCGATCTGCGGGAGGCACGGGTGCAGACCGCACTGGGACTGCTCGCGGCCCTGGTCTCGGGGGGCGGCCTGCTGTGGGCGGTGGCGGCGGCCAGGGCCGGTCGGCTCTCCGTCGGCGACGTCACGATCTTCGTCGCCGCCATCGTCGGGGTGCAGGGGGCGCTCGCCTCGCTCGCGACCGCGTTCGCCCGGACCCATCAGGCACTGCTGCTGTTCGGCCACTACACCGCCGTGGTCGAGGCCGGCCCGGACCTGCCCGTACCCCGGGAACCCCGGACGCTCCCCGCCCTACGGCACGGCATCGAGCTCAAGGACGTGTGGTTCCGCTACTCGGACGACCACCCCTGGGTGCTGCGCGGCATCGACCTGTTCCTCCCGTATGGCACCTCGCTCGCCCTCGTCGGCCTCAACGGCGCCGGAAAATCGACCCTGATCAAGCTCCTGTGCCGTTTCTACGACCCGACGCGGGGAGCCGTGCTGTGGGACGGCGTCGACCTCCGCGACACCGAGCCGGCCGAACTCCGCTGCCGCCTCGGCGCGGTCTTCCAGGACTATATGAACTACGACATGACCGCGACCGAGAACATCGCGCTCGGCGACATCTCCGCGCGGCCCGACCACGCGCGGATCACCGCGGCGGCGGCCCGGGCGGGGATCGCCCCCCAACTGGCCGCCCTGCCACACGGATACGACACCCTGTTGTCCCGGATCTTCTTCGCCGGAACGGACCGGGACGACCCCGAAACGGGCGTCGTCCTCTCCGGAGGCCAGTGGCAACGGCTCGCCCTGGCCCGCGCCTTCCTGCGGGACCGCCGGGACCTGATGATCCTGGACGAACCGTCGTCGGGTCTGGACGCCGAGGCCGAGACCGAGATCCACTCCTCGTTGAAGCGGCACCGCAGCGGACGCACGAGCCTGTTGATCTCGCACCGGCTGGGCGCGGTGCGGGAAGCGGACGCGATCGCCGTGCTGCGCGAGGGCCGCATCGCGGAGCTCGGCAGCCATGACGCACTGATGGCAGCAGGAGGAGAGTACGCCCGGCTGTTCGCGCTCCAGGCCGCCGGCTACCGCGACACCGCCCCGGCCCATGACGGACGGCAGCCATGAGGCCCGCGACAGCCGCCACCCTGCTCGGCCTCGCCGGCCTGGTGCCCGCGACCGCCGTCCTGCTGGGCCGCGGCCTCGTGGTCGTGACCGTACAAGGCGTGAGCATGGCCCCCGCCTACCTCGACGGTGACCGGGTGCTCGTCCGGCGCACCACCCGCCCCACTCGCGGTCAGGTACTCGTCGTGGAACGGCCCGCCGTCCGCACCCGGTGGCCGAGCGGACCGCTGCCCGCCACCGCCGGAGCCAGGACCGTGGGTCGGCGCCAGTGGCTGATCAAGCGGGTGGCGGCACTCCCCGGTGACCCGGTGCCGGAGGCCGTGCTGTCCACGTCGTTGCTCGCTCTGCCCAGGCCGCCCCGGGTGCCGGACGGCAGTCTGGTGCTGCTCGGTGACAACCCCCAACACAGCGTGGATTCACGGCACTTCGGGTTCTATCCCGTCGAGCGTGTGCTGGGGACGGTGGTCCGGCGCCTGCGGCCGGCAGGGGCCCGGCACCGGCTCCCCCACCCGGGGGAGTGACTCGGTGCCTCGGCAACCTCAGAGGATGAGTGATCGTCAGCCCCGGGCCCGATGCCCCGGAGCGTCGGTCCATGGAACCGTGCCTCTTGATCGCCTCTTCAGTCGCATCAGGAGAACCGGGCCATGTCCGAATTCACCATCCCCGTCCAGGGAACGCAGTCGCTGAGGTTCCGCCCCCGCCCCGATGGGCCGTCCGAGCTGCCTATGTCTCGGCGCTCTCCGCGACCGTCGGGTTCATCCCGCTCCACGCGATCTGGGCGCTGGGTATTCCCCTCTGGGCGGACAGCCAAAAGTTCCGGGAGTGGTACGCGGTCGGCGGCGGCCCATACCTTTTCGTACTCAGCGGCCTGGCCCTGCTGGCGGGCATCCTGGCGTTGAGCTTGGTCCGGCCGTGGGGTCTGCGGTTCCCGAGCTGGACTCCGTTACTGGCCGGGCGCAGAGTTCCGCGCCGGACGCTGACCGCCACGGCCTTCGCCGTCTCGGCCTTCCTCCTCCTGTACACCGTCTGGGCCGCTGCACAGACGATCAACGACTTCAACGACGACGGCGTTTTCAGCCCCTGGATCGTCGTCTACGGAATCCCGCAGTTCCTGGTGTGGGGCATCGGTCCAGCCGTCGCCGCACACTCCTACCGCCACTGCACATCACCTGGGCACTAAGTTCTGACCGGGGCATGAGCGTAGCCAGCGGCGAAGGGCTGCGCCGTGAAGGCGCGAACGAAGCAGCAGCCCCCGCCACCGACTCCCGCCCCTCACTCCTCGGCCGCGCACCGCCAGAAGTCCCGCATGAGCGCGGGCGCCGTCGGTCCGGCCAGTTCCAGCTGGCTGAGCAGGATGGTGACGGTGCCGGTGGACGCGGTGAGATGCGCTGCCGTTCCGGTGCCGCCGATCCAGCCGTAGCGTCCCGGTACGTTCCAGGGCTCGATCACCTCGATGTCCACCGAGCCGCCGAAGCCCCAGCCCTGGCCCTCCAGGAACACCCGGCCGGCCTCGCGCTGGGCGGGAGTCAGCTGGTCGGTGGTCATCTGCCGCACCGAGGCGGGCGACAACAACGGGCGGCCGTCGACGCTCCCGTCGGCGAGCAGCATCCGGGCGAAGGCGTACCAGTCGTCGGCGGTCGAGACCAGGCCCCCGGCGCCCGACGGGAACGCCGGCCGGCGGCTCCACTGCCCGTCGGGGGCGTCGACCAGCTCCAGGCCGCTCGCCGGATCGGCCCGGTAGTAGCTGGTGAAGCGGTCGAGCTTGCCCGGCGGCACCTCGAAACCGGTGTCCACCATGCCGAGCGGCTCGAACAGCCGCTCCGCCAGGAACTCGGGCAGCGGACTGCCGGAGACCCGGGCGATCAGCACTCCCTGAATGTCGGACGAGGTGTTGTACAGCCAGCCCTCGCCCGGCTGGTGCAGCAGCGGAATACGGGACAGCGTCGCCATCCAGGCGTCCGGTGCCGCGACGTGCTGCGGTTGCGGCGGGCCCTGTTTCAGATCGCTGAGCAGCGGTCCGACAGCAGGCAACGAGAAGTCGGACGGAAAGCCGTGTCCGGCGCGGGAGGTGAGAAGATCGAGCACGGTGATCGGTCTGGCGGCGGGGACCACCTCGTCCACCGGCCCGGCCGGCGTGCGGACGACTGAGGGCGACGCCAGCTCCGGCAGCCAGTGCCCGACCGGGTCCTTCAGCGCGATCCGGCCCTCTTCGACCAGCATCATGACCGCCGCGGCGATGAGGGGCTTGGTGAGCGAGGCGATCCGGAAGATCGATTCCCTGGCCATGGGGGCCGTGGCATCGATATCCACCGACCCGACGGCCTGCACCTCGGTCCGGTCGCCGCGAGCCACCAGGCCCACCGCCCCGGGTACGGTCCCGTCGCTGATGTGCTTCTCCAGGGTGTCGTGCAGGTTGGTCATGTGTGCCACCTTCCCGAGTGTGCGGTCGGAAACAAGACTCCCGCCCCGGCGCGGAATCATCGGTCTGAAGCGGTCGAGCCCGCCCCGATCGGCCGACGGCTGTCCGGGATCTTCAGTCCGTGGCGGCCGGGCATCGGGTGCGGCAGTACGGCGGTTCCTCGCACACCGCCCGCTTCGAGGGCAGCGTCCGGGACTGTCCTCGCGGACCCTATGCCGCCTTCCGGAACCGTTCACCGGCCACACCTTTACATCGGACGCCGCCGGTGCCGGTGGCCGTCCGGCTGATGACCGAGCTGAGTGCCGACTGAGCGCTCCTTCAAAAGGGCAGGCCGGGGGCCGACGGTCGCACCGGTGTGGGACTATTCGGCCGCGGTGCACGAGCGGCGGAGAGCCGGCGCGCCGCCGCTCGTGCCGGGTCCATGCAGCAGGAGAGCCGGTGCGGAGGAGCCGTGTCGGACGGGGGAACAGAGTGTTCGCGATATCGCTGGGTGATGAGGGTGCCGAGCTGCGGCCGTTGGAGCCGTGGCATGCCGGGGAGTACCTCGCGCATATGGACCGTGGCCGCGAGTACATCGGCCGGTATGTCGCACTGCCGGACCGCACCACCGACCTCGCGTCCACCACGGCGTTCCTTCAGACGTATGCGGACAAGGCGGCTGCCGACACGGGTCGTCTCTACGGCATCTGGAGTGACGGTGTACTCGTCGGCGGTGTCCTGTTCGTGGCGTTCGACGTCACTTCCGGCACCTGCGAGGTCGGCTGCTGGCTGGAGGAGTCGGCAGTCGGGCGCGGTCTGATCACCCGCGCGATCCGGGTACTCATCGACTGGGCCGTCGAGCAGCGCGGGATGCACCGCGTGGAGTGGATCGCGTCCTCGGCCAACACCCCGAGCCTCAATGTCGCCAAGCGGCTCGGCATGGTGCGCGAGGGTGTGCAGCGGGAGAGCTATCCGCACCGCGGCGTACGCCACGACATGGAGGTCTGGTCGGTCCTGGCTCCCGAATGGCGCCGCCGGCGGGAGACCACAGGCTGACGTCGGCCGGTGCCGGGGCCGGTCTCATGGGTTCACCCGCGGCTTGAGGGCTGTCCGCCCTTCGGCCCGGCACCGTAGGGCGGAAGCCGGCCCGAAGTCTCCGGGCCGGCTTCAATGGAACGCTGGAAGTCATGAATGCCGACGACAGTGAAATCCCAGTCCCACGGCCTGACTTGAAGCCCCTCGACGGCATCGGGGATGCCGACCGCCGTCGAAACCCCACACACGATGATCACGCTGACGGAGACGATCGCGTACCTCCCGATCCGGCCCCCGCCCCGCCCCGCTGGCGGGAGCTGCTCGGCCCGGAGCATCGGGGCGCCGCCGTCGTGTTGGCCGCCGGTGTGCTCGTGGGCGCGGTCAATATCTATCTGGCGTCGAGCATGCTGCCCACCGCGGTGGCCGAGATCGGCGGCGAGAGTTTCTACGCGTGGAACATGACGCTCTACCTCGTCGCCATGGTGATCGCGACGATGCTCGTCAGCCGGTTCCTCGCACGCTGGGGGAACGCCGGTGCCTATCTCATCGGGTTCGCCCTGTTCATGGTGGGCTCACTGGCTTGTGCGGTGAGTCCGACGATGCCGGTGTTGCTGGCGGGCCGGTGCCTTCAGGGCCTCGGTGCCGGGTTGTTGTCCGGACTCGGGTTCGCGGTCATCCGCTCGGCCCTGCCGCGGCGGCTCTGGACCCGTGGCAATGCGCTGATGTCGGCGATGTACGGCGTCGGAAACTTCGCCGGTCCCGCGCTCGGCGGTCTGTTCGCCCAATTCGGCTCGTGGCGCCTGGCGTTCGTCCTGATGGCGGGGATCGCGGCGGTGTGCGGCGCGGCCGTGCCCCGTGTGCTGCCCCGAGGGCAACGCGGCAAAGCGGCGGCTCCCGTACCGGTGGTGTCGCTGGCGCTGGTCATGGCCGCTACGGCGGCCGTCAGCGTGTCCGGAATCCTGCCCGACACCACGGCGAGGGCAGCGGGCGTCGTGATGACGCTGCTGCTGGTAGTCGGATTCGTCGCCCATGAGCGGCGCAGCGCGCGACGGGTCTTCCCCGGCGCGACATACCGGGCGGGTTCGGCGCTGAAGTGGGTCTATCTGACGCTCGGGCTGCTGTCCTTCGGCGTCGCTGTCGAGTCGTTCGTCCCACTGTTCGGCCAGCGCCTCGCCGGGCTGCCGCCACTCGCGGCCGGCTTCTTCGGCGCGGCGGTCTCCCTCGGCTGGTCACTGACGCAGATCGCCGGCTCGTCGGCGGTCCGGGAGCGCACCGTACGCCGACTGAGAACCACCGGACCGGTGTTGCTCGCCCTTGGCTTCTTCGTCCAGGGGCTGCTCCAGCGCGAGCACGCGTCGATCTGGTGGGTGGTCATCTGGGTGCCGGTGTTGTGCGTCGCCGGATCGGGCATCGGGCTCGCCTACCCGCACCTGTCCGTGGCCGCGATGTCGGCCGCCACCGACCCGGAGGAGGGACGGCAGGCGGCCGCCGCGATCGCCACCGTGACGACGATGTCCACCGCGTTCGGCACGGCGGTCGCGGGTGTCCTGGTCAGCCTGGGCGGCCCGTCGATGCTCGGCTCGGCACGATGGCTGCTCTTCGGCTTCGCCGTCCTCTGCGCCATCGGAATCTTCACCGCGCGCGCCGCGGATCGGACGAGCCGGCCGAGGCGGTCAGCGGCGGTCGAAGACAGCCCGGTGGTCACCCAGATCTTCCAGCGGTGAAGGGTGCCGTTTCCCGTGAAGTGCGGCGTTCCCGCCGTGCGGTGCCGAGGGCGGTAGATGTGCGATATGCCTGCGCCCGTCGCCCTGATGCGCAATTATGTGGCCAGCGCGCGCCGGACCTCGGATCGGCCACGGAGAGGTGACGGCGCATCAGCAATGTGCCTCAACAGGCGCTACACAGGGGGAAATTCATGAGGATCGTACAGCGAACGCTGCTTTCCGGAGCACTGACCGGCGTGCTGGCACTGACCATGGGGGCGGGGACCGCCGGTGCCTCGACACCGGCCGGGCCGGGGCCCGACACCGCGACCGGCACCACCACCGTACGCACGATGGACGCCCGCAGCGGTGATGTGATCACCTGCAAGATCACCACGCATATCCCGCACTACTCCCACCACGCCCACGCCGACAACCGGCACATGGTGAACGTCACCGCCGACATCAAGTGCACCAAGCCGGTGGCGCAGTTGGCCCTCCGCGTCGGCCTGTACAAGAACGGATCGCTGTACAAGCAGAGCGGCACCAAGGTCAACCGCGGCCGGAACAAGGTGGGCCAGAACGCCGCGCGGCGCTGCGTCAAGCGGCAGAAGTACACCGGCGTCTCCGCCGGCGTGGTCACCTTCCCGCCCGGCTACACCCCGCACACCCAGCAGGTGAAGCACACCAGCGCGACGGTCCGCATCAACGCCTGCAAGAAGCGCTGACCCCACCGGCCGGGGAGACGTCCGGCCGGGCAGGGGTGGTGTGCGACGACCGGCTCAACCGAGCCGGTCGTTCAGCGCCGCCGGTACCACCTCGATGTCAGGTTCGCCCGCCAGTCGCTCGGCCAGGCGGGCGGACCCACCGATGTAGGTGGAGTCGAGGTCCACATCCGTGGCGACGCACCAGGCCCGGTCCCGTGGCCACCACAGATTCGGCGACTGCGGAAAGAAGACCCCCGCACTCCGGTCCCCGGTGGCCAGCGCGGCCTCGATCGGCCCCTCGTACAGCGTGTAGGCACGTCCGCTCAACTGCACCATCGGCCCGCCGGCATCGGACCAGCCCCACCCTTCCCAGAGCCCGAAGAGGCACTGCCGCGGGGTGCCGGTCTCCGCTGCCAGCACCGGGCACAGCGCCGCCAGTACAGGTGCGGGCAGCGAACCCTGCCACGGCGGCTCGTCACCCGGCCCGGCCACATCCTCGAAGCGCGCCAGAGGGTGCAGGGCGCGCCCCGACCGCTGCGCCACCTCCGCCCACCGCTCGAACCGGCCGTCCGACGGCTCGCTGGGATGCAGCAGCCGTACGTACGCCTCGAACCCGGCCGGCAGCAGGGCGTGCACACCACTGTCGAACCCGCCGACGTTCTCCTCGATCCAGCCGGCGGACGACACGTCCTCGACCCGGATCGGCGGCTCCACCTCGTCCGGCGACCACGTCATGGCTTCGGTCCCCCTCATCTGCGGTCCGGCTCCCAGTATGAACCGTGCACGCGCTCAGCGGCGGCCGACCGCCACAAGCCGCCGCTGAAGCACTCGTGCCGACGTCGCCGACCGATGAGCGGTCGGCGACGTCGGTCGGACGGAGCGTCAGGCGGCCTGTTGCAGCTGCTGAAGTGAGGCCACCAGCTTGTCCACCTCCTCGGATGTGTTGTAGAGCGCGAGCGAGGCACGGGCCGCACTCGACAGGCCGTAGTGGGCCAGGGCCGGCTGAGCACAGTGGTGTCCGGCCCGGATGGCGATGCCGTCCCGGTCCAGCCAGGCGGCGATCTCCGACGGGTCGTGGCCGGCCAGGGTGAAGGTCAGTACGGCGATACGGTCGGGCGCTGAGCCCAGCAACTCAAGCCCCGGGACCGTCGCCAGGGCTTGTTGTGCGTACGCCATCAGTGAGGTCTCGTAGGCGGCGATGGCGTCGCGGTCGAAGGAGGTCAGCCAGTTCAGTGCGGCCAGCAGACCGACCACGCCGGAGATGTGACCGGTGCCGGCCTCCAGCAGATGAGGGACGGGGGCATAGGTGGTACGGGTGAAGTCGACCGACTCGATCATGTTGCCGCCGCCCTGCCACGGCG
>Ga0207426_1000665_pt1 | contig 42056 bp, 33 predicted proteins | sample AraplaMF_Cvi_mMS_FD_184265 | JGI IMG/M metagenome (GOLD analysis project Ga0207426, IMG submission 184265) | Arabidopsis root microbial communities from the University of North Carolina, USA - plate scrape MF_Cvi_mMS (SPAdes) (version 2) | ecosystem: Host-associated > Plants > Roots > Endosphere... | reverse complement strand
TCGGCCTGACCTGCGACCCCGTCGGCGGCCTCGTCCAGATCCCGTGCATCGAGCGCAACGGCATGGCCGCCGTCAAGGCCGTCACCGCCGCCCGGATGGCACTGCGCGGCGACGGCCGCCACCACGTGTCCCTCGACAAGGTCATCAAGACCATGAAGGACACCGGCGCCGACATGAGCGTCAAGTACAAGGAGACGGCGCGGGGCGGGCTGGCGGTCAACATCATCGAGTGCTGAGGTTGGAGGCCCTGAACAGCGCGTTTGCGTCGGCGCTGTCAGGGCCTTCCTGCTTGCACAGCGGAGAGTCCCGCGGACGTCACTGGGACGGTCCGGGACACCTCCCCCACACCTGGTTCCGAAATCGCTGATGCGCGCTTATTCCGGGACTGTCAGAAGTCGGCTCTTTCGGAAGCGCTCCGTACGGTAGCTCTTCATAAGCCCCGCATCGGACGTGCCGGACAGCACGAGCAGATCGTGCTCCGGGCTCACCGCCACCCCGGGCCAGGACATTGGCATACCCCGGTGGCGCCCCCACGTCACCACCAGCGAGGGGTCCGACAGGTGCCGAAGACTCAGAAATCGGTCGGCGAACTCACCCGCGAAGTTGAGGCCGAACACTTGTGAGGGAATGACGGTGAATCCCAGGCGGCTCTTGAAATTGAACAGCCCAGGCTGCACGACGTGCCCGAAGAGCGACGGGTCGTTGCCCAGTGAGGCGAAGGTCAGGCCCGCCTCTCGGGCAAACTGAAAAGCTTCGAGATAAGCTGCCCGCATCACTCTGCTGGAGCGGGCATCGGCAGAAGCGGCGGAGAAGCGCAATTGCAGGATCGACTCCTCATGACGCATCCGCCACAGGGATCCAGCCACCATGGTCGTGCCGGAGTACACACAGACGCAGGTGTACTCCGAGCGCGTCGCGAGCATGTGGTCTCGCCACTCCCACGCGATGTTCTTACCCCGCGGCATCCCGGCCACCTGCTCCTCGTACACCACCAGGAATTCGTCGAGGAGCGATTCGGTGAGGCCCACCCGAACGTCGACGCGCAGTTTCTCGTCCTGGATGAACCGACGGCCGAGGCGAATGTTCCTCCGCTCTGTACCCGACAGGGCAGAAACGAATTCCTCCTCCGAATACCCCAATGAAGCAATCCAGTTGATCCATTTCGGACGGGCCACGAAGCCCAGGCGCGCCAAAGCGGCATCGTCGAGGTTTTCGGATTCGGTAAGTCTGACGACATCGACAGGAGCATCGATTCCCTTCCAGGCATGATCCTCGGCCTCCTGCCGGTCGACCAAGGCGATGATGAGTCCGTCTTGCTCAGTGATCTCCACTAGTAACTCCTGGCTGTGAGTGGGCAGAGGCCGTCAAGGCACTTGAGGCCGATGTCGGTTGCCCTGCACAGCCTGACCTCGATGCCGGTCGTCGTGAACGGTGCGAGTCCATGCTTGTGGACGGTCTCCATACGCTGTCATGCGTTCTTGCTGATTCCGGTGGCCGGCGTACGGGGCTGCCTGCCGCCTTCGGCGACCTCCAGGCGGAACTGACTGTTGATCTCAGCCACGCGCTCGTGGACCTGCGTCTCGGATTCAGCTCGCATCAGCACAACGCCCGCGTAAATCGACGAGTCGAGCGGCCCCTCAATGACGTCGCCAACCTTGGTCTTGACGTCGGCGTGCACGACACCGGGGAGTGACAACAACTGCTCGGTGGAGGAGATCGCGGTAACCGTGCCGGCCGGCCGCGGGAGCATGTACTGGATCATGTGGTCCGAACGCGGCGACGTGTCGATGTCAACCGTCTCATTCATGGAGGCGGCCAAGAAGATGTTCCAGAGATCCACGCCATACTGGTGCTGCATCTGCTCGGGAATCCCACCGCCACCGGGCCTGCAGGCGATCTCTCCGATCACGTATCCGCGTGAACACTTGAAGACTTCCAGATGGGTCACGCCGTCGGTGAGGCCCAGCGCGTTGACAACCCGGTCATGCAGGTCGCTGATAATGCGGGTTTCAAGGTGATCGTCGGGCAGCGTGTATGAGCCGATCACGCCGCCCACGCTCTGGAGCACCGGTTTGAAGTAGCGCGACACCGGCGCGAACCGCACTTTCCCACCCGTGATAACGCCGTCGCAGTGGAATTCGGCCTCGATATCGATGAGCTCTTCGGCCATAAGCGGAAACGGCGCCGCTCGCAGCCGCGCTGTGCTGTCATCTGTGGCCAGCGAACGGAGATGGTCCGCATCGCGTACAGCGAGGACATACCCGGAGCCACCACCACACGCTCGCTTGACCACCATCGGCCATCCGAGTTCGTCCCCGGCGGCCAGCGCGTCGGTGAGCCGGCTCAGCAAGCGGAAGCTCGCCACCGGAAGCCCTGCGGCAGCCAGTTCCTGCTTCATCACGTACTTGTTGGAGAACGCGTTGGCCACCTTGTAGTCGATTCCGGGAAGCCCGAAGTAGGAGCGAATGTATCCCCCCGCCTGGACGCTCCACTCTGCGGGAGACACCACGTACTCGAACGGATTCCTCTCCCTGACACGCAGCGCAGCCAGCCGGACCTGGGTCAGGTCGGCGATGGAATCGACCACCTCAACGTCTGTACCACCACGGTAGTATCCCTGCTGCTTTAGTGGGGTGATGACCGAGAGCCGGATGTCTTCCCGGTCCTGCAGCATTCGGGCAGCGATCTCACGGTTTGAATTGATCAGCAGAACGTTCTTCATCACACGGACCTTTCCTCGCCGACGACCATCAGCCGAGTTGTGGGCTCCACCTCGGAGCGCTTTCCTTGAATCGTCCACAAGAGCAGCGCCAACATTGCAGTGACTGTGACGGGGAAGAAGACTTGCAACGAACCTGACAAATTCACGGTGAGCCCGAGCAACAGCGCCGATACGGGTACGGCCCCCATGATGAACATTCGGATCACTGCATTGACCCGCCCGGACAACTCGCTGGGAATCTCGTGCTGCCGGTAAGCCATCGTCGTGGCATTGACGCCCCCCTCGCCGAGGCAGAGCACGCAGAACCCGACTACCACCGCGATCGGTGTTCTGATGAGCAGGGCGAGGGATCCCAAGCCGGCAACGCCGAGCCAGGCGCTGATGCGAATGTGGCGCCGCTCGTTGCCGGCAAACACCATCGGGCTCAGCCAGGCACCCAGCGCGGCGGCCACCGCGCCGCAGGAGACGGCGACGCCCAGAGCGGCGGACGACCAGTGCCACTGATCGACGCCAACTGTGAGCAGGGTGGGCTCCAAGGCTCCCGCGCCCAGGTTGTACAACGCGACAGCAAAAGTCAGCCGTAGCAGGTCAGGCCTGGAGCGGAAGTACGCAACGCCCTCACGCAGCGATGCCTTGATCGACGCCCTGGCCTTCTTGCCCATGCCGTTGTTGTTGGCCGGCGGCATGAAGAATGCAGTCAGCGTGGTGATCAGAAAGGTGGCTGCGTCGATCTCCAACGCCCAGACGGGCTCAACAGCGGCGATCGTCAGGCCGGCCACGGCCGGTCCGGCGAACCGAGCTCCCATTTGGGCCGAGTTGAACCAGCTCGACGCCTGATCCAGACGGTCCATGGGCACCAGCGCAGGAATCAAGCTGTAGCCGACCGCCACGTCGGAGATGACTTTCGCCAGCCCCATCACGCACAGCGCGACAAATACCATGCCGATCTCATGGATCGCGAGCAGTAGCGGGATGAGCCCAACGCAGACCCCTTGGACCACTTCGCCCGTGGCGAAGAGTAATCGACGGTCGTAACGGTCGATAAGGATGCCGAGGAGGGGGGCCGCCAAGTAGGGCGCCGTCTGAGCAGCCAGGCTCAGAACGGCCAGCAGGCTGGAGCCAGTTGAGGAAACCAACGCCCAAGGGACCGCCAGGTAGAGAAAGGTGTTTCCGGTCGTGGATATCGCAGTAGCTCCGGTCAGCAACCAGAAGGATTTCATGAGGGATTCCCGGTCGAAGTCGGACAGTGAGATTCTCCGCAGGGTGCCTGCTGCGAAGAACGTTCTGCAGCCAGCGAGGGAAGCTCTTACCCTGTCTCAACTGGTGCCCCCGCTCGCGCTCAGGCCGAGTAGTCGGCATCCGAACAGACGGACGTGTCAGAACCGTGTGGCGTGCAGGGCGAAGACGCGCTCCGAATCCAGCTTGGCCATATCCCGTACGTCGGCCCGTTTGATTGTTGTGTAGAGCTCACGGCGTGGTGAGCCCAGCACCGACATCAGGAACTCGTCACGCTCCAGGGCGTCCACCGCCTCCGAGAGGCTCCGCGGCAGTGCCGTCACACCGCGACGGCGCAATTCGTCCTCGGACAGGCTGTTCGGGTCGTCCGTCAGAGGCTCACCGGGGTCGAGCCGGCGCTCCACGCCATCCATTCCCGCATGGACGATCGCGCCCAGGGCCAAATACGGGTTGGCTGTCGCGTCGCAGGGCTTCACCTCGACGTTGGTCGTGCTGCTCTCGTCGCCGCGCAGGACCGACGGAATGCGGATCGCGGCATCGCGGTTGTCCGGCCCGTAGCAACCGAACGCCCCTGCCCAGTTTCCACGGACGAGACGCTCGTAGCTGTTGACGCTTGGGCACAGCAAGGCCGTCAACCCCGGGAGGTGCGCCAGCACGCCGGCGATGAAGTGGTGGGCCACGTCCGAGAGACCGCCAGTGGGTGCAGCGAACACGTTGCCGTCCCGCCACAGCGAGAGGTGCACGTGATTGCCGTTGCCTCGGAGTCCGGGCATGGGTACCGGGGCGAACGTCGCGTGCAGCCCCCGCTCCCGTGCCACGCCCCGAGTGAATGCTTTCTGCCACACATGATTGTCCGCCGCCCTGAGCGCGGGGGTGGGCCGAACCGTCAGCTCATGCTGGCCCGGCGACGCCTCCGGGTGATACTGCTCGACCGCCACGCCTGTTGCGCGCAGCGCTCGTATCAGCGCGACGACATAGTCGTTCGTTACGTCGAAGGCCTCACTGTCCATCATGAGACCGTCGTCGAATGGCGTGCCGTCGCGCAGGAGCGTGAACTCCGGTTCGAACGCGGCAACGACGTCGAAGCCGAGGGCCGCCGCACGGTCGACCGCATCGCGCAGGAATGCCCGGGGGCAGGCATTCCACGGCTCCCCGTCGCGGGTCACGAGGTCGCACAGCACCCCCGCCGACCCCGGGGCATACGGGAGCAGGGTGAAGGTGCCGGGGTCGGCCGTGATGCGGACCTCGTCCATCACCTGGAAGCCCGGCACGGGCTGCGCCAAGTCGAGCAGGCTCGCCGACTGCCGCACCGTGGACAGTCCGACCCCGGACTGCAGCCTGCTGGCGAGCACTTCCCGCCCCACACCCTTGCCCCTGAGGACTCCGTTGTGGTCCACCCACAGGAAGCGAACGATCTCGACGTCGTTGAGCTCGACTGCTGACAGGAGGGCCTCTGCCCCATCCGCGGAGCCGCTCTCGCGTGGACCGGACCCGGCCGGGCAGAGCCACGACGGCGCCCGGTCAGCGTGAACGAGGGTCATGACGCACTCCCTGTACCGAGCGGCAGAGATGCCATCGCCGTCACCAGCCGGCTCGAGGCCGGACCCGTGCGGGGTGGGTGGTACAGCCGTCCGTCGCCTCCTCGGCACTGCACCGCCGTCTGAGCGGGGCTCACAGATTCGCTTGCCGGCACGTGTACGGGAGGCTGAGCGCCCGACGGTATGGCTTCGGAGCACCGCCCCGGACGGGATGCGACGCGCGGGGTATCGAGCGCGTGGTTCTGCGTCGGCCTGGCCATCAGGTTCCTCCACTGATCGACATATGAGGGCATGGGCGCACTGCACCTGCTTCGCGCAGCGGCCCGATGTTGCCAACTTGGTCAAAGGTAGGCAATTTTTTGTCTTAATTGGGGAGTGGTGTACCAGCTCATGGGAACCATCAGTGCGCGCCGGCGCCCGAGGCGGTCCTGGTCAGCGCGTCGCGGGCCCCGGTCGCCCGGGCCCATCCGATGAACATGCAGGCGGGCATTCCCGCGCCGTACCGCGGAGCAGCCGCTCGGCCGCGAGGGCGCCTGCCGGGTGCGCTGACGGCGGCCGTGAACACTCCACGACCGCCGTCAGTGCGGCACCTGACCGGCGAACGGCAAGGTGCGACGCACCTTGCGTGAAAGCCGAGGCCACCATGCCAGTTCCGCGCTCGCGCCACTTGGCCGAGGTGCAATTGCGGCAGGCCTCCCCGTGCCACACCAATATCGGCGTGCCGCTCGGTGGCGGACAGGGCCCCGTACCTGTCGCACCACTGACAGGATCCAGCGGACCGCCTAGGCCGCCACCGCGGGCCAGTCGATGTCCGAGCCGCCGCCCGCACCGGCCGTTGCGCGGCCACCCGTCGCGGGCCAGTCAATGGTGGCGGATAAGGAGTTGCCAGACACGCCCAGCGCCAGGGCGCAAAGCGTGGCAAGGCAAGCGGAACGCGTGAACTTTTGCATGACCATCCTTAACCAGGCTGAATTCATGAGCCTGAGGGCGGCGTGCCCCCCGATGGCTGCGAATCTACCAACTGGCACACATCTTGGCAACAGATTGCCAAGATGTGTGCCAACCAGGCAAGACTGCACGCTACGTCGAGGGAAGATCACTTGCATGGGTCTTGGCAGAGAATTGCCAAGCATGTTCCAAGCCCATACACTCCGTCTTGGGTGATCGTCGAACCATCGGTGATCACCAGTACCGATCACCGGATCAATCGGGTCCTCCGCCGCCTCGGCGTTCCGGACCGCCAGGGAGAGATGCACAACATCGCCGCCCGCGGACCAGAGCGATCACCCGCGGAAAGCGCACCCGTCCGTACAAGTCTGCTGGGATTCTCATGGTGGAACAACCCCAATTCGGTCGTCGCCTCAAGGAACTCAGGACAGAGCGCGGCCTGTCCCAGGCAGCCCTCGCGGGGGAGGGCATGTCCACCGGCTATCTGTCGCGCCTCGAGTCCGGGGCCCGGCAGCCCACCGAAAAGGTCATGAGATACATGGCCAAGCGGCTCGATGTGGATCGGTCCGCGTTCGAAGAGCCGACTCGGAACTCGCTCGTCCAGGCTCTGACCATCGCCGCCTCCGCCGATAGCGAGGAGTCCATCAAGGACCTCATCGCCATCCTGAAAACGGTGCACAACGAGGATCCCTCGCTACGCTGGCAAGCCCTGTGGCTGGTCTCTCAGTACCGGCGCGTGCAAGGCCAACGCGCCGAGGAGCAAAGCTGCATCGAAGAACTGGTGACTATCGCCGACGCGCTGGAGCTCCCAGAGCTCCAGTGCAGGGCACGCACGCAGCTCGCCCGGTGCCTCCGGTCCTCCGGCGAAATCACCGAAGCCATCGTGGTGGCCATGCAGGCCTATCACTCGGCGCTGGAGGCGAAACTCCCCGCACACGACCTGGGACCGGCCCTGCTGGTCCTGGTGTCGGTGGAAGCCGAAGCCGGCCGATTGCCCGATGCTAGGGCGCATGCCGATGAGTTGGTCGCCCTGGTGGAGGGCCGCTCCGACACCCTGCGAGCCGAGGCCCTGTGGGCCGCCGCGACCGTGCGCATTCGACAGGGCGACTACGCGGGTGCCGAGCAGTGCCTCGAAGGCGCCCTGGAACGGCTCAGCAGCCAGACCGATCTGCTTCTGTGGGTGCGGCTGCGGCTCGCCGCGGCGTCCCTGTATCTGCAGTCGCGTCCGCCGCGTATCGAGCACGCCCGCCGCTATCTTGAGCAGGTCGAGTCGCCCGTCGCGCTGGTCGGCACCACGGTGCTGCAGCAGGAGCTGACGACGCTCCAGGCCCATCTGGCCTTCCACGAGGGCAGGTTCGGCGACGCTCGGGTGAAGTGCGCGGCGTTGGACGACGAGGAGGACCTCCGGCTGACCTACCGCGACCAGATTCGGCTGAGCATCCTCCAAAGCCAGCTGGCGATCCTTGACGGTCGCGAGGGCGAGGGCGCGGAGCGACTCAGGCAACTGGGCGACGAGGCTCAGCAGGCGTCGAACATCGACCTGGCCGCCGAGGCGTGGCGCATTCTGGCCGAGACCCTCACGGAGACTCAGTTTCCACGGAGTGTCGAAGACGCATGAGTGCCGGGGCCCGGCGGGATGCGTCCCGCCGGGCCCCGGCAAGGCTTCAGGAGGGCTTGAGGAGACCGCCGACCCACCAGTCGTGGGGCCGGCCCGCGACCAGGCTACGGTTGCGGAGGGTACCTTCGAGGGTGAAGCCGAGCTTCATCGCGAGGGCACGCGAGGCGGTGTTGCCGACCATGGCCCACCACTCGATCCTGTGGACGTCGAGCGCGCCGAACCCCCAGTCACACAGCGCCCGTGCAGCCTCCGCCGAGTAGCCCTGACCGCGCTGCCGGCTGTCCGCCCAGTAGCCGATTTCGTAGACGCCCTGGGAAAGCCTTGTCAGACAGAAGGAGCCGACCAGCTCCCCGTCGTCCTTGCGGAAGGCCCCGAAGGTGTAGTTGCGGTCCGTGGACCATCCTTGGGGTGCCGTCTCCGTGACGTACTCGTCGGCGTCCTCACGGCTGAACGGTGAGGCCATCGGCGTGTAGTACTGGATGTCTGCGTCCTGGCAGGCCGTATGTACGGCGTCCGCGTCGGCGGGCGCGAAGGGACGCAGGAGGAGGCGGGGTGTTTCCAAGGTTACGGGGTCCATGGTGGCGGCCCTTCCTCTCAATGGCTCGCTAGAACCTGGTTGATGACGTAGCGGGCGTTGGCAGAGATGACCGGGTTGGTGCGCCGGTAATACGGCAGCTGGATGACCGCCATGGACAGCGCCCATCCACGGCCCCGGGTCCAGGTGGCGTCGTCCACGTCGACGCCATCGCGGAAGGCCTGGCGTGCGGCGGGCGTCAGCAGGTTCCAAGCCGGGATGAGATCGATCGCCGGGTCACCCACACCCACTGTGCCGAAGTCGAGGACCGCGGCCAGTCGGCCGCCTGCGCCCAGCAGGTTGCTGGGCATGAGGTCAGAGTGGGTCCAGCACGGTGCCCCCGACCAGTCCGGGGCCGCCAGCACCGTCTCCCAGGCGGCGAGGATCGCGTCGGCGTCGAAGGGCTCATCCGTGCGGCGCAGCGCCTCGATCGCCGACCGGGTCCCCGCGTCAGCGGTGCGCACCGGGGCACCCCGGTAGGCCGGGGGGCCCTCGTCGAGGTCGGCCTTGCGCAGGGCGGTGATGAAGGCCGCCAGGTCGCGGGCCAGGCTGTTGAGGCCGGTTTCTGCACCCTCGACGAGGACCTCGCCCGCCCTCCACCGGTGGACGGCCCACCGCCACGGGTAACCCTCGGCGGGCTCACCCAGCGCGACGACCTCCGGGATCGGGACGGGAACCAAGGGGGCCAACTGCGGCAGCCACCGGGCCTCGTGGTCCAGGGCCTCGGCACCGCCCCCTAGAAGCGGTAGCCGGACGGTCAGCTCGGTGCCGAGGCGGTAGATCGCGTTCACCGTCCCCCCGGAAGTCAGACGCCGGACGGTCAGGTCCGCCCACTGGGGGAACTGGCTGCGCAGCAGGCGTCGTACGAGGTCCGGATCGGTGGCCGCCTCGTCCGCGTGCATCTTGTACGTCATGTGATGAGCGACGCTCCTGTCTTGTCGGGGGTCAGTGATCTGCCGGGGGTTGCCTTACCCGCACGCCGGCGCCGGCCCGGATGCGACGTGAAAGATGACCGATTCCGCCGTTTCCTGCGCCGGTGACAAGCAGCGACAGGGGTTTCCGCCGGCCGTGAGGTGGGCGACGTGGGGGCCCGATGCGCGTATCGGGCCGGTCATGTCGCCTGCGGCGGCGCCCCGTTGGGAATTCAGTACCGCCAGGTGTGCGGTGATCTGATTCCAGCCTACGGGCCCCTCCGGTCGTCCGGGGGCGCGCCGACAAATCGGGATTACGGCTCGGGGGTCGGCGGAGCCGGTGTCGCCGGATGACCGAGTACGCCCTCGTAGGGCATGCCGCAGATTTCCCAACGTCGCATGACCAAGGCCGTGCTGACGATTCGGATGCTGAAGGAGAGGGGGTGTCGCGAGCGACGCTCGTGGTCGGGCGAAACGAGCTCATTCGGGTCTTCTCTGGGCCCCTTCAAGCTTCTTGGGCCGGACCAGTGGGGGGCTCACCCCACCCGGACGGGGGAAGCCAAGGGGCGGGGTGAGCGGTAGCCCGTCCGGGCGCGGGGGTGGTCAGGGGGTGAGCAGGCGGCTGAGCCAGTCGATGCGGGCTGCCTGGGCCGAGCGGGAGATGATCGCGTCCGGCACCCATTCGTCGAAGCTGTGGAAGGCACCCGACCAGACATGCAGTTCGGCCTCGCCGCCGCATTGCCAGATGCGGAGCGCGTAGGTGACGGCCTCGTCGCGGAGCGACTCCACGGAACCAACGTCGATGAAGACCGGGGCCAGGCCACGCAGGTCGGTCGCGCGGGCGGGGGCGGCGTAGCAGGAGACGGCGTCAGTGCCGCGCCGCTCGCCGAGCAGCGCGTTCCAACCGGTGAGGTTGGAGACGCGGTCCCACAGCCCGACCCGCTCCATCTGGTAAGCCGATGGGGTGTCGCAGGTGTCGTCGAGCATCGGGCACTGCAGCATCTGCCCCAGCAGCCGGGGGCCGCCCCGGTCGCGGGCGAGCAGGGCCATGGCGGCGGCCAGGCCCCCGCCCGCGCTGTTGCCGCTGACCACGATGCGCTGCGGGTCCAGCCCCAGCTCGGTGGCGTGTTCGGAGATCCACAGCAGCCCTGCGTAGCAGTCCTCCACTGGGGCGGGGTCCGGGGCTTCGGGGGCCAGGCGATACTCGACGGCGACCACGGCCATGCCGAGCCGCTCCGCCCGGGACAGCTCCCCGGCCAGCTCGGTGGTCCGGTTGTGGCCGCCGACCATCCCGCCGCCGTGGGTGTTGTACAGCACCGGGTGTGGGCCCGGGGAGTCTGTGGGGGTGCAGACGAGCAGGGAGATGTCCGGGGCGCCGGGCGGGCCGGGCACGGTGCGTTCCGTGACGGTGAAGGTGCCGCCGCGTCGGATGTCCTCGTCACTGAGGCGATTGCGCCTCGCGACCTCACGGCGAGCCGGGATGAGTTCGGGGGTGAGCGGCGTGGGCAGGGTGCGCAGGATCTCGTCCAGCGGACCGGCCAGTTGGCGGTCGAAAGGCGGGTGCGGCACGGAGCGCAGAGCCGCGGGCTCGGTGGTGGTCATCGCGCATCCTCGCTGACCGCGGCCGTGCCGGCCGACGGAACGAGGGCAAACGCGTCTACCTCCAGCAGCAGTTCCGGCCGGTAGAGCGCGGCGACCTGGACAACCGTGCTGGCCGGCGGATTCTCGGTGTCGATGAACTCGTCGCGCACCGCAAGGATCACCGGTATGTGCGTGGCGTCTGTGACGTAGTAGGTGAGCTTGATGACGTCCCGGAAGTCGGCGCCGGCCGCCGCGAGGACGCCGCGCATATTGGTGAACACCTGGCGGGCCTGGACCTCGGGGTCGCGCTCGCCGACGAGGGCGCCGTCGACATCGAAGGGCATCTGCCCTGCCAGGGCGGCGAGTTGGCCGGGGCCGGTCACCAGATGGGTGTAGCCGCTGCTGGGCGCGACGCCTTCGGGCTTCGAGATGTATGTGAGGGTTCTGTCGGTCATGGTGTCTCTTCTCAGAAGTGTCAGGAGGTTGATCAGGGAAAGCGCGCTTGTACCGGCCCTTGAACCAAGCTGCGAGTGCGCGGATACGTTCGGGAGGTGTGCCGTTCGTCGTTCTCAGGCTTCTGCGACGGCGCGGGAGACGTCAGCGGGGTTGCGTGACGCGAAGTGGGATGCTCTCCGGGCCGGCCACGTGGATGGAGCTGAGGCGTACCGCGGGGCCGGCCTGCGCCAGCTCGATGCCCGAGTCCAGAACCTCGGTGAGCAGCAGATGCAGCTGGGTGCGCGCCAGGATGCTGCCGATGCAGAAGTGCTCCCCGGCGGCGAGCGCCAGGTGCCGGTTGGGGGTACGGCCTACGTCGAAGCGGTACGGGTCGGTGAAGACGTCCTCGTCTCGGTTGCCGGAGGGTACCCAGACGACGACCTTGTCGCCCGCCTCGATGCGCTGCCCGCGGATCTCGGTGGGCCGGGTGGCGGTGCGCATGCTGTGGGTGGCGCTGGAGGTCCAGCGCAGGATCTCTTCGCCCGCGGTGGGCAGTAGTGCGCGGTCGGCACGCAGCCGGGCCAGCTCGGCCGGGTGCTCCAGCAGGGTCAGCAGGCCGGCGGCGAGCGCCAGTCGGCCGTTCTCTGTGGCGCCGACGAGGTTCTCGCAGTTGAGGAGGATCTCCTCCTCGGTGAGCGGCTCGCCGTCGACGGTGCCCTGCACCAGCGAGGAGAGCAGGTCGTCGGTAGGCTCGGCAGCGCGCCGGTCCATCAGATCGATGAAGTAGCCCATGAACCCGTGGTGCGCGGCGAGCGAACGGTGTGCGAGAAATGCCTCGTTGGTCCACTGGAACAGCGACTCTTGGTCCTCGCGGGGCACACCAATGATGCGGCCGATGGTGTGCAGCGAGATCCGTGCGGCCACGTCGTGCACCGCGTCGCAGGAGCCCTGGGCGACGGCGTGGGTGAGCGTGTCCCGTACGGCGTCCCGGATGAAGCCCTCCAACTTCCGTACGGCACGCGTGCTGAACCAGTCGGCCATCAGGCCGCGCAGCTGCTTGTGCCGGGGCGGGTCGGTCAGAGCGAGCGTCTGTCCGGCGCCCGGGTCCTCGCCGAGGGCCAAGGGCCGCAGCAGGACGCCGTGGGCCGAGCTGAAGGTGGCCGGGTCGCGGTAGACGGCTCGAATGTCCTCGTAGCGGGTCAGCGACCAGAAGGCGGGCAAATCCCCCGCCTCATGCCGGTGCACGGGGGAGTGCTCCCGCATCCAGTGCCAGATCGCGTGCGGGTCGCCGGCGGCGTGCAGCGCGGGGTCGACGAGGTGTTCGGGGTGCGCGACCGGCGCGGGGCGGGTGCCGGGATGCTCGGTGAGTACGGTCACGAGTGGTCTCCTGTAAGGCCATTGTGGAGGGCGGCCGGGTCTCGGTGGCCGGGGCTGGTGCGGAAGTGGTCCAGGAAGGTGTCGACGGCCGACTCGGGAACGGCCTCAGGGCGGTAGGAGACGGCCAGCCGCAATCCGCCGTCGGCCTCGGGCCACAGCTCGGCGTGGAACTCCAGCGGGAGGTCGGCGTATGGAAGGCGCACGAACCGGGCCTTGCCGCCGGACAGGTCGAGGTGGGCGGGCGCGTTGTCCTGGAGGGCGAACAACACCTGGTAGAGCGGTGGCCGGCCGCCCACCGGCCGCCGTCCGGTCGTGTGGAGCACGTCGTCGAAGGGGACGTCCTGAGCGGCCAGGGCGTCGGTCACCAGCCGCGCCGCGGCCCGTACCGCCTCGGCGCCGCTCTCCAGCACCCGGCCGCGCAGCCGCACCGGAACCATGGTGAGGTGGCAGCCGACGGCGTGCTCGGTGAGCGGGGTGTCCCGCTGCGCCACCGGCACGCCCACTGTGAGGTCGCGTTGCCCGGTGGTCTCGGCGAGTGCCAGTCCGCAGCGGCGCAGCAGCACGGCGAAGCGGGTGGCGCCCGCCGCGGCCGCCTCCGCGTCCAGCGTGGCGACGGCCGCCGGGGACAGCCGCAGCTCGCGGTGGCGGGCCACACCGGACGTGCGGGGGCCGACGGGCCACTGGATGTCGGGCGCGTCGGTCAACTCCCGCTGCAGCCAGGCGCGCTGGGCGTCCTGGTCGGTGTGGGCGGTGCGCCGTAGGTGCTCGGCGTACGCCTGCGCGAGGGTGGGCACGGTGGGGGACGGGTCGGTGGGCAGGCCGAGGGCCATGCGGTAGCCGGTGGACAAATCGCGGGCGAGCACCGACTCCGACCAGCCGTCGAAGGCGAGGTGATGGACGACGCAGCCGAGGACCGCGCGGGGGGCGCCGCCGTCGTCGAGCGGGACCAGCGCGGTCCGCCAGACCTCGCCTTCGGTTGGTTCGAGGCCGTCGGCGAGCTGTTCGTCCAGGGCCTTGAATGCCGCGTCCAGGGTGGGCTGTGGGAGGACCGGCTCCAGCTCGGGGGCGGGCAGTCCGGGCAGCAGGGCGGCCGGGGCAGGGTCGACGACGTACCGGGCACGCAGCGACTCGTGACGGTCGTGCGTCCAGGCGATCGCGGCGGCGAGAGCCGACCGGTCGAGGTCCCCTTCGACGACCCAGCTCATCCGGCACGCTCCGGTGCGATCGGCGGGGTCGGCCAAGTGCCGGGTGAGATAGACAAGTTGAAGGGGCGTCAGCGGCACCCGGTCCGGGACGGCGGCGGTGCGGCCCTGCTGCTCCGGCGAGACGGTGCGCAGGAGTACGGCGAGTCCGGCGGCGGTGGGCTCCTGGTAGAGGCGGGAGACCGGGACGGGCCGCGCCAGCCGGGCGGAGAGTCGGGCGCAGACCCGGCCGGCGTCCAGGGAGGTGCCGCCCAGCTCGAAGAAGGAGGTGACGGCCGGGACCGGGGAGCGCTGGAGCACCTCTGCAAAGGTCTCAGCCACCAGCAGCTCGGTCGCGTCGGCGGGCGCGCCCGTCTCATCCGGGGCGTGGGTACTGCTCGGCGCGTCGGGCGGGGCGGTGGAGCCGCCCGGTGCGGCCATCCGGTCAGGCCCGTCGTCTGCGCTCAGGTCGGGCAGCAGGGCCAGTAGGGCCCGTTCGTCGAGCTTGCCGGCCGAGGTGAGGGGGAACGCGGGTACGGTCAGCACCTCGCTCGGGCGGTGGTAGGGGACCAGGGCGCCGGCCAGTTCCTCGCGAGCGCCGCTCAATGGGTCGCCGGGGGTACGGGGGACACAGAAGGCGACCAGGTCGCGTATGGCGCCGTGGGTGTCCCGACGAGCCAGCACACGGCAGGTGCGCACGCCGGACAGCAGCTCCTCGATCTGCCGTTCCACCTCGGCCGGTTCCACCCGGTGGCCGCGGATCTTGATCTGGCGGTCGACCCGGCCGCCATAGCGCAGCAGCCCATCGGTGCCCCAGGAGCCGAGGTCCCCCGTGCGGTAGAAACGGGCGGGGCGGCTCGCCAGGGGAAGCGTTGCGAACGCGGCGTCGGTGAGTGCCGGGTCGCCGAGGTAGCGCAGTGCCAGGCCCTCCCCGGCGAGGCAGATCTCGCCCGTCTCACCGGTGGCACAGGGGCGTTCACCGTCCAGTACGTACACCTGCGTGCCCGGCACCGGGGTGCCCAGCGGGATGCCGTCGGCGGCTGCGCAGTCGGCCTCGGTAATGCGGTGGGTGGTGGCGAAGACAGTGGACTCGACCGGGCCGTAGCCGTTGAGCAGGGTGATGGCGGGTTGGTGGCGCAGGAACCTGGCGACGTGCGTGGAGGAGAGCCGTTCTCCGCCGATCATCAGTTGGCGCAGCCCGGTGAAGGCGTCCAGGTCCTCGTCCACCACCATGTTGAACAGGCCGGCGGTGAGCCAGACGGTGTCGGCACCGTACGTGCGGACGGCTCGGCGCAGGGCCTGCGGGGAGAGGTACGGCTCGTCCACGAGTAGAGCGGTGGCGCCGTTCAGCAGCGCGCCCCACAGCTCCAGCGAGAAGGCGTCCCACGGCATCGGCGCAGCCACCGGGACGACCGTGCCCGGCCGGATGTCCACGAAGCCGTCGACGCCGTCAGGCGGAAAGAGACGGGCGGTGGCGCAGTGCGGGCTGAGGACGCCCTTCGGCCGGCCGGTCGTGCCCGAGGTGAAGAAGACACAACAGGGGTCGTCGGCACGGACCGTGGCGGGGCGGAAGCCATCGGGTAAGGGAAGCGGGCCCGCCGGGGGCGACCACAGCGGCAAGGTACCGAGCCCGTCCTGCCCGGGCGCGCCGACCAGCACGGGCGCGTCCAGCTGGGAGATGATCTCCCGCAGTCGACGGTCGGGCCAGGCCGGGTCGAGCAGGGCGTAGGCGGCGCCGGTCTTGAGCACCGCCAGCAATGCGGTCACCAGGGCGGTGCCGCGGGGCAGCAGGACTGGTACGACGTGCCCGGGGCCGGCCCCGGCGGCGGTCAGCCGGGCCGCCCACGTGTCGGCGGCGCGGTCCAGAGCGCTGTAGGAGACAGGACCCTCGGCCCCGTTCAGGGCGACGGCCTCGGGGCAGTCCCGGGCGGTCCGGGCGAATGTCTGATGCAGGCCCTCGTCGGGCACAGGCCATTGAAGCCCAGCTTGCATGTCCACGCTCTCCCCTCGTCGGCAACCGGGCCGGTCGACGCACACGGACCCGTTTTGACCTCGCTCGACAAAAGGTTGCCATGGCTAGGCAATATCAGGCAACCTCTTGCCGAGGAGATGAACAGCACGCCTGTGGTGCCACGTCCGCCCCGCGCAAACCTGGGGCGGACACCACCCAGCGACCGAAGGGGAAACATGACCCGCGACCGATCTCTCGATATCGCCGTCACCGGCATCGCTGCCCGGTTCCCCGGCGCCGCGGATCTCGCCGAGTGGTGGTCGGCCGTGCTGGCCGGCCATGTCCTCACCCGGCGCTACCAACGGGCCGAACTACTCGCCGCCGGTGTGGACCCGCGGCTGGTGGACGATGGGGACCACGTGCCGGTGCACGGCCACCTCACCGACGCCGACCGGTTCGAGAACGCGCTGTTCCGGGTCAGCCCGCGCGAAGCCGAGATGATGGACCCGCAACACCGGCTGATGCTGGAAACCGCCTGGGCCGCCCTGGAGGACGCCGGCTGCGCGCCCCGCTCCCCCGAACTGCCCACCACCGCCGTCTTCGCCACTGCGAGCAGCAGTGGCTACCTCCGCAGCATGGTTGCCTCCGGCCGACTCGACCCGCTCACGCTGGAAGATGCCCTGCACGGCACCGAGCCTGACTTCATGGCAAGTCTGATCTCCTACAAACTCGGCCTGACCGGACCGGCGATCGCGGTGCAGACTGCCTGCTCCTCCTCACTGGTCGCGGTGCACCTGGCGGTGCAGGCGCTGCTCAACGGCGACTGCGACCAGGCGCTGGTGGTCGGGGCAGGCATCGCCCACCCCCAGCACGGCCATCTGCACGTGCCCGGCGGCATCCACTCCGGCACCGGTGCCTGCCGCCCCTTCGACGCCGAGGCCGACGGCGTCGTCTCCGGCTCCGGCGTGGCAGCCATCGTGATGCGCCGCCTCGCCGACACCGAGGAGAACCCCGGAGCCGAGCCGTACGGTGTCCTGCTGGGTACCGCCGTGAACAACGACGGCTCCGCCAAGGCCGGTTATTACGCCCCGTCGATCGACGGCCAGGAGGCGGTGATCCAGGCGGCCGTTACCGCAGCCGGCGTGCCCGCCGACTCTCTCGGCTACCTGGAAGCCCATGCCACCGGCACCAGCGTCGGCGACCCCATCGAGTGGGCCGCCGCCTCCGCGGCGTACGCCGGGCTCGGCGCCCGGCCCGGCGGTATCGCGATCGGCGCCCTCAAGGCCACCACCGGGCACCTCGACAACGCCGCCGGGGTCGCCTCGCTCATCAAGACCCTGCTGGTGGTCAAGGAGGGGATCATCCCTCCGGTCGCGGGCTTCCAGCAGCTCAACCCCCTCCTGGAGACCGAGGGTTCACCGCTGTACGTGCCCACGGAAGCCACGGCCTGGACCGCACATGGGCCGCGCCGCGCCGGGGTCTCCTCTTTCGGTGTCGGCGGCACCAACGCGCACGTCATCGTTGAACAGCCTCCCACCCGTCCGCGCCGGGAGACCCCCGCGACGGGCGAGGCGGGCCACCTGCTCCTGCTCTCCGCCCAGGACGAGGCCGCACTGGACCGCACAGCGGCCCGCCTGGCCGTCCACCTCACAGAGCATGCGGGGGCCGGACAGGAGGCGGGGTTGTGCGGGCCTACCCGGAGCACCGACGCGGCGTCGTACGACCAGTTGCCGGAGCCGGTCGGTCGTGATTCGGCGCTCGCGCTCGGCGATGTCGCCGTCACCCTGGCCGTCGGGCGGGCCGAACTGCCCGCTCGGCTCGCCGTCACCGCGCGGGACGCCGGCGAGGCCGCCGAGCGGCTCGTCCACGGGCGGAACGCCATGCGCGGTAGCGCGGCGGAGTCACCGGCACCCATCGTGTTCCTCTTCCCCGGCCAGGGCGCCCAGCGGCCCGGGATGGCGTTGCCCCTGCGGGACGCTCTGCCCGGTTTCGGCGTCGCGCTGGAGGACTGCCTGGCCACCTTCCCCACGGACATCGCGGACGAGGTGCGCCGGGCTCTGCTGGAGCCAGACTTCCCGGCGGACCGGCTGGCAGCCACCGACCTCGCGCAGCCCGCGCTGTTCGCGGTGGAGTACGCCGCTGCCCGGGCGCTGCGCGCGCTCGGCGTCGCACCCGTCGCCCTCGCTGGACACAGCCTCGGGGAGATCACCGCGGTTGCCGTCGCGGGTGGACTGGACGCGGGCGACGCCGCGCGGCTCATCTCGGTGCGCGGACGCGCGATGGCTGACTGCCCGCCCGGCGCCATGCTCGCCCTGGAGTGCGACCCGGCCACCGCGCAGGCCCTCGTGGCGGAGTCCGGCCGGAGCCTGGAGCTGGCCGCGCACAACGCCCCGGAGAGCTGTGTGCTGGCCGGCCCGGAGACGGAGGCCGAGGGCTTCCGCGCCTGGCTCGGCGGCCGGGTACACGCCACCCGGCTGCGGACCAGCCACGCCTTCCACTCGGCCCTCGTCGAGCCGGCCTTGCCGGAACTGGCGGCCGCGCTCGATGACGTCGTACCGCGCTGCACCACGCTGCCGATCGCCGCCAACCGGACCGGCGTCATCCTCCCTGCGGGCAGCGCGCTGTTCGCGGAGCATTACGTCGCTCAGGCCCGCGGCACCGTCCGCTTCGCCGAGTCGCTGGCCACGCTGGCCCGTCGGTATCCCGGGGCCGTGGCGATCGAGGTCGGCCCGGGCCGCGCCCTGTCGGCGATGGCTGCGGCCGCAGGTCTCACCCCTGTCGCGCTGAGCCCGGATCGCACGGACCGGCCGGCCGGAGAGGTGCTGGCTGCCCTCGGCGGCCTGTGGGCCATGGGCCAGCCGCTGTCCCCCGCCGCGCTGTGCGGCCCCGGCGAGCTGGTCCATCTGCCGGGCTATCCCTTCGCCGGGCCGCGCTGGATCGCGCCGGAGGCCACCGCGAGGCCGACCCCGGTACCCGCCGCCGAACAAGCTGCGGCTGATGCGCCCCCCGCGTCGCAGGTGCCGACCGACCCGGCAGAGGTGCTGGCCAACCCGGCAGAGGTGCTGGCCGCCCTCTGGTCCGATCTGCTCGGTCACAGCGGGCTCACCGACGACGCGGACTTCTTCGAGCTCGGCGGGGACTCGCTGCTCACCACCCACCTGGCCCGCCGGATCAAGCTGAAGCTGGGGGTGACGGTGCCGGTCCGGGAGATGTTCATCGCCCGCACCCTCGGCCGGCAGCGGGAGATCGTGCTCGGGCTGCTGGAGGACTGCGAGGCGGTGCCCGCGCACTGAGGCGACGGCGGAGCCCCGGGACCGTGAGGTTCCGGGGCTCCGCCGTGTGATCACAGGCCGCCGTGCCTGGTGACCAGGCGGCGAGGGGGTGGTGCTCAGCGTGCCGGAGCGGTGGTGAGCTCCGCCTCGACCAGGGCGTACGGCGGCTCGTCGATCAGGTAGAAGTGGCCGCCGCGCACTGTCCGCTCACGGAAGGGACCGGACGTCAGCTCCGGCCACGGGCGCAGGTCCGCGTCCACGTCGCTGTCGCCGACGATAGTCGTCACCGGGCAGGTCAGCACCGGCTCGGGCATCATCGCGTAGCCGTGGAACAGGCGTCCGTCCGCCCGGACGTACGGGATGACGAGTTCCTGGAAGAAGGGGTCCGCAGCGAGTTCCGGGTCGGTGCCTCCCATGCTCACCAGGCGGGCGGCGACGGTCGCGTCGTCATCCTCGTCCTCGGTGTAGGGCGCCGGCTCCGGCAGCGGCGCGTTCCGCGTACCTGAGGCGAACAGATGGGCGACGTGCACCCCCCGCACCTGGAGGCTGCGGGCCGTCTCCAGTGCCACCGCCGCGCCCATGCTGTGCCCGAACAGCGTCAGCGGCCGGTCTGCCAGTGGCAACAGTGCCTCGGCGATCTCGCCGGCCAGCGCCCGCAGGTCGGTGGCGCAGGGCTCCGCCATCCGCTCGGCCCGGCCCGGGTAACGCACGGCGTACACCGCGCTGTCCGGGACGGCGGACCACTCCCGGAAGAAGGAGGCGGAGCCACCGGCGTGGGGGAAGCACACCAACTGCCTGGCGGCGTCGGGGCGGTCGGCGACGGTCTGCAGCCACAGGCTCTGGGGGGTGTCCTGGCTGTTCATGGAGTGCGTGTTCACGCGATGTCCTCCTTGGTACGGCTCTGGCGGACGCGCCGGGCGTTGACCCGGCGGGCGGCGGCTTCCCGGCGGGCGGCCAGGGAGCCGTCCGTACTCGCCGTCGTGCCGCCGGTGATGAGGGACGCCTGGGCAGCCACGGTGGTGTGCCGGAAGAGCGAGACCACCGAGGGGCGCACGCCGGTCCGACGTTCCAGCGCGGCCTGGAGCTGGTACATGCTGAGCGAATGCCCGCCCAGATCGAAGAAGTTGACGTCCAGTGGCACCGAGGGCAGCTTGAGCACCTCCGCCCAGGCCGCGGCCACCTGCGTGGCGGTCTCGTCCTGCGCGGCGGGCGCCTCGGCAGCAGGAACGGCGGCCAGGTCGGCCTGGGCGGTGAGCCCGGCCCGGTCCACTTTGCCGTTGACGGTCAGCGGGAACGTGTCCAGGACCAGCAGCCGCGTGGGCACCATGGTCTCCGGAAGCCGCTGTGCCAGGGCTTGGCGCAGCGCGACCGGGTCGGCGCCGGCTTCCGTCCGGACGAAGCCGGTGATGAGGGTACGGGCGGCATTGGGCACGGCGGCGGCATCCCGGACGCCGGGCAGTCGGCGCAGCTCCTCCTCGACCGCACCGAGCTCTACCCGGTGCCCCCGGATCTTGACCTGGTGGTCGCGTCGGCCGCGGAAGTCCAGGTTGCCGTCGGGGCGACGGCAGACCAGATCGCCAGTCCGGTAACGGCGACCGCCGGGCAGGTGCGGGTCAGGCAGGAAAGCCGTCTCGGTGGCCTCCGGGCGTCCGAAGTAGCCGCGAGCCACTTGGCCGCCGCCGATGTACAGCTCGCCCTCGGTACCGTTGGGCACCGGCTGCCCGTGCTCGTCCAGCACGTACAGAGCCGTGCCCGGCACCGGGGCGCCGATGGTGACCTCTGCTGGCTCGGTAAGGCGGTGGTAGCTTGCCCATACGGTGGCCTCGGTGGGGCCGTACTCGTTAACCAGCTCCACACCGTCCAGCAGCCGGAAGTGACGGTCCACCAGGGTCTGCGGCAGTGGTTCGCCGGCCGTGATCACCGTGCGCAGCGAGCGCAGCGTCGCGGTGCCCCTGCGCTCGGCCGCGTCCAGGAGCACCGAGTACAGCGAAGGCACGCCCAACAGCCGGGTCACCTCGTGCCGCTCCACCAGGCTGAGCAGCCGCTCCGGGTCGGTGACCTCGTCGGGGTGGGCGACCACCAAGGTGCCGCCCACTGTGAGGGTGCCCCACAGCCCGGCGACTGAGGAGTCGAAGGCCAGCGGCGAGACCAGCAGGAAGACCGGCGCGCCAGGATAGACCTCGGCGCGGGCCGCCGTGGACGCGGTCAGCTGACCGTGCTCCACGAGAACGCCCTTGGGCTCGCCGGTAGTGCCGGAGGTGTAGATCAGGTAGGCGGGGTCCTCGGGGCCGACGAGGACGCCTGGATGGCTCTCCGCGGGGTCTTCGTCGTGCTGATCGCCGTCCGCCTGCGCGCTGTTCTCGGCCCGTCGGCTGTCCTCCGCGCGCACCACGGGAATGTCCGGGACCCGTCGGGCCTCCTGGCCGGTGGTGACGACGATGGCGCTCACGCGTGCGTCGTTGAGTACGGCGAGGACCCGTCGGTCGGGCAGCGCCCGGTCAACCGGGACATAGGCGGCGCCGGTCTTGAGGATGCCCAGGACCCCGGCCACCATCGCGGTGCCGGGCTCGGCCATGATGGCGACCCGGTCGCCCCGGCCCACCCCGGACTCGGACAGTCGGGCGGCGATGCGTGCGGCCCAGGCGTCCAGGCAGCGGTAGCTGATGGCGTCGCTTCCGCTGCGAACGGCGACGTGGTGCGGCGTCAGGCGGGCGACGCGGGACAGCAGCTGGTGTACGGCCGGCCGGCCGGCGCCCGCCTCGGTCGCCGGGGATACGGCTTCGGCATGGGTGAGGGTCATCGGAAGTCCTTTGCTGAGAGCGTCGGAGTGGGTCGAGTGGTCGGAGCCGATCGCCCGACGGGCGCCTTGCCGGGATGTCCGGGCCAGATATCCGGGCCGGGCGGTGCGGCCGTCGCAGAAGGCGAGCGGGAGGCGGCGGCCGGGGTGACAACGCCGAGGTCCGTCCCCACGGCGAGGCCTGGCCGGCGTCGTGGAGGAGGAAGAGCGGGCCGCCCGCCACGGAGTCCGCGGCGTCTCCGGCGGTCCGGCACACCTGGCGCAGGTGCGCGATCTCCAGGCCGGAGCCCGTGCGCGGTGTGACGGTCTGCTGTCATCGCGGAGCTCCCGAGATCAAGCCTGGGCAAATGCCTTGCCTTTATTCGGCGCCGAAAGAGAGCAGCTGAGTGGCCCGTCTCTCGCCACCATCCCGCATCGGCCAGCTCGATTCGAGGGCGATACTTGCCAATGCGAAAAGTAGACTGACAATCTTTTGCCAACCTTGTCAATCGACTTGCCAGTCCGAAACGCCTCAGGAGGCACCCATGGCACATGGACAACGGACCGCTCCGTACGGAAGCTGGACCTCTCCGATCGGCGCCGACGATGTTGCTCATGGCGAGGCCCTGCCGGAATGGGTGGGCTTCGTGGGCGACGAGGTCTGGTGGACCGAGCCCCTGCCGGAGGAGGACGGCCGGGCCGCGCTGATGCGCGGGGGGCCGGACGGCCCGGTGGAGGCCCTCCCCGGACGCTGGGACGTCCGCACCCGGGTGATCGAGTACGGCGGCCGCCCCTGGCTCGCGGTCTCCGCCGACCCGGCCGATGGCGTCGTGTTCACCCATGGCCCCGACCAGCGCCTGTACCGCTGGCTGCCCGGCGCCGACGCGGTGCCGCTCACCCCGCCCGGCAGCCGACCGGCCGAACTGCGCTACGCGGACTTCGCTGTCCGCGGTGACGAGGTCTGGTGTCTGCGGGAGACCGTGGCCGACCGAGCGGGCACCCGGGTCGTCCGGCATCTGGTCGCCGTCCCGCTGGACGGCAGCGCCGCCGCCGAACCAGGCCGGGTGCGGGAACTCGCCGCGAGCCACCACTTCATGACGGGGCCTCGCATCGAGCCCAACGGCGGCCGCGTGGCGTGGCTCGGCTGGAACCACCCCGACCTGCCTTGGGACGCCACCGAGCTGATGATCGCTGACATCACCCCCGCGGGCGACCTCGCCGGGCCCCGGGTGCTGCTCGGCGACCTGGCCGACGCCGAGTCCCGCCAGTCGGTCACCCAGGCCGAGTGGGCCACCGACGGCTCCGGCATCCTCTACGCGACGACAGACTCGGACGGCTGGTGGAACGTCCACGCGATCTCCCCCGACGGCGCCGTCTGCAACTTGCGCCCTGCGACCGAGGAATTCGGCGACGCCCTCTGGCGCATCGGACAGCGCTGGTGCGTACCCCTGCGCGACGGCACCCTCGCGGTGGTGCACGGCACGGGAGAGCGCAGGCTGGGCATCCTCTCCCCGGATGGCAGCCTCCGGGACCCGGGTGGCTTAGCCGAGGCGGGCACCGAGTGGGACTCCCCGGCCACCGACGGGCGCCGGATCGCTGCGGTCTGCGCCGGCCCGCATCGCCGCCGTACCGTTGTCCTCGCCGACCCGGCCGACGGCACCGTGACGGTCGTCCGCCCGCCCTCCGGCACCGCCTTCGATGCCTGGGCCACCACGCCGTACACGCGTACCTTCAGTGGCGAGGACAGCCAGGAGGTACACGCGCACGTCCACCCGCCGTACAGCCCGGACCACACGGCGCCCGAGGGTGAGCTGCCACCGTGGCTGATCTTCGTACACGGCGGCCCCACCAGCCGCAGCACCCTCGTGCTCCGACAGGACATCAGCTTCTTCACCAGCCGGGGGATCGGTGTGGTGGACGTCCAGTACGGCGGCTCCTCCGGCTACGGGCGGGCGTACCGCGAACGTCTGCGCGGGAACTGGGGCATCACCGACGTCCGCGACTGCGCCGCCGTGGCCCGCGGGCTTGTCGTCGCGGGGCTCGCCGACCCCGCCCGGCTCGCAATCCGGGGCGGTAGCGCGGGTGGCTGGACTGCTGCCGTCTCCCTCTGTGCCGAACCCGACCTGTACAGCGCGGCAGGCGTCTACTTCCCGCTGCTCGACCCGGTGACCTGGGCCGAGAGTGGAACCCACGACTTCGAGTCGCGCTACCTCGACAGCCTCATCGGACCCTGGCCCGACGCCAAGGACCGGTACGAGGAACGCTCCCCGCTGGCCGGCGCCGACCGGATTCGGGCGCCTTTCGTGCTGCTGCAGGGCATGGAGGACAAGGTTTGCCCGCCCGCGCAGAGCCGGGCGATGGTGGAGCGGCTCCACGGGCGGGGCGCCCGGTGCCGCTACCTCACCTTCGAGGGCGAGGGTCACGGCTTCCGCAAGGCGGAGAACATCGTCACCGCGCTCCACGCGGAACTGCAGCTGTACGGCGAGGCCTTGGGCTTCACTCCCGCGCTCGCCCCGGTGAGCCGGTAGCGAGAGCCGGTCTCACACAGGAAGGGACCGGGCCGCAGGGGGCGGTCCGGGACCTTTGCGTTCCCCCGGCATCCGTCCTCTGCGGCTGCCTACGGCCTCCAGCACTTCGCCGGGGTGGGCGCGGTCGTTCCCGTAGCCGCCCAGCAGCCGAAGGAGGAGGGCACGCCAGTCACCTCAGCTGGCAATGCCATGCCCTTGCGCCACTAGGCCCGACGACTCCCCAACTTGATCAATAAGAGATATCTAGGCAATGCCTTGGCAACTATTGCCAAGGGTCTCGATGGGTGTGTAACTTTCCTGGCAAGGCGAGGGCGCGGACCCCGCATCAGGACCTCTTTCACCTCATAAGGACAGCCATGCGCATGATGAAGCGTTCCATCCGTCTTGCTACCTTCTGCGCCGTGCTCCTTGGAGGTGCCTTGGGCCTCACGGCCAGCGCCATCGACTGGCCGGCCGCCGCGCCCGCGAAGGTGGTTGCGTCCGACGCCCGGGGCAACATCGACTGGCCGTGATCCGCACGGGCCGTTGAACGACGCCATCGCCCGATCGAACCCTGCCGCCCCGCAGGAAGCAAAGGCGAGAAAGACCTGCCGCCGCCGGCAATTCGTGATGACGCCGGGGCGGCGGCCGGGGACCTCCGAGGGTCCGGACAATCCGCGGCTTCCGGCCGTCGGCGCCGCCCCACTCCCCGACCCCGGTTACGCCACGCCGTCCATCAATAACGGCGCACCCCGTCCTTCCGGACGGCGGGCTCAACTCAATTGCCATTTTCAATATTGGAACTTGCCAAAACCGTTGACCAGATAAAGGCGCTACGAGCCACCCGTTCTGAGGTGGCCGCTCGATCGAGCCGATGCCGATCGGTCATCAGGAAGGCACTGTCTGTCACAGCGTTGACAAGAACGGAGCTCCATCCCGTGCCCGTACAGACCCTTTCCGCCCCCACCCAACCTTCCCGGCTGGACGACGGACAGATCGAGCAGTTCGAACAGCTTGGCTTCCTCGTACTGCCGGGCTTCCTCCCTGCCGACCTGGTGGCTCGTCTGAAGCCTGAGGTGGACCACTGGGTCGACACCGGCCTGCGCGCCCGGTCCATCGCCTCCGTGCTGGATGCCGACGCCCACGGCGTACCCGAGGTCATTGAGCTCGACCTGCCTGCACACAGCCAACTCCTCACACATGAACCGCTGTTACAGATAATCGCGCAGCTGATGGGCCCTCAGTTCGCCTTCCATCACATGCACAGCGACCGGCACGCGCCCGGCCGCCCCGGCAAGGCGTGGCACCACGACTACGAGCAGCGTGTCCAGTCGCCACGCACCCACACCATGGTCCACGCACTGCACTACCTCGACGGCATGGACCCGGACATGGCCGGACTCGCTGTGCTGCCCGGCTCGCACCGGGAGATTGCGGAGAAGGACGCGCGTGCCCACCTGGGTACCGACGTGCTGCCCGGCGAGGTCTACCTCGAGGAACTGCCCGCCGGTTCGACCGTGCTCGTGCACTCTGCTCTGTTCCATGCCCGTCGGGCGAAGCCGGAGTCCCCGGGCCGCCCGCGCTACTTCGTCGATGCCTCCTACTGTCAGGCCGGGACTGTGTGGCCACCGGTGAAGCCGTACTGGCGGGAGATGCTCGGCCGGGCACAGCGGCGCGGGCTCGCCGGTGCCGCTTGGCCGGACCTGTTCGCCGAGCGGCACTTCAGCGACTACGTGAAGCCCGAGTAGGGGGTGGTCGCATGCTGTACGCGGGAATCTCATGGCACGCGGGCGGCTACCGGCTCGCGGTGATCGGCCCGGACGGCCGCCGTGTACCGGCGCCCAGCGAGTATGCGTCGCACCGGGCGGGCGAACTGATCTCGGAGCTGCGGAACCTGGGTGACCGGCTCACCGTCGTTGTGGAGAGCACCAACGGCACCCTGGACGGCCGCATGATGGCGGCGGGTCTGCGCGTCCACCGCGCCGACCCGTGGCTGCTGCCGGACCGGCCACTGCTCGGCTCCGTCTCGGCGGAGGAACTGGCCCGCTCGAGCCGGCGCGAGGCGCAAGGCTTGGTGCGGCTTGAGGCCCATCGGGGCACCCAGACCGGTCGCGAGGGTGAACTGGCCGCCTGGATCGAGTCATCGGCCGGGGCCGACCGCGAACTCACCGCAGCGGGGCGCTTCCTCAGCCATGGCAGCCGCGCCCGCCGCCAGGTCGCGCTCACTTTCGACGACGGCCCACTGCCGCCGTACACCGGGCAGATCCTCGACATCTTGGAGCGCTACGCGATCCCGGCGACGTTCTTCTGCGTCGGGATCAACGCCGGCGGCTTCGCCGAGGACCTGGCGCGCATGCACGAGCAGGGGCACGCACTCGGCAACCACACCTGGTCGCATCCGTTCCTTCCCGAACTGTCGCGGCCGCAGCTGGCCGAACAGATCAACCGCACCGCCGAGGCGATCGCCGAGGCGAGCGGGGGCGGGGCACCCCGGCTGTTCCGGCCGCCGTACGGGTCGCGGACGCCCGAGGTGATGAGCTGGCTCACGGAGTTCGACGCCACCACGGTGCTGTGGGACGTAGCGCCGGACGACTGGGCTCTGCGGCAGGCTGACGCCATCGCGCGCGATGTGCTGGCCGACGTCAGGCCCGGCTCCGTCATCCTGCTGCATGACGGCGGCGGAGACCGCTCGCCCACCGTGGCGTCGCTCCCGCCGATCATCGAAGGCCTGCTCGAGCGCGGCTACGAGTTCGTCCGCGTCGACGACATGATCGAGTGCACCGGGTCCGGGCTGGTGGATGCCGCATGAGGAACTGGGCAGGCAACATCGACTTCGGGACGACCCGGGTGTCGCGGCCCGAGTCCGTCGACGAACTGCGCCGGATCGTCGCAAGCAGCGAACGGGTCCGCGCGATCGGTGCCGGCCACTCCTTCTCCGGGGTCCTGGCGACGGCCGGCGGGTTGGTCCGGCTCGACGGGCTGCCGCCGGCCGTCGACATCGACACGGAGGCCGGCACCGCGACGGTATCGACCGGAATGCGGTACGCCGACGTGGCCGCCGAGCTGCACCGGGCGGGCTACGCGCTGGCCAACCTGGCGTCGCTCCCGGACATCTCGGTCGCCGGCGCGTGCGCCACCGGCACCCACGGGTCCGGCGACACCCAGCGCAGCCTCGCGGCCGCGGTGGTGGGACTGCAACTGGTCGGCCCGGAAGGCGACCTGACCGAGCTGCGTCGGGACGTCGACCACGACACCTTCGCAGGATCGGTGGTCGCCCTCGGGGCCCTGGGAGTCGCCACCCAGGTGACCCTGGAAATCGAGCCGTCGTTCGAGGTGGCTCAGTCGGTGCGCGTGGCGGTGCCGGTCGAAGAGGTGCAGGGCCGCATCGACGACGTGTTCGGCGCCGCCTACAGCGTCAGCGTGTTCACCAAGTGGGCCGACGACGCGACCATATGGCTCAAGCGCCGCACCGACCAACCCGTGGTCGACTTGGACCTCGGAACCCCGGCACAGGGCCCGCTGAATCCGGTACCCGGCGGCGACCCGGCGCGGTGCACAGCCCAGTTGGGTGTGGCCGGTCCGTGGCACGAGCGGCTGCCGCACATACGCTCCGGCACGGCCCCGGAGGTCGGCGACGAACTGCAGTCCGAGTACTTCCTGCCGCGCTCCGCCGCCCCGGCCGCGTTCGCCGCGCTGCGCGAGCTCGGCGGGCTCCTGGGACCGGTCCTGCACGTCGCCGAGGTACGGACCGTGCGTGGCGACGACCTGTGGCTGAGCCCGGCGTACGAACGCGACTCGGTGACGTTCCACTTCACCTGGATCAAGGACACCGCTCGTGTGCTGCCGGTGATCTCCGCCGTGGAGGAGCGCCTGGCGTCGCTGGGGGCGCGTCCGCACTGGGCGAAGCTCATGGCGATGACCGGGGCCGAGATCCGGGCCGGCTACCGCCGCGCACTCGATTTCCAGGAGCTGATGAGCAAGTCCGACCCGGACGGCAAGTTCGGTAACGACTTCGTCGACGAGCTGTTCTCCATCCCGGCCGAGATCACCATCCGCAGTTGATCCAGGAGGCATACGCGTGCAAAGAAGACTACTGAGCAGGCCCGGGCGGAAGGTCTCCGCCATCGGTCTCGGCACATGGCAGTTCGGCGACGGTTGGAATCAGGTGGAGGAGCGCGACGTCCGCGCCATCCTCGACACGGCCGTCGCGTCCGGCGTCGACTTCATGGACACCGCCGACGTCTACGGCGACGGCCGCAGCGAGCGGCTGATCGGGCGGTTCCTCCGGGAGTTCCGTACGTCACCGGGCGAGCGGCCCATGGTGGCGACCAAGATAGGTCGTCGCGGCCCGCAGGAGCTCGGGGCGTTCACCCTGGACAACTTCCGTGAGTGGAGCGACCGTTCGCGCGCCAACCTGGGGATGGACACGCTCGACCTGGTGCAGCTGCACACACCGCCGGACGCAGTGTTCGCGTCCGACCAGGTGTACGACGCGCTCGACGTGCTGGTCGACGAGGGCCGGATCGCCGCGTACGGCGTCAGCGTGGAGACCTGCACCCAGGCCATGGCCGCCCTTGCCCGGCCGAACGTCGCGTCGGTACAGATCATCCTGAACGTGTTCCGGCGCAAGCCGCTGGAACACGTCCTGCCCGCCGCCCGGGCCGCCGGCGTGGGCATCATCGCCCGGGTCCCGCTGGCGTCCGGCCTGCTGGCCGCGAAGTTCCGGCGGGACACGGTCTTCGCCACAACCGACCACCGTAACTACAACCGGCATGGCGAGCAGTTCGACGTCGGCGAGACCTTCTCCGGCATCGATTACGAGACCGGCCTCGCGGCCGCGGCCGAGTTCGCCGACCTGGCTCCCGAGGGCGTCACGCCCGCGCAGCTTGCCCTGCGCTGGGTCACCCAGCAGGACGGCGTCACCACGGTGATCCCCGGCGCCACCTCGGTCGCGCAGGCGCAGGCGAACGCGGCGGTCGGGTTCATGACGCCGCTGTCGGAGCCGACCCTCAACCGGATGCGCGAGCTGTACGACCGCCGGATCCGAGCCCAAGTGCACCACCGCTGGTAACCGCCGACCGCGACCACACCTTCCCCTTCCCCCTTCCCTTCGCAGGAGCCGCAGGATGAAGATCGCCGGAGAGACCGCTCTCGTCACCGGTGCGACCGGGGGCGTCGGCCGGGTGCTCGCCGAGCGCCTGGCCGAGGCGGGCGCCGACCTGATCGTGACCGGTCGTGACGCCGACGCGCTGCGCGAACTCGCCACCGGACTCGGCGCCCGATGGGTGCCCGCCGACCTCGCCGACCCGCGCGACGTGGCCGATCTCGCCGAACGCTGCGCCGGCACAAGCATCCTGGTGGCGAACGCGGCGCTGCCCGCCAGCGGCGATCTGCTCGAGTACACGCCCGAGCAGATCGACCGGGCCCTGGAGGTGAACTTGGGGTCGGCGGTCCTCCTGTCCCGGCTGCTCGCGCCGGCGATGGTCGAGTCGGGCAAGGGACACCTTGCGTTCGTCGGGTCGATGTCGGGGAAGGCCGCCACCCCGTACTCGTCGCTTTACACCGCATCGAAGTTCGGGTTGCGCGGCTTCGCCCACGCTCTGCGCCTGGACCTGCGCGAGGCGGGCGTCGGGGTCTCGCTGGTCCAGCCGGGCTTCGTCGGTGAGGCCGGCATGTTCGCCAGGACCGGGGCGCCCCTGCCGCGCGGCGCGCACCCGGTCACCGCGGACCAAGTGGCGGCGGCGGTGATCCGGGCCGTCGAACAGGACCACGGCGAGATCAACATCGCGCCGGTCAAGCTCCGGCTGCTCTGCGCCCTCGCAGTGCAGTTCCCCGCCGCCGCGGCCTGGCTCCGGCGACGGGGCGCTCCGGACGACTCCGGCCGGCTGATTGTCGAGGCGCAGCGCGCCTCCCGGTGAGGCGCCAGGCGGATTCACAGCCATACCAAACTCGCGCGAGGAGTGGGCACATGAAGGAAAGCATTCTCGTCATCGGTTCGGGCTACCGGAACTTCCGGGAGTACGCGCTGCGGGGGCTGGCGCAGCAGTATCGCGTCCTCCTCATCGGGCAGTCCCCGCTGGACTGGCAGCTGCCCTACGCGGCCGAGTACCGGGAGGCCGATCTCAAGGACGAGGCCGCGGTTTTCGCCGCTGCCGAGGAGCTGGCCGCGGAAAACCACGTCGTCGGCATCCTCACCTGGGAGGAGATGCTCATTACGCTGGCCTCCGAGGCCGGCACCCGGCTCGGCGTGCAGACCATGCCCCTCGAGGCGGCACGGGCGTGCCGCGACAAGGCGCGGCAGCGCGAGCGTTTTCGGGCGGAGGGCGTCCCGTCGGCGCGGTTCCACCTCGCCGGCACCATGGCCGAGGCGGTCGCCGCCGCCGAGACCATCGGCTACCCCGTGGTGGTCAAGCCTCGCGGCCGGGCTGCGAGCGTCGCCGTCCAGATCGTCCGTTCCGAGGCCGAGCTGCGGGCGGCGTTCGACTTCGCCCGCAGCTCGGAGAACGTATCCATCGCGGACGGACTCGTGCTCGTCGAGGAGTTTCTGGTGGGCGAGGAGATCAGCGTGGACTGCTGGGTGCTCGACGGCAGGGTCGAGCCCTATGTGATCGCGCTGAAGCGGACCGACTACCCGCCGTTCTTCGAAGAGGTGGCGCACGTTGCCGGCAAGGTTCTCGACAGCGAGACGGAGGCCGCGGTCCGTGACGTGGTGATCCGCGCGAACAACGCCCTCGGAATCGACCGCACGGTCACACACACCGAGCTGATGCTCACCGCCGACGGACCCAAGGTGATCGAAGTCAACGGCAGACTCGGCGGCGAACTCATCCCGCGCCTGGCTGAGATCGCGATCCCGGGCCTGTCCATCGGGGACGTCCTGGGTGCGGTCGCCACTGGCCGGGAACCCGCCCCGATCCCGGAGCCGGACCGCCTGGTCGGCATCCGCTTCCTGTACCCGGCCGCGGACCTGACGTTCGACGACATCGCGGTGCCGGCCACGCTCGCCGACGAGCCCTGGGTGCACGAGGTGCGACGAGTCAGTGAACCGGGCACCGAACTCCGGTTGCCGCCCCGGCAGTTCCTTGGCCGGGCCGGATACGTCATCGCCACCGGAGCCGACATCGCCGAGATCGATGCGCGGCTGCTGGCGCTCGCCGACAAGACCACCGTCATGGGCGAACCCCTGGCCGCCTGAGCCCGCACCGAACACCCACGAAGCACGCCCTGCGTGCGCACAACACCCGCTGTGCACAACGAACGGAGAGAGTCATGAAAAAAGCCCTGATCTTCGGTGAGTACAAGATCGCCCGTTTCCTGCCGGTCCTGCGCGACCGTGGCTACACGGACTTCGTCGTCTACTCGGCCGTCGAATTCGACTCGGCGCAGGAGTTCGACGACGAGGGCGTCGAGGTCAAGCTGCTGAGCCTCACCTGGACCGCGGACGACGTGGTCCAGGTGCTGGAGGCGGAGCGGCCCGACGTCGCCATCGCCAACCCCTATGCCCACGGCCAGGAGCAGCTCCCCATCGTCTACGGCCGGGCCGCCGCCCGTTGGGGCGGCCGGTTCGTTGCGCACTCCGCCGAGTTCGCCGAGGTGGCCTGCGACAAGGTCAAGCTTCACGAGACTGGGGTGGAGCGCGGCTGGCCGGTCCCGGCAGGCGCGGTCTGCTCGGATGCCGACGCGGTCGCGGCGGCATCCGCCAAGCTGGGCTTTCCGCTCGTGATCAAGGAGGCCCAGGCCCAAGCCGGCGACGGCCGGTTCTACGCGGAGTCCCAGGAGGAGCTCGACGCGGTGCTCGACGCGGGCCTGGCGTTCCCCGCGATCGTGCAGATCTTCCATCAGGGCGTCGAGACCGGCTGCGAGCTGCTCAGCGCGCGCGGCGCGCTCATGCGCTGGCCGGTGGTGTCAATGGGCCCGCTGGACGCGGGGCTCGACCCATCGCTGCGGGCGCGGGTCACGCCGTACGCGCTCCCCGAGCGTGCCATGGCGCGGCTCGACGAGTTCGTCACCGACATCCAGGACAACTTCGCCCCGTTCGGCCCGTGGCAGATCGACTTCGCGGTGGTCGGGGACGACATCGTCGTCCTCGAGATCAACCCGCGCCTCGGTGGTCTGTCCGACCTGGGGCTGACCGGCACCGGCACCGACCCGCACAAGGTGTTCACGGCGGCCGCGCTCGGCGAGCCGCTGCCGGACGTGGAGACGCGGGCGGTGACGATCGAGCTGCCGTCGACCGAGATCCCCGGCGTGGAGGTGCCCGCGCACCCCGAGGGCGCGGAGGTCATGAAGGTGACCGCGCGCAGGCCGACCAACCGGTGCTTCATCAATACCGACCGCATGCAGCTGGTCACCACGATCGGCGACCTGGAGGCGGGGCGGCGCTGGGTGAAGGAACTCGACGCGGCGGGCCTGCTGCGCTGCCCGGTCGAGTCGGCATACGGACAGCTGGAGCAGGGCTTCGAGGTCTTCGGCGGAAAGGCGGCTTCGTGATGAGGGTGCTGATCGCCGGTCTCGGCGACAACAAGGAATTCGGGCTCAAGTCGCTCAGCCGGGCCGGACACTTCGTCGGGGTCATCGACCTGCCGCACCGGGTCCCGATCAACCTGTGCGACTGGTGGCGTGCGGGCGACCGGTTCTCGGTGGACTCGATGCTCGAGGCGGCGAGTTCGGCCGATTTCGAGTGGGACGCGGTCCTGTGCTGGGAGGAACTGTCCACCGACATCGCCCGGGAGGTCGCGCGCAAGCTCGGCGTGCCGGCGACGCGGATGCCGGCGAGTGTCTTCCGTGACAAGGGCGATATGCACGCCAGGCTGCGCGAGCAGGGCGTCCCCTCGCCTCAGCTCGGCGTGGCCCGCGCCGTCGAGGAATGCGAGCGGCTGGCCGAGGGCCGGTTCCCGGTCGTGGTCAAGCCAACCGACTATGGCGGCAGCGGCGGTGTCAAGGTCGTCGACGACCCCCGCGACCTCACCGACGCCTTCCGGGCCGCCGCTCGGCTGTCGGCGAGCGGGCGGGTGGCGGTGGACACCTACGTGGCCGGGCTGGAGTACAGCGTCGAGGCGGTGACCTGGGCGCCCGGTGACACCCAGATCCTCGCGATCACCGAGAAACAGCTGACCAAACCGCCGTACTGCGTCGAGGTCGGCCATGTGTCGCCGGCGACGTTGCCGGAAGCGGACCGCGAGCTGTTGTCGGCCGCCGCGGTCCGCGCGCTCGACGCCCTCGGCATGGAGGCGGGTGTGTCCCATGCGGAATTCCGCATGAGCGACACGGGCCCTGTCCTCATGGAGGTCGCCGGACGCCCCGCGGGCGGTCAGATCCCCCGCTTGGTCGAGCTGGCCACCGGGTGGAACTTGAATACCGCGGAGCTCGCGGCGGTGGTGGGCGAGCGGACGACGCCGGGGACACCGGCCGTAGAGTGCTCGGCCATCCGGTTCTTCGTCGGCGACGGCGAGACCCCGTTCCGCCACCCGGTGACGCTGGCGGACGCAAGTACGCCACCGCTGCTGGGGACGCTGCACGAGCTGCGCTACTTCGCGGCCGAGGGGATGGTGGCGCGGCTGCCGCGCGGCCCGGAGGACCGGCTGGGCCATGCGGTCCTCGCGGGCACCCGCAGCGAAGTCCTGGCGGCGCTGGCCGCACTCGACAACGGCGCCGAGGTGTACCGCGGTGAGTAGCGCCCCTGTCGAGCCAAGCAGCACGAGCGGACGGGAAGAGCCGGCAATGACGTCGAGCGCGCCCCCTGAGCAGAGCCGGAGTCTGTGGCGCAATCACGACTTCCTCAAGCTGTGGTCGGGGGAGACGGTCTCCGCACTCGGCGCCCAGGTGACCCAGCTGGCGCTCCCGATGCTGGTGCTGGGCGCATTGGGGGCGAGCGCGTCGGAGGTCGGCCTCGTCTCGGCGATGCAGTTCCTGCCCGCTCTGTGCGTGACGCCCTTCGCCGGCCTGGTGATCGACATGTTCGACCGCCGGCTGGTGCTGCTGGTGGCCAATCTGGTGCGTGCCGTGGCGCTGGCCGTGGTACCGGTGCTCTACCTCACCGACGCCCTGACCGTCCCGGCCCTGTGCGTGATCGCATTCGCCGTCGGCGCGGGCACCGCGGTGTTCGACGTCGCCTACCTGACCTATCTCCCGGCACTGGTGCCGAAGCGCCACTTGGTTGACGCCAACAGCAAACTGCAGGGCTCCTACTCCGTGGCCCAGATCGGCGGCTCCGGTGTGGGTGGCCTGCTGATCAAGGCGCTCGGCGCGTGGTTCGCGATCCTGCTGAACGTCGCGGCGTACCTGGCGGCGTTCGTGACCGTGTTCCTGATCCGGCACCGGGAGCCGCGGCACGACCCGGCTGCGGCCAACCGGCCGCGGCTGAGCGACATCGTCACCAGCTTCGGACTGTTGTGGCGCAACCGGATCCTGCGCACTCTGTGCATACGCGCGGGCTGGTTCAACATGTGCGAGCAGGCGATCCTGACGCTGTTTCTGGTCTACGCCGTGAAGGAACTGCACATGGACGCAGGAGGAGTCGGCTTCGTCCTCGCCTTCGGAAGCGTCGCCTCGCTCGTCGGCGCGATGGTCGCCAAGCGGGCCGGGACCTACTTCGGGTTCCCGAGAGTCCTGGTCGTGGCCGCCAGCGCCTCGTCGGTGGCACCCATGATCCTGCTCCCCACGGAGCCCGGCGCCGGCTGGAACTTCGCAGTGGCGACGCTGACGTTCGCGGTCTACGGGTTCGGCCTGACCGTCTACAACGTCCACGTGGTCACGTTCCGTCAATCGGTGATCCCGTCCGACGTCCTGGGCCGGGCGACCGCCGCATACCGGATGCTCACCTATGGACCGTTCCCGGTGGGCGCGTTCCTCGGCGGTGTGCTGGGCGAGCGGCTCGGCTTATGGAACGCGATCCTCGTCTTCGCCGTCTCGTCAATCGTCGGCTGGGCACTGTTCGCGCTGGCCTTCGGGAGGCTGCCTGCCTCGGTGCCGGAGGGGACGCCGACGACGAAGTGAGGGGGCTCCCTGTCCTTCGCCACACCCACGCGCGTGTCCGGCCGCAGGCCTGCGAGTCCATCGTGAGCCTGTCGGAGTGGCTCGGCCGCTCTTCACCGCTGAGACTGTAGGCCCTGACCAGCACTTTTATGTTCCTTAAGTGCGGTCAGGGCCTTCGCCGCTTGCCCAGCGGAGGGTGCCGCAGACGCCCTCAGGGCAGCCCGCTGAGGTCGAGCAGCTCGTGAAGGCGTTCCTCGGGCAGGTGCGGGTTGGCCGCGGCTCCCTCGGCGTGCTCCGGGTCGTCGAGGAGCGAGGCGATCAGGTCGGGAGGGAGCAGGGGGTTGGCAGCCGCGGCTCGACGCACTCGCGGCTCGGGGTCCGTGAGCAGGTGCCGGGGCGGCCGGGCGAGTCCGGTGTCCGCGGCGGCCAGGGCGCGGACCTCGGGGTCGTCGTGGTCGAGCAGGTGGGTCAGCCCGGTGCGGGGCAGGTGGGGAAGCGTGCGCAGGTAGGGCCGTTGGCGCGGTGTCGCGAGGAAGGCGTCGAGGACGAGCGGGGGCGGCGCGAGCGGGTGGTGATAGGCCAGCAGGTGGCGCACATCGGCGTCGGGATCGTCGGCCAGACGTCGCACGAGGGCCCCGGGCAGCCGGGGACAGCTCGCGGCAACGCGGCGCAACAGGGCCTGCGGCGACGCAGCGCACGCCTCGTACCAACAGGTCCCGGGCTCGACGAGCATCTCGTCGACCGGGCCGATGCCCTCGGCCGGGTAGCCGATGATCCGGTCGATGGCGGCGCGCTCCGGCCAGGTGCGCGGCAGTGGGTGCAGCAGGGTCCGGGTCCGCACGGCACCGTCCGGGTCCTGGGCCAGTTCCGCCAGCAGTGTCCGGTCCAGGTCGGCCCGGCCGGCCACTTCTTCCCGCACGCGGGCATCGGGGTCGCGCGCAAGGCGGGTGATGACATCGCCCGGTGTGTGGGGGTTGCGGGCGAGCGCCCACAGGTCGCGCCGGTCCGCGAGGCACTGCTCGGCCACGGTGCGGGAGACGGCGTAGTTGACGAGCAGGAGGGACCGGTGGTGGCAGTCCTGTTCCGGCAGGTCCGTCTCCATCGCCGCCGGGTCCAGAATCCGGCCATTCCTGCGCGCGGCCTCGCGCACGGCAGGGTCCGGATCGGTCAGGAGGGCGTCGCGCCGCCCGGGAGTGAGCCACAGCCACAAACCGGCGGCCTGGGCCCGCAGTTGGGGGTTCCGATGAGTGGGCATCCGGCGGCGGAACGACTGGGAGATCTGGCCGGACAGCACCAGTTCTTGTCTGATCTCGTCCGCGGTGAGCAACTGGCCCTCGCTGTCGTCGTCCTGCACTGTCAGCAGCGTTTCCAGGACGTCGTCGGGCAACGCCGCAGCCCTGCCCAGGCGGGGGCGTGGGCCCGCGGCCAGGGCCGCACGGACGGCGGGGTCGGAGTCGTTGACCAGCCGGCCGCGCTGCTCGGGAGCCATGTGCCGGTTGCGGGCGAAGGCGCGGCGGACGGCCCGATCCGGGTGCGCGACCACTGCCTCGACGACGTCTGCGGGAAGCGCGCGCTCCTCGCAGAGGATCGTCCAGACGGCACGCGCCTGCGCGGTCAGCAATCGCAGCAGAACCGTGGACGGCGCGGCCGGGTTGGCCGCGACACCACGCCACCACAGTTCGGGAAGGGCGGAGGATGACATCGGGGCATCCTGGCAGTGATCGAGACACCGCGGCGACAGGGACCGTCGGCCCTGACGGCTCCGGACCCGCCGTGAAGAAGACGCGTGTCGTCAGCTCCGCTTGATGCACGCGCTGCCGTACGGCGTGGACCGGAGGCGAACGGGCCGTGGGGCCGGGCGTTATCTGCCGATCTCCCAGGCGAACGGCGGGAGTTCGCGGGCCCGGGAGTAGACGTCCAGGGCCTGGGGTGCGGGGACGAAGGGGTGGACGCGGGCGCCTTCGAGGCCGGCCAGCAGGCGGGCGCAGTGGTGGACACAGCCGGCGGACTCCCGGCCGTGGCGGTCGACGATGGTGGCCGCGTCCCGTGGCCCCTCGCACGGGGTGGGGTCCTTGGTGGCGGCGGCCGGACAGCGCCCGTGGGACGCGGTGTGCGCCCCGGCCGTGCGCCACGGCGGCGGGGTGTCGAGTGGCTGGTTCATCGGCGTTCCCCCTGGTGGTGCGGTGTACGTGCGGTGAGCGGCGCCGTGGCGGGACCGCTTCGCCGTCCCGGCGCCCAGGACAGTGCTGCTCGGCGCGGGACACGTCCATGCCGCCTTGGGGAAGACCTGGTCCGATCGTCAGCTATTCATGGGAATGGGTGCCGCGGGCGCGTGGACCGGCCCGGTCAGGAGCGGTCCGGCCGGCGGAGGGCGAATGGCTCCAGAAGCAGCGCGAGGGCGAGCAGTCCGGCCGCCAGGAACCAGCCGCCGAGGACATCGCCGGGCCAGTGAACGCCCAGGTAGACGCGAGTGAGGCCGACTCCGGCGGCCCAGAGGGCGAGCACCACGCACCAGGTGCGGGCCACGGCAGGGCGGGCGCGCCGGGCGATGCCCCAGGCCAGGATTCCGGCCGCCAGCGCCGAGGTGGTGGCATGGCCGGAGGGGAACGCGTATCCGGAGGCGGGACCGGTCCAGTCGGCGACCGGCGGGCGGGGGCGGGCGAGCAGCTCCATCAGGCCGTAGCGGATCGCCTGGCCGACGGCGAGGACGGCGACGGCACAGCACACCGCGCGCAGCCGGCCGCGCGCCCGCCGGCCGGCCAGCAGACCGGCGAGCACCGCCATCACATACGGCACCGCGCCACTGCCGGTGGCGGTCAGCGCCCCGGCCATCGAGTGCGCGGGCTCCCCGCGGTGCGCGATGGACCAGCGGACGGCGTCCTGTTCGGCGGCGAGCGGGGCGCCGTGCCGTACGGACACGGTCACGGCCGTGGCGGCGAAGAGCGCCGCGCAGGCTCCGGCGATGGTGAGGAGGGCGGCGGTATCGCGGCGCGGGACCGGGGCGGGCTCCGGCCGTGGCTCGTCCGCCGCCGGGCCCGGTTCCGGTCGCCGTTCGGGCCCCGGTTCCGGTCCCGAGGCGGTCACCGCGCGGCCACCATGGGGTGCGGCGGCCGGGCGGCCCGGAGTCCGGTCGTGGCGCACGGGGTGACGGCGACGGCGCGCGTTCCGGACTGCCTGGGCAGGGAGTCGGCGCCGCACTCGTTCACGACCTGCGCAAGCCTTCTCACCTGCGGAAAGGCGACGGCTACGGCCATGTCGGCGGCCCCTCCGATAATGGGTTGCGGGCCTGCCGTGCGACCGGCCCGACCGACTACCGTCACAGAGACGGTCCACGGCACTGTAGACGACGAACACGTGGAGGGCGTGGCATGGCGGAGACACCACCTGTGCGGCGGCGCCCGGCCGGTGAGCTGGAGGCGAGCGTGCTCGCGGCACTGTGGGCGGCCGAGGGCCCGCTGAGCGCCGCCGCGGTGCAGAGCGCCCTGGGCGGGCGGCTCGCGCGCACCACCGTCACCACGATCCTCACCCGGCTGCACGACAAGGGGGCGGTGTCGCGCTTTCGGGTCGGCCGCGGCTTCGCGTACTCGCCCATAGAGGACTCCGCGGGGCTGACCGCCCGGCGGATGCGCAACGAACTCGACAAGCAGCGCGACCGCGGCACCACGCTCGCCCGCTTCGTCTCACAACTGACCAGCGAGGACGCGGAGTTGCTGCGGAATCTGCTCGGAGGGGCGGGAGGGGATGTGCGCGGGGGGCCGCAGTCCGGTGCCGGGGACGGTCCCGGGCTCTAGGAACCCGGCCCGGTCTCCGGATGTGCTCCGCCGCCGGAACCCGTGCCGCTGCCCGCCCCGGCCCCCGTGCCCGTCCCGGTGCCGACCGTGAAGCCCAGGGTGGCGCCGCCGCCCGGGCGATGGGTGGCGAAGGCGTGGCCGCCATGGGCGGTGGCGATCTCGCGGACGATGGCGAGGCCGAGGCCGGAGCCGGGCAGGCCGCGGGCGGCCGCGGCGCGGTAGAAGCGGTCGAAGACCCGGGTGAGATCGGCGTCCTCGATCCCGGGGCCGCGGTCGAGGACCTCGACCCGGGCGCCGGTGACCACGACCTCGATCGGCGCCGTGCCGCCCGCGTCGAACTTGGCGGCGTTCTCCAGCAGGTTGGTGAGCGCACGGTGCAGCGCGGCGGGCCGGCCCTCGACCACCGCCGGGCGCACGGTCCGTACGGTGATCTCGCGGGCGGTGCGGCGGCGGGCCGAGGCGGCCGCCTTCTCCGCGACCTCGGCCAGGCCCACCTCGGCGAGCGGGTCGTCATCCCGCTGTCCGGCGGCCAGGTCCACCAGCTCATTGACCAGATCGCTGAGTTCCCGGGCCTCGCCCGCCAGATCGGCCAGCAGCTCGTCACGGGCGTCCGACGGCAGTTCCTCGAACCGTTTCAGCAGCGAGATGTTCGTACGGAGCGAGGTCAGCGGGGTGCGCAGCTCGTGGCCTGCGTCCTGGACGAGGCGCTGCTGGTCCTGGACGGCGCTGGCCAGCCGGCCGAGCATGTCGTCGAAGGCCCGGCCGAGCCGGGCGACCTCGTCGCGCCCGGCCACCGGTACCGGGACGTCCAGCCGGCCGTGTTCCGCCACGCTCTCGGCGACCGCGGTCAGCCGCACCAGCCGGCCGGTGATCCGGCGCGCCAGCCACCAGCCGCCCGCGCCGGCCAGCGCGATGACCGCGGCGGCCAGCAGGGCGGTGCGCTGCTGGAGCGCGGAGAGCAGATCCTCGGTCTCGCTGAACTTCTGGGCGACCTGGACCGCCCCGCGGCCGCCGCCGAGCGCGACGGTCGCGACGTGGTACTCCTCGTCGCCGATGTCCGCCTCCCGCTCCGCGTGCAGGCCCGCCCGGTCGTCGTCGGCGATCCGGCGCTCCGCGGCACCGGCCGGCAGCGCCGGGCGCCCCCGCTCCACGATCTGACCGCCGGCGCCCAGGATCTGCACCTCGGTACGGCTGGGCCGGGTGAGGTCGTCACGCGGCCCGTCGTGGTCGGGGTCGGCGGTCGCGTAGTCGGCGGGCCAGAACGGCTTCTCCCGGACCTGGGTGCGCAGATCCCGTACGACCTGCGAGAACACCGACTTCTCATCGACCCGTACCAGCCGGGCCGCCGCGTCGTAGCTGAGGAATCCGACGAGGACGGTCACCGCAGCGGCCCCGGCGGCGAACGCCACCGCGAAGGCGGTGCGCAGACTGGCGGGCCTGCGGGTACGCACCCAGGCCGCCGATCCGCCGCGCCGCCAGGAACGCAGCCGGGCGCACAGCCGGACCCACAGCCGGCGGCGGCCGGCGCGGGTACCGCTCCCGCCGCGGTCGGGGGGGCCGGACATCTCAGTCCTCCCGCAGTACGTAACCGACGCCACGCACCGTGTGGATCAGCGGGCGGCTGCCCGGGACGTCGACCTTGCGCCGCAGGTAGCCCACGTACACCGCAAGGTTCTTTGAGCCCGGCCCGAAGTCGTAGCCCCAGATCCGGTCGTAGATCGTCGAGTGGTCCAGCACGATCCCGGCGTTACGGGCCAGCAGCTCCAGCAGCTCGAACTCGGTCCGGGTCAGCTCCAGCTCCCGCTCGCCGCGCCAGGCCCGGCGGGAGGGGCCGTCGATCCGCAGGTCCGCGGCCTCGACGACACCGCTGTCCGCCACCCGGGCCTCGTACGCCCCGCCGGTTTCCGCCCCCCCGGCCGTCTCACCGGGCTCCTCGGCGGCGTCCGGGCCGGTCGCCGCGGCGGCGGGCCCGCTGCCGTCCTCCGCCCCGGCCGCGCCCGTAGTCGTCCGCCGCAGCAGCGCCCGCAGCCGGGCGAAGACCTCCTCGACCTCGAACGGCTTGACCACATAGTCGTCCGCCCCGGCGTCCAGACCGGCGATCCGGTCCGCGGTCTCGACCCGGGCGGTCAGCATCAGGATCGGGGTGCGGTCCTGCTCGGCCCGCAGCACCTGGCACACCTGGAGCCCGTCGATCCCCGGCATCATCACGTCCAGCAGGATCACATCCGGGCGCTCGCGGTGCGCGGCGGCCAGCGCCTGGATGCCGTCGGCGACGGCGGTGACCTGGTATCCCTCCAGGGTCAGGGCACGCTCCAGCGCGGTCCGGATGGGGCGGTCGTCCTCTGCGAGCAGTACGGAATGGGTCACCCCGCAAGTCTGCCAAGGGCCCGGTGGTGCGAAGACAGGCGGCCGGTGGGGCGGCGGCTTTCTTACCCGGATCTCACCCCTGGTTCTTACCGGGCTCTCACCCGGGCCACGCCCTCGGCTTACCCCGTGGCGACACGGTGGCCCCGTGCCGGACGGGCCGGTCGCGGCGCCCCGCCGCGCAGGTACCGGCCGGTCGGAATGATTCGGCACACCTCGGGGAAGACACCACACCGCATGAAGATCACCCTCCTGTTGCACAACGCCTATGCCATCGGCGGCACGGTCCGCACCACCCTC
>Ga0207426_1000664_pt1 | contig 42204 bp, 35 predicted proteins | sample AraplaMF_Cvi_mMS_FD_184265 | JGI IMG/M metagenome (GOLD analysis project Ga0207426, IMG submission 184265) | Arabidopsis root microbial communities from the University of North Carolina, USA - plate scrape MF_Cvi_mMS (SPAdes) (version 2) | ecosystem: Host-associated > Plants > Roots > Endosphere... | reverse complement strand
GCGTACCTTCCTCGATACGGTGGCGGGGGCGGGGCTGGACGGGCAGCCCGCGCAGGAACAGGGCGATGCCGTGGCGGCGGATCCCGGCCGAGACGGCGGCCGTCGACCAGGGGTGGCGCAGCACGCAGGCCAGCAGGTGCCGCGGGGTCGCGGGCCGCCGGGTGCCGCGCACGGTCGCGGTGAACGGCCTGGTGTCCCCGCGCCGCAGTTGTACGGTCAGATCGAGCCGGCCGGCCGGTTCGGGCAGGCGCATCCGGTAGGCGCCGTCGACCGGGAAGAACGGCGAGACGTAGAAGTCCTTGGCGGTCTCCGCCCGGCCCTGTGCGTCGGTGTGCAGCAGATAGCAGTGGCGCTCGCCGTAGGTGTTGTGCACCTCGGCCACGACGCAGAGCGGCGCACCGCTCGGGTCGTGGCACCAGTACAGGGTCAGCGGGTTGAAGACATGGCCCAGGACCCTGGCGTGCGCGAGCATCAGCACCCGCCCGCCGTCCAGCCGCACCCCACGGCTCGTCAGGAACCGTTCCAGCCCGGCCCGGAGGGTCGGTGCGGTGCCGGCGAAGTGGTCCCGGGCGTCGAACCGGGCCAACGGGCGCAGGACGGCGGGGAGTTGCGGCAGGTGGTCGAGGTCGACCAGCCACATGTAGGTGCGGTGGCGCAGGGAGTGGTGCACCGGGGACGTACGGGCGTGGGAGACGAGGCAGGTGTAGAGGGCGGGGGTGCGGACGCCGGTGGCGGGGGCGGCGGCCGGGGTGGCCGCTGGGGATGTCACCAGCGCACCCCCAGGGCCGCGGCGGCCCGGACGCCGGAACGGCAGCCGTCCTCGTGGAAGCCCCAGCCGTGGTAGGCACCGGCGAAGGCGGTGACCGCGGTGTTCAGGTGCGGCAGGCTCTGCTGCGCGGCGACCGCCTCCGGTGTGTAGAGGGGGTGTTCGTAGACCATGCGCGCCAGGATCCGGTCGGGGGCGACCCGGTCGGTGGCGTTGAGGGTGACCAGGTGGTCCTCCGGGGTGTCCAGCCGCTGCAGCCGGTTCATGTGGTAGGTGACCTGCACCTTGTCCGCGGGGGTGGTGCAGGAGGCCATCAGGTAGTTCCACGAGGCCCGGGCCCCGCGGGCGCGGGGCAGCAGCGAGGTGTCGCCGTGCAGCAGGGTGGTGTTGCGCGAGTAGGAGAAGGCGCCCAGGACCCGCCGTTCGTCGTCGGTGGGGTCGGCGAGCATCCGCAGGGCCTGGTCGGGGTGGACGGCGACCACCACCGCGTCGTAGGACTGCTCCGTACCGTCCTCGGTGACGATGCCGGCCCGGCCGCCGCCGCGGTGCACCGCGCGCACCGGGGTGCCGGTGCGGACCGCCGTGAGCTGCTTGGCCACCCGGCCGACGTACTCGACCGAGCCGCCGGTCACGGTCTTCCACTGCGGCGAGCCGCTGACGGACAACAGGCCGTGGTGCTCCAGGAAGCGGAAGAGGTAGACGGCCGGATACTCCATGGCCGTCGTGGGGGCGCAGGACCACACCGCGGACACCAGCGGGGTGACGAAGTGGGTCACGAAGTACCGCGAGAAGCCGCATCCGCGCAGGAACTCTCCGAGGGTCAGCCCGTCCCCGCGCTCCGCGGCGAGCGTGGTGCGCGCCGCCCGGTGGAAGGCCCGGACCTCGGTCAGCATCCGCAGGTAGCGGCCCCGCAGGGCGCTGCGCGGCTGGGCGAACAGCCCGGCGGGACCGCGGGCGCCGGCGTACTCCAGGCCGCAGCCCTCGCACCGTACGGACATGCTCATCTCGGAGTCCTGGGTGGCCACCCCGAGTTCGCCGAAGAGCCGGAGCAGCAGCGGGTAGGTGCGTTCGTTGTGGACGATGAAGCCGCTGTCGACGCGTACCACCCGGCCGTCCGCCGAGACCGTCTCGTGGGTGTGGGCGTGACCGCCGAGGCGGTCGTCCGCCTCGTACAGCGACACCTCGCAGCCGCCTTGCTGCAGCACATACGCGGCGGTGAGTCCCGCCACCCCGCCGCCCACCACAGCTGTCCGTCGACGCTCCACAGCAGGTGCCTCCTCCTCGTGTCGGGGCGGGCCGCTTCAAGGGTGCGGCGGCCCGCTCACGGAGGATTCGGTGCCGGGGGCGGCGCGGATTGGTCCTGATGTTCCGGACCGTCGCCGCGGGCGGCGTGCGGGGCGGGGGCCGGCGGTGCGGGGCCGGGCGCGGTGACGGGACCGGCGGCCGGCCCTGGGAGGTCCAGGCCGGCCGCCGGTGTCGTCCGTCGTTTTCCGGGTCACCTGTCCGCTACGGGGTCAGGTGCCGCTGCCCGGGGTCATACCCGCAGGAGGCCCAGCGGCGGGCTGGTGGGAGTGCTGGAGCCGCCCGGGGGTTCGGCCGTGACGCCGACGCCGTCCGCGCCCCGCGGTCCGCCGGTCAGCAGCATCGTGCCGGAGGAGCGGCCGGGCTCGACGAGTCCGGCGGGCACCATGCTGCCGTTGCGGCTGTACCAGAGTTCGTACACCCGCTGCTCCGGCAGGGCCGGCAGCCCGCGGTACAGGAAGGCCGCCCGTCCCATCCGCTTGGAGGCCACCACCGTCCCGCTGCCCCCGCCCTTGAGGGCCGTGGTGTGGAAGGTGGCGTCCGGCGCGGCCATCAGGGCACTGACCACGGCCGCCTGCTGCTCGGCGCGGACGGAACGCTCCCGCTGTGCGTCGGCGTCCTGCCGGGACTTGACGGCCAGTCCGCCGGCGACCGCGGCGACGACCAGGCAGGCGGCCGCCGCGAGGTAGGGCAGGCGGTGGCGCACCCGCCGGCGCATGGGGAGCACGGTCGCCTCGCGCGGTATCGGCGGCAGCTGCCGGACCTCGGGCAGGGCCGCCATCACCCGGGTCCTGAGGTCCGCCGGGGGCACCTCGGCGACCGCCAGGGCGAGCCGGGCCGCGGTCTCCTGCAGTTCCCGTACCTCCCGGGTGCAGGCCTCGCACTGGGCGAGGTGGCGGCCGAACTCCGCGGCCTCCTGCTCGGACAGTGCGCCCAGGGCGTAGGCACCGGTGAGTGTGTGCAGATCGACGGTGTTCATGCCGACACCCCCAAGCAGTCGCGCAGCCGGATCAGACCGTCGCGCAGCCGTGTCTTGACCGTGCCCAGCGCCGTGCCCAGCAGGTCGGCGGTCTCCCGGTAGGTGTACCCGCGGTAGTAGGCGAGCGTCACCGACTCCCGCTGCAGTTCGGTCAGCTGTCCCAGGCAGCGGCGCACCTGCTCGCGCTCCAGACGCCGCTCGACCTGCTCGCTGACCTCGTCGAAGGCCGTGGTGTAGCCGTGCACTGCGGCCCGGTGGTCGCGGTCGGCCGCCGCCTGGGCCGACCGCACCCGGTCCACCGCCCGCCGGTGCGTCAAGGTCATGATCCAGGCCATGGCGCTGCCCTGCCGCGCGTCGTACCGGGCCGCCGACCGCCACACGTCGATCAACACCTCCTGTGCCACCTCCTCGGACTGCGCCGGGTCCCGCACCACCCGGCGCACCAGTCCCAGTACCGATCCGGCCACCGCGGTGTAGAGACTCTCGAACGCTTGCTGGTCGCCGCGGGAGACGCGGTCGAGCAGGGTTTCCAGGGCACCGGAATGCGGCGCTGAGGATCGGTCGCCGCGGGCTGCGACGGGCATGGACACCTCCGGACTGTGACATGGTCACCAGTGATTCGGCGCCGGGCGACACCTGGATTGGTCGGAAAGGATTCTGACGTACGCCCCGGCGGACGCCGCGGGCGGGCCCGGCCGGTACGGCGCCGGCCCGGCATCCTGCCCTTGCCTGCCTGCGGTCCTGACGGCGGGACAGCGGCCGGCGAGGGCCGCGGGCGTCGCGCGGCCCGCCGGTTTCCCGCGCGTCGGACACCGCCTCCCGGCCCCTTGCTGCGCGAGGATCGCGGTCGGGCCCGTCGAGCGCAGGGAGGACCGGGCGTGCGGGACGCGGATGCCGTCATCGTCGGCGCGGGCGCGGCCGGGCTGTCGCTCGCCCACCGGCTGTGCGCCCCCGCACCCGGCGCCGGCACGCCCCGGGTGCTGCTGGTCGACGCTCCGCACGGGCCGCTCACCCCGCAGGAACGGACCTGGTGTTACTGGGAGGCGCCGGGCGGCGCCTTCGACTCCGCGCTGACCGCCTCGTGGGAGCTGCTGCGCGTGCACGGCCCCGACGGGGCGGCGACGGCGGGACGGCCCGCGCCCTTCCGGTACAAGATGCTGCGCTCGCGCGACTTCGAGGCGCTGGTCGGCGCCCGGCTGTCGGGCCACGGCGGCGTCGCCCGGGTCGCCGCGACGGTGGAGTCCGTACGGGACGTGGCCGGCGGCGCGGAGGTACGGGGGCGCGACGCGGCGGGGCGGCCGGTGGTCCTCCGGGCGCGCTGGGCCTTCGACTCCCGTCCCGGCGGCCGGCTCCCGCCGGCCCGCACCACCCTCCAGCAGCACTTCCGGGGCTGGTTCGTGCGCACCCGGCAGCCGGCGTTCGACCCCACGACCGCGGATCTGATGGACTTCCGCACCCCGCAGCCCGCGCAGGGCCTGTCCTTCGGGTATGTGCTGCCGCTGAGCGAGCACACCGCGCTCGTGGAGTACACCGAGTTCTCCCGCCGGGTCCTCGACACCGCCGCCTACGAGCGGGCGTTGCACCACTACACCGCGCGGGTGCTGCGGCCGGGCGGGTTCCGGGTGACCGCCGTGGAGCAGGGCGTGATCCCGATGACCGACGGGCGGTTCCCGCGGCGGGCGGGCCGCTCGGTGTTCCGCATCGGGACCGCGGGCGGCGCCACCCGCGCGTCGACCGGCTATACCTTCGCCGCCGTCCAACGGCAGTCCGCGCACATCGCGTCCGCGCTGCTGGCGGGCCGGCCGCCGCTCCCCCCGCCCGCGCACTCGGCCCGGCACCGGGCGATGGACGCGGTGCTGCTGCGTGCGCTGGACAGCGGCCGGGTGGACGGCGCCGAGTTCTTCACCGGTCTGTTCCGCGCGGTGCCGATGGAGCGGCTGCTGCGGTTCCTCGACGGCCGCTCCCGCCTGTGGGAGGACCTCGCCATCGGCCTGCGCACCCCGGTGCTGCCCATGCTCCGTACCGCCGCCGAACTCCCGCTGCTGCCACGTCGGGTCACCGTGCGGTGAACCGGCCGTTCGTCCGTCCCCGGACCGGAGGAGAGAGACCGTGTCATCGCTGACACCACGCAGACCGCTGACACCACGCAGACCGCTGATGCCACGGACACCTGTGACGTCGCCGACGCCGCTGATGCCGCAGATCCCCATGCTGCCGTTGACGCCGTTGCTGCCCTCGACGTGGCTGCCCGGGAACGTCCCGCCCGCGTCGTGCGCCTCCCCGGAGGGCACATGACCGGCGGCGGGCGGGCGCGCGGCGCGGCCGCGCGGCACGGTCGCGACCGGCGGGCACAACGGGTGCCGGGGCCGCCGGGGCGGGAGCGGGCCCCGGACGGCGGGCCCGGTGCGGCGGTGATCGGCGGCGGTATCGCGGGCCTCGCGGCCGCGACCGCACTGGCCGAGCGGGGTGTGCGGGTGACGCTGTACGAACGGGGAGCGGACCTGGGCGGACGGCTGGCGGGCTGGGCCGTGCGGCTCGCCGACGGCTCGACGGCGACCATGAGCCGTGGGTTCCATGCGTTCTTTCCGCAGTACTACAACCTGCGGGGGCTGCTGCGCCGGATCGACCCGGGACTGGACGTGCTCAGGCGGTTGCCCGACTACCCGCTGCACCACCGTGCGGGCCTGCGGGACAGCTTCGCGCGGGTGCCGCGCACCCCGCCGTGGAGCGCCCTGGGCTTCGCGGCGCTCAGCCCCACCTTCACCTGGCGGGACCTGGTGCGGATGCGGCCCGGTGCGGCCCTGCCGCTGCTCGACGTACGGGTGCCGCAGGTCTACGAGCGTCTGGACGGCATCAGCGCCCAGGACTTCCTCTCCCGCATCCGCTTCCCCGAGGCCGCGCGACACCTGGCGTTCGAGGTGTTCTCCCGGAGCTTCTTCGCGGACCCGCGGGAACTGTCCGCCGCGGAACTGGTGTTGATGTTCCACATCTACTTTCTCGGCTCCAGCGAAGGGCTGCTCTTCGACGTGCCCGCCGAGCCGTTCCCGCAGGCCCTGTGGCACCCCCTCGGCCGGTATCTGACGGGGCACGGGGTGCGGCTGCGCACGGACACGGCGGTGACGCGGGTCGAACCGGAGGACGGCGGGGTGCGTGTCGTCGCGCGGGACGAGGAGCGCCGGTTCGACGCGGTGGTGCTCGCACCGGACCCCGGCGGGCTGCGTCAACTCGTCGCGGCGTCCGAGACGTTGGGGGACGCCGCCTGGCGGGCGCGGATCGGGCGGCTGCGGACCGCGCCGCCCTTCCTGGTGTCGCGGCTCTGGCTGGAGCGGCGGGTGCGCACCGGCCGGCCCGGCTTCCTGGGCACCAGCGGCTTCGGCTCGTTGGACAACGTCAGCGTGCTGGAGCGCTGGGAGGGGGAGGCGGCCCGCTGGTCGGCCCGCACCGGCGGCTCGGTCCTCGAACTGCACGCCTACGCCGTCGCCGCGGGAGCCGACCGGGAACGCGTACAGCGGCGCCTGGTGGAGCAGTTGCACGCCGTCTACCCGGAGACCCGCGGCGTCCGGATCGTCGACCGGCGGGACGAGTGGCGGGCGGACTGCCCGTTGTTCCCGGTGGGCGGGTTCGGCGACCGGCCGACGGTGCACACGCCCGATCCGCGGGTGGTGGTCGCGGGCGACGCGGTGCGCACCCCGTTCCCCGTCGCGCTGATGGAGCGCGCCGCGACGACCGGGTTCCTCGCGGCCAATGCGCTGTTGCGGCGCTGGGGGGTGCGCGGCCAGACCCTGTGGACGGTGCCGGGCAGGGGGCGCTCCGCGGCGCTGCGGTGGGCGGCGCGGCAGGCCGAACGGTGAGCGGGGGGTGCCCGTGCCCCCGGCGCGGCGGGCCGAACGGCGGCCGGTGTCAGCCCGGGAAGCGTCCGCTGCTGCGCAGTTCCCAGCGGCGTTCGGCGTAGGCCAGGTCGTCCCGCCACAGCCGCCGCGAGGCGGCGCGCATCAGCGGGCGCAGGGCGGGGGCGGCCGCGCGCGCGAGGGCGAAGCCGGGGCGCCGGGACGTGGCGAGCACCGCCTCGGTGACCGCGGTGCGCGGCCGCCCCCGGTCGTCGGGGCCCAGCGGCGTGGCATGGGTCTCCACCACGGAGCCCTGCCCCTCGCCCGCCACGATGTGCATCACCACCGTGCGGGGCTCGGGAGCGGTGAAGAGGGCCGTGACCGGCACCACGGCGCGCCCGGCGACCTTGAAGGAGACCTCGACGGCGATGCCGTCGGCGTGCCGTGCGCCGTTCTCCGAGGGGGTGTCCACCACGGTGAGGTCGACGAAGGAGTAGGGGTGGAACCATGCGCCGTGCCACGGGTCGAGACGGTTGGCGATCACGTCCTCGGGGTCGCAGCCGCCGGTGACGGTGTGGACCGCGGTGACGGCACCCGCCGGGGGCGGCCGTACCGGCAACACCGGCTCGGGCAGCGGCTCCTCGCCGCCGGCCGCGTCGAGGCGCACCCAGGCCAGCAGTCCGTCGTCGTGGGCGGGGAACGGGTTCCAGCCGGCGAACGGGGCGCCGTCCAGGGCGAGTCCGTGCCAGCGGCAGCGGAGGATGCCGCAGTGCACGGGGCCGCGGTCCAGGGGCGCGCCGAGGTGCGGGCAGGCCCCCGGCCCGGCGAGCAGCCGCCCGGCCTGGTCGCGCCAGGCGACGACCTCGACGCCGGCGACGGTGCGGCCGACGGCGCGGTGGGCGCCGATGCCGTCGGACGGGCCGAGGACGAACCAGTTGCCGGACGGGCGGGCGAGGGCGGCCTTGACGGCGTCGGCGAGGCGCGCGGGGCGGGCCTCGCGCCAGGTCGGCCGCTGCGCCTCCCACGGCACGGGCCTGGGCCGCAGCCGGAGCGGGAGCCGCGCAGTCCGGCCGGCCCGTCGGGCCCCGTGTGCCTGAGGGGCCTCGTGGGTCTGGTGGGTCCGGCGGCGGGCCTGAGGGGTCATGGCGTCTCCTCCTGCGGGCGGTGCGGCACCCCGGAGTGCGGCGTCCCGGGGCGCGGCACGGCGGGGCGGCGGGCGGCGATACGGGCGGCGGTGAGCCGGGCCAGCCCGCCGAGGGCGGTGGCCGCGCGGCGTCGGCGGGAGACCACCGAGCGGCGGTGCAGCACGGCGTACCCGTCGTCGCGCACGGCGTCGAGGATCGCGCCGTAGAGGACGAACGCGGTGCGGATGCACGGGCGCGAGACGGGGTCGAGCAGGGCGAGGCCGGGTGCCGCCTCGCGGTAGACGCCGCGGGTGAGGTCGGCGGCGGCCGCCAGGGCCGCGGTGATCCGCGGGTCGCGGTGGCCGGTGTCGCGGCTCCAGCGCAGCAGTGCGCGGTCGACGCCGTGCGCCGCCAGCAGGTCGGCGGGCAGATAGATCCGGCCCCGGTCGAGGTCCTCCCCCACGTCGCGCAGGAAGTTGGTGAGCTGGAAGGCGATGCCGAGGGCCGCGGCGTGCGGCGCGGCCTCCTCCTGCGGCACGACCGTGCCGAGCACCGGCAGCATCTCCAGCCCCATCACCGCGGCCGAGCCGTGCACATAGCGCCGCAGGTCCTCGTACGTCGGGTAGTCCGTCACCGTCAGATCGCTGCGCATCGACGCCATGAAGTCCGCGAAGTGCCGGTGGTCGATGCGGTACACGGCCGCGGTGTGCGCCACCGCGCGCACCACCGGTTCCGTGGTCTCTCCCCCGCGCAGGGCCTCCTCCAGGCAGCGCTGGAGGGCGTCGAGCGCCCGTGCGCAGTCGGCGGTGGAGCGGCCTGCTCCGGGTTCGTCGACGAGGTCGTCGGCCCGGCGGGCGAAGCCGTACAGGGCGTGGACGGCCGGCCGTCGCTCCACGGGCAGCAGCCGGGTGGCGAGGAAGTAGGTCTTGCCGTGCCGGGCGTTGAGCCGGCGGCACCGGGCGTAGGCGTCGCGCAGGAGGGGGTCGGTGATGCCTGCGGCGTCCAGTTCGCGAGCCGTCATGCCGGGGTGCCTCTCGGGGTCGGGCGGACGGTGCCCGCCGGGGAGCGGGTGGGCCGCGGGCCGGTGATCCGGGCCGCGGCGAGCTTGCCGGAGATCAGCACGGTGGGGACGCCGACGCCGGGGGTGGTGCCGCAGCCCGCCAGCACGGCGTTCTCGGTGCCGCGCACGAGGTTGCGGGGGCGGAAGGGGCCGGTCTGCGCCAGGGTGTGGGCGGCGGAGAAGGGTGTTCCCGCGGCGAGCCCCTGCGCGGCCCAGTCGGCGGGGGTGACCAGGTGGTGCATCTCGGTGGCGGCGCCGATGCCGGTGAGTCCGCGGCGCTCCAGTACGGAGAGCAGGCTGTCGCGGTACCGGGGGGCCAGGTCGTGCCAGTCCCCGGCGCGCGGGCCGGTCTCGGTGTTGGGGCAGGGCGCGAGGATGTAGTGCAGGTGGCGCCCCGGAGGGGCGAGCCCGGGGTCGGTGGCGGTGGGGCGGGTGATGAGGAGCGAGGGGTCGCTCATCAGCCGCCCGGTGCGGGTGAGTTCGTCGAAGGTCCGCTCCCAGGCGGCGCCGAAGGAGAGCGTGTGGTGCGCCAGCCGCGGCCATGTGCGGTCGGTGCCGGCGTGCAGGACCACCGCGGAGGGCGCGTGGCGCAGGCGGAGCGGGCGGCGGGGGCGCCGGCCCAGCAGCCGGTGGACGACCGGGAGGTCGGGCGTGAGGACCACCGCGTCGCAGGGGATGCGTTCGTGCGCGGTGACCACGGCCGTGATCCGGTCGCCGCTGCGTTCCAGCCGGGTGACCGGGTGTCCGTAGCGGAACGCGGCACCGGCGTCGGCGGCCGCGGCCGCCATGGCGCGGGGCAGGGCGTGCATCCCGCCGCGCGGGAAGTACACCCCGGCGACGGTGTCCATGTAGGCGATGACGGCGTAGGCGGCCAGGGCGCGCGCGGGCGGTACACCGGCGTACAGCGCCTGGAAGGAGAAGACCCGGCGCAGCCGCGGGTCCGGCAGGAAGCGGGCGATGCGGTGGTCGAGCCGGCCGAAGCCGCCGAGCGCGGCGAGGCGGACGAGGTCCGGGTGCAGCAGTTGCAGCGGGGAGTCGAAGTTGGCGTCGATGAAGCGGTGCCGCTGGACCGCGTAGAGCTGCTGGAGCCAGTGCCGCAGCCGCCGGTAGCCGTGGGCCGCCGCGGGGCCGGCGAACCGTGCCACCTCCGCCTCCATGGCCTGCGGGTCCGTATGGACGTCCAGCTCGCTGCCGTCGGCGAAACGGGCGCGGTACGCCGGGTGCAGTGCCCGCAGTTCCAGCCGGTCGGTGAGCCGTTCGCCGACTGCCGCGAAGGTCTCGTCGATGAGGTCCGGCATGGTCAGCACGGTCGGTCCGGTGTCGATGCGGTAGCCGTGGCGGTCGATGCGGCCGGCCCGGCCGCCGGGCAGCGCCTCGCGCTCGACGACCGTGACCCGCCGCCCCGCGCCGAGCAGGTGCAGCGTGGCGGACAGCCCGGAGAGTCCGGCGCCGACCACCACGACGTGGTCGGTGGGGCCCTTGACCGCTCTCATGAACCGCCCCCTCGGGCCCGCCGGACGGGCGCGTTCTCCCCGGGCCGGACAGGGGGCGGGACGGCGGTCGCGCGGCATGCGTCTTCGCGCGCGGCGGGGCGGGTGCGTGCCCCGGTACGACGGCGCATGGTGAGTCCTCTCGTCGCGTCGAGGAGCGGAGTCCGGCGCACATCCGGGCTGTTCGCCGGCCCGGGGGCACGTCAGGCGGAGCGGAAGACCAGGGCGGCGTTCTGGCCCCCGAAGCCGGTGGAGAGGCTGGCTGCGGCGGACTGGGCCGTGGTGCGGGGGACTTTCGCCACGATGTCCAGGTCGATGTCGAGGTCGGTGTCCTCGTGGTTGGCCGTGGGCGGGACGGTGTCCCGCTGCAGGCTCAGCACGGTGACGGCCGCTTCGATGGCGCCCGCCGCTCCGATGGCGTGCCCGAGCGCGCCCTTGAGGGAGGTGACGGCGGGGGGCTCGGGAAAGACGCTGCGCAGCGCCCTGGCCTCGGCGAGGTCGTTGCGCCGGGTTCCGGTGCCGTGCGCGTTGATGTGGTCGATGTCCGCGGGCGCCGCGCCGGCGTCGGCCAGCGCCGCGGTGAGGGCCGCCGCGGCTCCCCGGCCGTCCGGGTCGGGGGCGGCGTAGTGGTAGGCGTCGCAGCTCGCGCCGTAGCCGGCCAGATGGGCGCGGGGGCGGGCGCCGCGGGCCCGCGCGTGGGCGGGGCGTTCCAGCACCAGGACGGCGGCGCCTTCGGCGAGGACGAAGCCGTCGCGTCCGGCGTCGAAGGGGCGGCAGGCGCCCGCGGGGTCCGTCGTCCGCTGGGAGAGGGCTCCCATGCGGTGGAAGCAGGCGGCGGGGATGGCGTGGCAGGCGGATTCCGCCCCGCCGGCCAGGACGATGTCGCATGTCCCGGCGCGCAGCAGATCACGGGCGACCCCCAGGGCGCTGCTGCCGGAGGCGCAGGCGGTGGAGACGGCGAAGTTGGGTCCGGTGGCCGTGAGGTCGAGGGCGATTTCGGCGGCCGCCATGTTGGGGACGCTGCGGGTGATGGCGAGCGGTGAGATGTCCAGGGGACGTCCGGCCGCGAGCTTGGCGAACTCGCCGGGGTAGCGCTCCATGCTGCCCGTGCCGGTCCCCATGACCACCCCGACGCGCGCGGCGTCCCAGTCGGCGGGGCGCAGGCCGGCGTCGTCGACGGCGTGGCGGGCGGCGAGGAGGGCCATGGCGACGAAGCGGTCCAGCCGCCAGGCGGCCTTCCTGCCGACCAGGGCGGCGGTGTCGAAGTCCGGTACCCGGCAGGAGATGTCCACCGGCAGGCCCGCGAGTCCGGGGTCCCTGGCGGCGGTGGAGCGGCCGGTGAGCAGGCCGTCCCAGGTGGCCTCCGCGCCGATCCCGGCCGGGCTGATCACCCCGAGGCCGGTGACGGCGACCTCGCGGCACTGACCGGTCATCAGGCCCCGCTGTTCGGCGCCGCGGTCAGCACCGAGCCGGCGTCCCGGGCGTCCATGAGGGCCGCCAGCTCCTCGATGGTCGTCTGCAGGGGTACGTCCTCCAGCGAGATCCCGGTGCGCTCCTGCAGCATCAGCCCCATCTCGACGAGCGCCAGCGAGTCCAGCCCCAGGTCCTCGAAGGTGCGCTCGGGGGTGACGTCGGCCGGGTCGAGGTCGAAGGTCTCGGTGAGGGTGCTGGTGATCAGCTCGGTACTGGTGGGCACGGTGACTCCTTCGGTGGGTGGGGTGGCGCCGGCGAAGGCCACGGGCGCGGTGCCGTCCGGGCGCGGTCCGCCGGTGCGCGCACGGGCACCGCACGCCCGTTCCGCAGCGGACCGGGGCGTCCCGGACCGGGCCGGCACGGGCGGGGCCGTGCCGCGCGGCTCCGGGCGGGCGGCGGTCGGCCCCGCGGACCGGTGCGCGGGCAGCGGTCTCGCGCTCCCTACCTTCGCCGAACCGGTGCGCGGGCAGCGGCCTTGAAGGCACCTCCGTACGAGTGACTTATCGCTCTATAACCCCGGAGGCGGATCCTGCGCGGGCCGCGGCCGGGGCGGCGGCCGGCGGCCCGGCACGGCCGTCGGAGGCAAGGCGGGCGTCGTGGGGCCCCGTCGGCCGGCCGAGCCAGCGGGCGGCCGCGGCGGCGGTGACCAGGGTGACGGCTCCGGCGACGACGGCGGTGAGCGTCATCGCGTCCGTGAAGGCCCGGCGCGCGGCGGCCAGCACTCCGGCGCGCAGTGGGCCGGGCAGGCGCATCGCCTGGGCGGGCACGGACAACAGGCTGTGCTCGGCCGCCTCCGCCACCGGCGCCGGGGCGTGCAGGCCGGTGAGGGAGGCGCCGAACTTCGAGGTGAAGACGGCGGCGAGCAGGGAGCCTTGGACGGCGACCCCGAGCGCGGAGCCGACCTGGCGGGTGGCGTCGTTGATGGCCGAGCCGAGTCCGGCCCGGTCGGTGGCGACCGAGCCCATCACCGACTCGGTGGCGGCTGCCGCCACCAGACCGGCGCCCACGCCCGCGACCAGTTGGAAGGCCGCGCAGTGCGGGTAGCCGGAGTCGGGGGTGGTGGTCGCCAGGACGGCGAATCCGGCCGTCACCAGCAGCAGTCCGCCCACGACGGGGAGCCTGCCGCCCAGTCGTGCCCGCAGGGGCACCGCGCACACCGCGCCGAGCGCGAGTCCGGCCGGCAGCGGCAGCGTCCGCACCCCGGCCTGCAAGGGGCTGTAGCCGAGCACCCCTTGGAGGTAGAGGGTCAGGACGAACAGCGCCCCGAACATGGCGAAGGACATCAGCGCCAGGGCCGCCGCGGCCACCCCGATGTCCGGCACCCGCAGCAGATGCAGCGGGAGCATGGGGGCGGGCGCGCGCAGTTGCCGGCCGACGAAGGCGGCCAGCAACAGCGCGGCCGCGGTGAACCCGGTGAGGGCGGCCGGGCTGGTCCAGCCGCGGTGCGGGCTCTCGGTGATCGACCACACCAGCGCCAGCAGCCCCGCGGCCGACAGCACGGCACCGGGCACGTCGAAGCCGTCGCGTCGCCGCGCCCGGGACTCGGGTACCAGGACCAGAGCCAGGACGATGACCGTGCCGGCCAGCGGCAGGTTGATCCAGAACGCGGCGCGCCAGGAGGCGTGCTCCACCAGCCAGCCGCCGATGACCGGGCCGCACAGGCCGCCCATGCCGCCGACCGCGGCCCAGGCGGCGATCGCCCGGCTGCGCAGCCGGGCCTCGGGGAACAGCTGGTGGAGGACCGCCAGCGTGGCCGGCATCAGCAGGGCGGCCCCGGCTCCCATGCAGCAGCGCGCCGTGATCACCTGCCACGGGTGACCGGCCAGCGCGCCGCCGAGCGAGGAGGCCCCGCAGACCGCCACCCCGCAGACGAAGGAACGCCGCCGGCCCCAGGCGTCGGTGAAGGCTCCCACGGCCAGCACCGTGCCGCCCAGCACCAGGGCGTAGCCGTCCACGACCCACTGCACCTGCGCGGTGGAGGTGTCCAGGTCGCCCTGCAGATCGGGGACGGCGACATTGAGGACCGTCAGGTCCAGGCCGAGCATGAACAGCCCGAGGCAGACCACGGCGGCCGCGCCCGCGCGCCGTGCGGCTCCGCCCGGCGAAGCGGCCGTCATGCCGTCGCCACGGGCCGGTTGATGACGGTGTCCAGCGCAGCGGTGAGGTGGTCCACCAGCGCCTTCGTCCCCGTGTGCAGGTAGGTGTGCCCGCCGGGGAAGAGCCGGGGGTCCGCGGGCGTGGTGACCAGGTCGTTCCAGGACTGGAGGTCGTCTACGGGGGTGACCGGGTCCTGCTCGCCGCCGTAGAGGGCCAGCGGCACGTCCAGCAGGGGCCCGGTGCGGTGCCGGTAGTGCAGGAGCAGCAGGCAGTCGGCCAGCAGCGGGGTGCAGGCCGCGGCCATCAGACGGGCGTCGGCCAGCAGTTGTTCGGGGATCGGGCCGACGAGTTCGCGAAGGCCCTCCAGGCCGGCCGTCAGGCGCGGCGGCAGACCGGCGCTGTAGGCGTCGAGGTGCGGCGCCGACAGCGAGGACACCGCCAGCAGCGCGGGCAGGCGGCCGTGGGTGCGCCGCAGGTGCCGGGTCGCCTCGTAGGCCAGCAGCGCTCCCGCGCTGTGCCCGAAGACGGCGAACGGGCGGGGGTCGGCCCAGTCGTCGAGCACCGGGGCGAGCCGGGCGCTGAGGTAGGCGGGATCGGTCAGCGACGGTTCCGCCGAGCGGGCTCCCCGGCCGGGCAGCGCCACGGAACACGGCTCGATCCAGGACGGCAGCAGGGGCGCCCACCGCAGATAGCAGTCCGGGCCGGCCCCGGCGGGCGGCACGCAGTACAGGCGCAGCGCCGCCTGCGGACGGGCGGCGAGCACCACGCGCTGGGGCACCGCCGACGCCGCCACCGTCACCGTCACCGACGTCGACTCTTCCGTGAAACCGACACCCACGACACACGCCCTTCGCCTCGCGCTGCACTGGTCCGGGCGCCGCCCTCGTAGCGCCGGACGCCGCCCCGAACGGGGCGGCGTCCGGCCGTGGCGTCGGGGCGGCCCCGGCACCACGGACGGCCGGCCGGCAGGGCCCGGGAGCCGTCCGGCCGGGCACACGACCGATGCCCACGCCGACCCTGCCCTCCCCCGCCGCCGCACTCCACACACCACGCACGGCACCGCCGCCCTCTGACACCAACGGCGGCAGCCGCCCCGGCAGTCGGGACGACCGCACAACTATTGCTACGCACCATCGCGAACGTTATAGTCTCTAACAGAAGCGAGGGCGCAGAACGAGAAGCGCCGTGAAGCCTCTCGCCGCTCCTCGCCCCCGGGTCCCGCCCGCCGGCCACCGCCCCGTAGAGAAGGAACCGCCATGTCCGCTGCAGAACGCCCCCTCCACGCCGTACTGGGTGCCGGACCGGCAGGCACCGCGCTCGCCGGCGAACTCGTCCGCCGCGGGCACGCCGTACGACTGGTCAGCCGCTCCGGGCCGGACGGCGCCGCCGAGGGCATCGAGCCGCGCGCGGCCGATGTGAGCACGCCGGAGGGGGCACTGGCCGCCGTCGAGGGCGCCGCCGTCGTCTACCACTGCGTGAACGTCGACTATCACCGCCAGGTCGAGGTGATGCCCCGGGTCCAGCGCGCGGTGCTGGCCGCCGTCGAGACCACGGGCGCCCGCCTGGTCGTCCTGGACACGCTGTACCCGTACGGCCCGACGCACGGGGAGGTGATGACGGAGGCCACGTCGTGGCGGGCGACCAGCCGCAAGGGACGGATGCGGGCGGAGCTGGACGAGCGCTACCTCGACTCCCACCGCGCGGGGCGTGCCCGGGTCGTCCTCGGGCGGGCGGCGGACTTCGTCGGCCCCGGCGTGCTCAACTCGACGCTCGGCGGGGCGGTCTTCCCCGGCGCGCTGACCGGAGGGGAGGTCCTCGGCCTGGGCGACATCGACCTGCCGCACAGCTACACGGACATCAGGGATGTCGCGACCGGCCTCGCCACCCTCGGCGAACTCCCGGTGGGCGACGGCAGGGTGTGGCATCTGCCCACCGCGCCGGCCGTCACCACGCGCCAGATCCACACGATGATCGAGGAGCGGGTGGGGCGCCCGCTGCACCGTGTGGTCCTGCCCGAGCCGCGCCCCTTCGGACCGTTCGACGAAGCCTTCATGGACGAGTACGCGGAGATGTTCTACCAGCACACCGAGCCGCAGATCGTGGACTCCACGGCCTTCGCGCGGACCTTCGGCGTGCACCCGACCCCGCTGAGCGCCACCCTCGACGCCACCGTCGACTGGTACCGCGGCCTGCTGGCCGGCGCCCGCGGCTGACCCGGTCGTCCGCAGGCCGGAGGCCCGACGCCCCCACGCGTCGGGCCTCCGGCCTGCCGGCAGCGGTCAGGAGGCGGCGGGCGGCGTCGCCGACCAGGCCGTCACGGACAGCTTCCCGCCGTCCACGGCGTTGTCGAACGCCACGACGCCGTGCGAGTTGCTGCCCGTCGGGGACACCTGCAGGTACTTGGCCTGCGCGGAGGACGGGCCGGCGTGCGTCCAGACCAGGTCCGCGAAGGCGCTCCCGCCCGGCTTCAGGGTGATCCGGTGCGCCCCCGGGTCCTTGGCGAAGTAGGTGTCACCGTGGTGCGGGGTGGTCTTCAGGGCCGTGTGCCCGGCGCCCTCCAGCGCCAGCCCCGGGTACCCGTCTATCGCGCAGGTGCTCCCGCCGGTGTTGGTCACCTTCAGGTAGGTGCCCTGGTGGTTCATGCCGGCCTGGCTCGACCCCGCGCTGGTGGTCGTGACCTTCAGCGTCCCCGGGCCGCACGCGGCGGCCGCGGCGGCGCCCGGTCCTGCCGTACCCGCCGCGGAGGCCATGCCGGCGCCCGCTCCCGCGGCGAGGGCAACGGCGGCGGCGACGGTGACGGCGGTACGCAGACCACGGATGGTCATCAGTCATCAACTCCTTCTTCTCCGGCACCGGGAGAGACCCCGGTGCGCGTCCACCGCCCGGCCCGCACGGCGCTCCCCGGCCACCCGCGAGGGCACCCCCGGCCGTGGAGCCGACCGCGGGACCGGTCGGCGGGTTCTCTTTCGTTCCGCGCCACCCACCCTGGGCGCCCCCACTGATGATCGGCTAACGCGCGGCTAACACCGGGGAAAGCAAGGGCGCGAGAGCGACAAAGGAGGGCGTAACGGGGCAAAGAGAGGCGAAGGAGGAGGTAAGAGAGCGAAGGGAGCGGGGAGTTCGCGGGGAATGCGCTCACACCTGCCATGCGGGGCCCGGGGCCGATGCGGATGAAGTCGTTCCGATCAGACGTGCGATGCTGGGGCATCCCGGATGATGGCAAGAAGTGGGAGTGTACGGCACCGTGAGGGCAGCGATACGGCGGGCTCGGACGAGGACCTGGGACCGCTTCGCGGCATCCGACCCAGGGCTGCTGCGACTGAAGGCGGGGCTGCGGACGGTCGGGGCGATCGTGCTCACGCTCGTCGCCCTCGCCCTGCTCCACACCGGCGTCACGCTGATGGTCGCGGGCGCCATGGCCGCCATGGTCGCCACCTTCGCCGTCAAGGAGAAGGAGGTGCGCGGCCAGGCGATCACGCTGGCGCTGGGCCTGCCGGTCGCGCTCGCCGCCATGTCGCTGGCGGCGGTGCTGCACGCCCTGGTCGTCCCCGGGGACCTGTCCTTCGTCCTGCTGATCTTCAGTGCCGTCTACGCCCGGCGGTTCGGCGACCGCGGCACCGCGCTCGGCCTCATCGGCTTTCAGGTCTACTTCGTCTCGCTGTTGGTGCACGCCACGGTGCCCACCCTCCCCGAGCTGTACCTGACCCTGGGCATCGCCTTCGCCTGCAGCGCGGTCGTCCGCTTCGCCGTCGTCCCGCAGACGCCCCAGCGCACCCTGGACCGGCTGCGCGAGGCCTTCCGGGCGCGCCTCGCCCAGCTGCTGGCCACCCAGCTGGAACTGCTGGACGCCGGCCCCGACGAACGGGACAAGGTCCTCGACGACCTGCGGCGGCACACCGCCCGGCTGCACGAGGCGGCCCTGATGATCCAGGGCCTCCTGGAGGAGGGCACCCGGGACGCGGCCGCGGCGCGACTGGTGCAACGCCGCGTCGCGGAGGCCGAGATCGCCGCCGAACGCCTGGGCATGCTGATCCTCAACGCCCGCAGCGCCGAGCGGGCCGACACCCTCACCATGCACCTCCCGCACGCCCCCGTACCGGCCACGACGGCCCCCGTCCGGACCGAGGACGAGGCCACCGTCACCCTGCGCCGGGACCTGAACTCCCTGCTCCTGCTGGTCGCGCGGCGCGCGCCCGACGACCGCGGCACCGGGCTGGCCCATGTGCGCAACCGGCTGCTCGGCTACCGCGAAGAGGACAACCTGCCGCGCGCCTCACCCGTCGTCCAGGACGTCTTCCGCGGACTCGGTGAGGCCGCGCGCTCCGTCCTGGGTCTGCGCCTGGCGCTGGACGGCCCGCAGGACGAATCGGACGACTCCCCGGCCACCACCCGCTCCCGCGAGGAGTTCGACGCCGAGGACCTCGCGATCGTCGGCGCCGAGGAGACCGACGAGGCGGAGGAGGACCGTACCGGGTTCCAAAGGCCCACCACCCGTGCCGCGTTCCAGGTCGCGGTGGGCTCGACCCTGGCCATCATCGGCGGCGAGTTCCTCTCCAGCCAGCGCTGGTACTGGGCGGTGCTGACCTGCTGGGTGGTCTTCCTCAACACCGCGTCCACCGGCGAGATCATGGTCAAGGGCTACCGCCGGCTGGTCGGCACGGCCCTCGGCGTGGTCGCCGGTGTCGCGCTGGCCGGACTGGTCGGCAACCACACCTGGGCCGCGTTCGCCCTCGTGCTGCTCTGCATCTTCGGGATGTGGTTCACCGCGCCGTTGTCGTACGCGCTGATGTCGTTCTTCGTCACCGCGATGCTCGGGCTGCTCTACACCCTGCTCAACACCTACAGCTTCTCCGTGCTGGTGCTGCGCATCGAGGAGACGGCGCTGGGCGCCGCCTGCGGGATCATCGCCGCCGTCCTCGTGCTGCCGGTGCACACGGACCGCCGCACGGACGAGCTGCTGGGCACGGTGCTGGTCCGGCTGCGGGACGTCGCCTCGGCCGCGGTGGAACAGCTCAGCGGCGGGCCGGCCGTCGACCTGCTGGGCAAGGCACGCGATCTGGACACCGCCCTGGACGAGCTGCGCGCCTCCACCCAGCCCCTGACGCACCCGATCACCCCGCTGCGCGTACGGCGGCGGACCGTCCGCTACCTGGTCGCGCTCCTGGAGACCTCCGCCTACCACGCGCGTTCCCTGGCGGCGACGGCGGAACTGGTGCCGTACAGCAAGACCATCGCGGCCGATCCGCGGCTGGCGGGAGCCGGCCGGCGGATCGCGCACAACATCGACCTGATCGTCGCGCGGGTGCTGGAGGAGACCACCGAGGGCGCGGTGGAATCGGGCGTCAGCATCGCCGCGATGCTGGATGCCGCCGGTTCCGGGGCCCTGCAGTCGGGCACCGTCACCTTCCGCGTGCTGCGGCACCTCCAGCGCCTCGACGAGGGGGTGGTGGGTATCGCCCGCCCGCTCGGCGTGCCGGTGGCGGGCCCGAAGGGCAACAAGCCCTAGCCCTTCGGGCCCCGGCGGCCGCGGCCCGGCTCACCGCAGGGCTCAGCCGCCGCTGCCCGCACCGGAGCGGCAGTCGGGGTGCCCCCAGCCGTCCGGGTTCTTGGTGATGGGCTCGCCCTTCGCGTAGGAGCGCCCGCACCGGCAGCGTCCGGGGAACTTGGCGTGGAGCGTCCGCGTCGAGTTCCCCGAGGTGCGCCGCTTCGGCGAGGACGCCGACGCCGTCCTCGCCGCCCCGCCGGCGGCCGGCCGGCGGGATCCGGCGGGCTTGGCGGCGCCCGAGGAGGGTGGCGGCTCCGGGGAGCCGAGCTCGCTGCCGGCGGCCTCCTGGACGACCGCTGCCTGACTGGCGGCCCGGTCGGCGAGGTCGTTGAGCGGGTCGCCGTCCACTTGGTGCGCCGGCACATACCGGAACTCCACGGAGCGGCCCGTGAGCAGCGCGTCGATGCGCATCACGAGTTCCTGGTTGGCGACCGGCTTGCCCGCGGCGGTCTTCCACCCCTTGCCCTTCCAGCCGGGCAGCCAGGTGGTGACGGCCTTCATCGCGTACTGGGAGTCCATCCGGATCTCCAGGGCGTCGGCCGGATCGGTGGCGGCCAGCAGGCGTTCCAGGGCGGTGAGCTCCGCGACGTTGTTCGTCGCGGTGCCCAGCGGCCCGGCCTCCCACCGCACCACGGTTTCCGCACCGTCGGCGATGACCCAGGCCCAGCCCGCGGGCCCGGGGTTTCCTTTCGACGCGCCGTCACAGGCGGCGATCACGCGTTCAGCCATGGGCGCGATCATGCCAGCCGGAGACGCACCGGGCGAAGTCGCCTCCGCGGGGGCCGGTGCCGGGCCCGCCGCGGGCCCCTGTCCCCCACCGCACCAGGGTCCCCGACGACGGGCCGGCGTCCGGCGGGCCGGCCCTGTTCCGTCGCCGTCCCGCGGGGCGCACCGGCGGTCCGGGTCAGTTGCCGGCTGCCTTCTCCGGGCGGAGTTCGCTGGGTCGTACGATCACGAAACCCTCGCCGTCGAGGCGGAGTTGGACGGCCTCGCCGGAACCGCCGCGCAGCATCGAACCGAGGCTCTGCGAACGGTGCAGCGTCGTCTGCAGGCTGCTGCTCCAGCCGACCACGGCATCGGTGTCGACGAAGACCGGGGACTGCGGGGACACGGGTATGACCAGGGGGTTGCCCTCGCACATCACCGCCAGCTTGCCCTGTCCACTGAAGACGGAGTTGAAGAGCCCGCCGCCGACCATGCCGGCGCCCTTGACGACCTTGATCTCATAGGAGAGCGACGGGTCGAAGCACAGCACATTGCGGCCGTTGACGGTGATGCCGTCACCGGGGGCGAGGTCGATGACGAAGCAGTTGGCGGCCTCGTGCGCGAACCACACCTCGCCCCGGCCCCGTACGGCCATCAGCGCCAACCCCTCGCCGGTGACCGCGCGCTTGAGGAACTTGCCGACGCCCTGCCCCTGCTTCTCGAACTGCAGGTCGCCGCGGTAGGCGATCATCGAGCCCTGCCGTGCATAACACTCGCCGTCCAGGGCGTACTTGATGGACTTCGCGTTCTGCTGGATCATGCCGGGCGCGGTGGCGGGCGTGGCCATGTTCTCGGAGGAGAAGAGATCGCTGTTCATGGCCTGCATGCTAAGCGGGACGCGGACCGGGTACATCGAGAAGTCCGGCGGCGGACACGAGGCGGTGCGGGCCGCCCGGTGCGGGCCGCGGAGCGAGGCCGAAACCCGATCACACAAAATGTTGGCCTGTAAACAATGGGACACAAGAACACTCAAATTAGGTAAACCACAGCAGTCGGGCGCAACGTGCTCTAGCGTCACGTCCGAACACGGAGGCGGATTGGGTGGCCGGGGGGCTCCAGCCGCGCCGGAAGGTGAGGGGACGACCAAGTGGGGGGCCATGGGGTTGTTCGAAGCTGCCGGATCACGGGTGATGGAGTCACCCGCCGGAACAGCCGAATTAGAGCGTGCGCCGCAGCGCAGGGAGAAGGACGGGCACCGGTCGGCCGAGCGCCGGCTCGTGCGGCTGGCATGGGCCGTGGACGCCGTGGGCACCCTGGTGCCGGTCGGCGTGCTCGGTGCCGTGACACGGCAGCCGCAGCCGTGGCTCACGGCGGTGCTGGCCTGTCTTGCGTGGCTGGCGGTCGGCACAACGAAGAATCGTTACACCAGAGATGAACTGAGCGGGGGCGACGCGGCGCTGCCGGTCGTGCGGGACTGGCTGACCATGCTGGGCGTGCTGGCCGTCATCTGCGTCGGGGCACGGATCGACGCGGACCTCGAGGTCTGTGTGCTCGCGCTGCTGCCCTGCCTGGGGCTGAGCGTGGCCCGGCGCAAGCTCGTACACCGGTATCTGCTGGCGATGCGCCGCCGTGCGCAGGCGTTGCGACGCGTCCTGGTCGTCGGGGAGGCGGGCGCCGTCGATGTGGTGCTCGCGGAGCTGGCGCACCGCACGGACCACGAATACGTGGTCGTCGGCAGCTGCCTCGTCGGCGAGGAGGCCACCGACTCGGCGCTGCCCGTGGCCGCGCGGATCGCCTCCGACGGGGAGTCGCCCGAAGGGGCGCTGGACGGGGAGACCGTCCTGCGGTGCGCCGCGGAACTCGATGCCGATCTCGTCTTCGTGGCACCGGGACGTCGGCTCTCGGCGTCGCGGGTACGGCGGCTGGCCTGGGCGTTGCACGACGAGGGGCGGAATCTGGCCATACTTCCTGGGCTGATCGACGTCTCACAGCACCGGGTCCGGCTGGCCAAGGCGGCGGGCCTGACCCTGATGCACATCGACCCGGCGGCGCGAGGGGGGCTGCCGGTACTGCTGAAGCAGGCCACCGACCGGCTGGGGGCCCTGCTGCTGCTGGTACTGCTCGCGCCGGTGTTCGCCACGGTGGCGGCGGCCATACGGCTCACCACTGCGGGCCCGGTGTTCTACTGGCAGGTCCGGGTCGGCAGGGATCTGACGCCGTTTCGGATGTGGAAGTTCCGCACGATGGTGGTCGCCGCCGACCGGATGCGGGCCGCGCTGGAGTCGGCCAACGAGAACGACGGGGCGATGTTCAAGATCCGGCGGGATCCGCGGGTGACCCGGGTGGGCCGGCTGCTGCGGCGCTTCTCCCTGGACGAGCTGCCCCAGCTCTTCAACGTCCTGGCCGGCCATATGTCCTTGGTCGGCCCGCGGCCGCCGCTTCCCGAGGAGGTCGAGCGGTACGACGGGACCGAGATCCGCCGGTTGTCCGTCAAGCCGGGGCTGACCGGCCTGTGGCAGGTCAGCGGGCGGTCCGACCTCTCGTGGGACGAGACCGTGGCGCTGGACCTGAGCTATGTGGACAACTGGTCCTACGGCAGCGACATCGGTGTGCTGGTGCGGACCGTGCGCGCCGTGGTGGACGGGCGCGGTGCCTACTAGGGAAACAGGGCTCCGGTGTGCGGCCGGCGCCTCGCCGAGGGGCGGGCGCCGGCCGCGCACCAGGGGACGGGTCTCACACCCGGGCCGTCTCCTCCTGCCACGCCCGGTAGGTGCGGGCGATGCCCTCGGCCAGCGGGATGGTGGGCGACCAGCCCAGTGCACGCATCCTGCTGATGTCGAGCAGCTTGCGCGGGGTGCCGTCGGGGCGGGACGGGTCGAAGGAGATCCGTCCCTCGTATCCGACCGCGGAGGCGACACAGGAGGCGAGTTCGGCGATGGTCAGGTCCTCGCCGCAGCCGACGTTGACGGTGTCGTCGCCGTCATAGCGGCGCAGCAGCACCTCGCAGGCCGCGGCCAGGTCGTCGACGTGCAGGAACTCGCGCAGCGGGGTGCCGGTGCCCCAGAGGGTGAGTTCCGCCTGCCCCTTCTCCTTCGCCTCGTGGAAGCGGCGGATGAGCGCGGGCAGGACGTGCGAGGTCTCCAGGTCGAAGTTGTCGCCGGGTCCGTAGAGGTTGGTCGGCATGGCGGAGATGAAGGAGGCTCCGTACTGTCGGCGGTAGGAGCGGATCTGGACCAGTCCGGCGATCTTGGCTATCGCGTACGCCTCGTTGGTGGGCTCCAACGGCCCGCTCAGCAGGGCGTCCTCGGTGATGGGCTGCGCGGCGTGCTTGGGGTAGATGCAGCTCGATCCGAGGAACAGCAGCCGGCGGACCCCGGCCTGGTGCGCACCCGCGATGACGCTGAGCTGGATGCTCAGGTTGTCCTCCAGGAACTGCACGGGGTAGGTGCTGTTGGCCATGATTCCGCCGACTTTGGCGGCCGCCAGGACGACGGCATCGGGCCGGGCGGCGCGCAGGAACTCCGCGGTGGCATCGGCGTCACGCAGGTCGAGCTCCGCGTGCGTACGGGTCACCACGTCATAGCCCTGGGCGGTCAGCCGCCGGGCCACGGCGGATCCCACCAGGCCTCGGTGGCCCGCGACGAAGACGCGGGCGGGTGTGGGCAGCAAGTCATCCATGGGGCGGATTGTGTCAGTCATCCCGATACGCCCACCGGCTATTTCAGGAAATACCTGCTGCTCTCCGCCCTCGACCACCGGTCGGGGAGCGGGTAGCGTCCACGCCCCCGCGGTCCGCCGGCGCGTGGGAAATCCATTGATCGATCCCGATGTACATCACTTCTCGTGGGGGGAAGCCATGCCGAAAACCGCGGTCATCACCGGAATCACCGGACAGGACGGTTCCTATCTTGCCGAATTGCTGCTCGGTAAGGGCTATGAGGTGCACGGGCTGATGAGACGCTCGTCGAGCTTCAACACCGAGCGCATCGACCACATCTACCAGGACCCGCACACCCCGGACCGCAGACTGGTGCTGCACCACTGCGACCTCTCGGACGGGGTCGCCCTGGTGAACCTGTTGCGTGATGTGCGACCCGACGAGGTCTACAACCTCGGGGCCCAGTCCCATGTCCGGGTCTCCTTCGACGCGCCCCTGTACACCGGCGACGTGACCGGGCTGGGCGCCGTACGGCTGCTGGAGGCCATCCGCGCCAGCGGGGTGCAGACCCGGCTCTACCAGGCCTCGTCCTCGGAGATGTTCGGCGCCACCCCGCCGCCGCAGAACGAGGCGACGCCCTTCCATCCGCGCAGCCCGTACGGCTGCGCCAAGGTCATGGCCTACTGGTCCACGGTCAACTACCGCGAGGCGTACGGTCTGTTCGGCGTCAACGGCATCCTCTTCAACCACGAGAGCCCGCGGCGGGGCGAGACCTTCGTCACCCGCAAGATAACCCGCGCGGTGGCCCGCATCCAGGCAGGACTGCAGGAGCACCTCTACCTGGGCAACCTCGACGCCGTCCGCGACTGGGGCTACGCCCCGGAGTACGTCGAGGCCATGTGGCTGATGCTCCAGCAGGACGAGCCGGACGACTATGTGGTGGCGACGGGTGTGGCCGCGACCGTGCGCGACTTCCTGCAGGCCGCCTTCGCCACGGTGGACCTGGACTGGGAGCGCTATGTGCGCTTCGATCCGAAGTACGAGCGCCCCTCGGAGGTGGATGCGCTCATCGGCGACGCGTCCAAGGCCAAGAGCCTGCTGGACTGGTCGGCGAAGGTGCAGTTCGACGAACTCGCCCGGATCATGGTCGAGTCGGACGTACGGCAGCTGGCGGACGAGCTCTCCGGCCACCGGGTGCGGGTGGACCGATGACGGCTCCCGCCACCGCCCGCCGGCTGAGCGGATTCAGCGGCGCCGGCTACGACAAGGGCCGGGGGCTGCTGACCCAGGCCGCCTGGTTCGCCGTGCTCAACCTCGTGTTCATGAAGTGGTGGTTCCCGCCGCGGCTGCGGCCCCCGCTGCTGCGGGCGTTCGGCGCCCGCGTCGGCGAACGGGTGCTGATACGGCACCGGGTGCGGGTGCAGTGGCCGTGGAAACTGTCGGTCGGCGACGACGTCTGGATCGGCGAGGACTCCTGGCTGATCAACCTGGAACCGATCAGCATCGCCGGGGACGTCTGTGTCTCCCAGGGCGCCGTGCTGTGCACCGGAAGCCACCAACGGCGCTCGCCCACCTTCGAGTTCGACAACGCGCCGATCCATCTGGCGGAGGGGTCCTGGGTGGCCGCCCGCGCCATGGTGCTGCGCGGCGTCACCGTCGGGGCGGGAGCGGTGGTCGGCGCCGGCGCGGTGGCCCACCGCGATGTGCCGCCGGGTGCCGTGCACACCACCGGGGGTGCGGCATGAGGATCACCCATGTCGTGACCCTGGTCAGCGACGACGGGGCGTACGGCGGTCCGGTGAGCGTGGCCACCGGGCAGCTGGGCGAACTGGCCTCGCGCGGCCACGAGGTGGAGCTGGTCTCGCTGTGGCGGGGGCGGGGCGCGCCCCCGCGGTCGGTGGACGGGGTGCCGCTGCGTGCCCGGCCGGCCCGCACCCTGGTACCGGGGCAGGGCTTCCTCGGCCTGTTCCACCCGGGACTGGTGCCGCTGCTCTGGCGGAGCGTCGGCCGGGCCGAGGCGCTGCATCTGCACGCCGGGCGCGATCTGGTCTCACTGGCCGCGCTCGCGGTGGCCGCGGTGCGCCGCAGGCCCTTCGTGGTGCAGACGCACGGCATGGTCCAGCCGCGTGGCTCCATGGTGGCCCGGCTCTTCGACCGGGTGTATGTCCCGCTGCTGCGCCGGGCGGCGGCGGCACTGGTCCTCACCGACGAGGAGGAGGCCGGGCTGCGCCGGGTGCTGGGGCCGCGCGGGCCGCGTCTGGTCAGGCTGCCCAACGGGGTCCGCGCCCGGCCCGGTGCCGGGGACCGGAGCGAAACGGATGTGCTCTTCCTCGCCCGTCTGCAGAGCCGCAAACGGCCCGAGGCCTTCGTGCGGATGGCGGCGCTGGTGCACCGCAAGCGGCCCGAGGTGTCCTTCACCGTGCACGGTTCGGACGAGGGGCGGCTCACGGAGGTCCGGCGGCTGATCGCCGACGAGGGGCTCGGCGAGGTGGTGACGTACGGCGGGGCTCTCGATCACGATGCCGCCGTGCGCCGGACCGCGCGGGCCACGGTCTACGTCCTGCCCAGCGTCGACGAGCCGTTCCCGATGAGCGTGCTGGAGTCCTTGGCGGTGGGCACACCGGTGGTCTGCACGGACAGCTGCGGTATCGCCCCGGCCCTCCGGCAGCGCGAGGCCGCTCTCGTGACCGACGGTTCGCCGGAGCAGTTGGCGGACGCGGTGCTGCGGCTCCTGGAGGACCCTCCCCTGCGCGAGCGCGTCACCCGCGCCGGCCGGGCGGCCCTCGAAGCGGAGTTCTCGCTCGCCGCCGTCACCGACCGGCTGGAGGAGCGGTACGCCGCCCTCCCGCGGCCCGGATCCGGGTGATCCGGGGCGGCGGGGACGGGCACCGCCCCCGCCGCCTCCGGCTACCGACCGGCCTTCGCGGTCCGCAGCAGCGCGGTGATCCGCTCCAGGCCGGCCCGGCTGCTCAGCCGCTGCTCGACGTACTCCGGGCCGCGGGCCCCGAGCCGGGCCGCCCGCGCGGGGTCGTCGGCGAGTGCCCGGACCTCCGCGAGCAGCGCCTTCGGGTCCTCCGGCGCGATCACCGACCCGGCGCCCGAGCGCAGCACCTCCTGGGCGGTGCCCCCTTCGGCGGCCACCGAGGCGATCACCGGCCGGCCCGTCATGAAGTACGAGGTCAGCTTGGACGGCAGGCTCATGTCCAGCACCGAGGCCTTCTGGGTCACCGCGAGCACATCGGCGGCGGCGAGCACCTCGGGGAACTCCGCGGTGTCGGCGGGCGGCAGGAAGGACAGCGAGGAGACGCCCGCGGCGAGCCGTTGCAGGTGGGCGCGCTGGTTGCCGTCGCCCATCAGCACGAACCGTACGGGCGCGGCCTCCTGACCGGCGAGTCTGGCGGCCTCGACCAGGACCTCCAGCCCCTGTTTCAGGCCCATGTTGCCGGCGTGCAGCACCACCGTCTCCCGGTCGGACCAGCCCAGCCGCGCCCGGGTCCGTTCCCGGTCGCCGCTCGGGCCCTGCACATGCGTCCAGTTGGGCACCACATGCACCCGGGAGCGCGGCACGCCCATCACGGTGACCCGGTCCACGAACGACTCGTGCACCACCCCGACGACGGCTGCCCCGCGCAGGACCCTGGCCTCCACCGCCCCGGCCAGGGCGGCGGCCCGGCCGCCGCCCTGGATGCCGCTCTGTTCGGCGGCGGCCCCCATCAGGTCCTGGACGACCACGACATGGGGCACCCCCGCCTGCCGTGCCAGGCGCCCGCCCAGCACTCCCCCGGCCAGGCTGGGCATCTGGGTGAGCACCACGTCGGGGCGGATGCGCGGGGGTGCCACGGCACCGTGCGCCAGGATGCTGGCCTCGAACAGCGCCCGGCGCAGGGCGGTCTGACGCGGCGGCACGGTGTGGCGCCGGCGGTGCACCGTGACCCCGCCGCGGCGCTCGCGTATCCGCCATCGGCCGCGGTAGCCCTCGGCCACCCGCCAGGCGGGGTAGTGCGGCATGCCCGCGAGGACATGGGTGTCGGCTCCGGATGCGGCAAGGTGCTCGGCTATCTGTGTCGAGTACGGCCCTATGCCGGTGTGTTCGGGCGCGTAGTTGGTGGAGACCACCAGCACGCACCGGCCCGCGAACGAGTCTTCCAAGACTGGCCCCCTCTGGATGTGCGGTCATCGTAGGAGCCCGCCGGGGCCCGCGGGCTGTGAATTGCGTTGCGATTGTGTCCCGAAGGCGACCTTGTTTTCCCGATGTCCCTTAGATTGTGGTCGCTGGTGGGGAGTTGGGGGGAGGTGGGTCGATGACGTACGGGAAGCGTCCGGGCGCCGTGGCGCCGGTGCGGGGCATCGCCGCACTGTGCTGCTGGGCGCTGCTGCTCGTGGTGCTGCTGCCGGTGCTGATCCTGCAGTCGACGGACGCCCGCTTCGGCGCCGCGCTCGCCCTGCAGTGCGTGGTGGTGGTGCACACCGGTGCGGCGCTGGCCCGGGTGCTGACCGATGTCCGGGCCCGGGTGATCGCCTTCGGTTTCTGGCTCTTTTCCTACGTCTGGCTGGGGCTGGCGCCACTGGCCATGCTCGCGACGGACGCCTATCCGCGGGGGTTCATGGTCGACGCGAACACCGCGTTCCTGACAACGGCCGTGGTGGAGGCGGGACTTCTGGCCTACAGCGGGGGCTCGGCACTGGCGTCCTGGCGGTCGGCGCGCTCCTCGGCGGTCCTCGAACCGCTGCTGGCCCGCCGGCTGTCGGCGGTGCGGGTGCTGCTGCTGTGCGGCGTGGCACTGCTGCTGGCCGTCGCGCTCATTCCCGGCCAGGGCGGGCTGTCGGCGTTCTTCCTCAGCCGGCAGGCGGCCAACGAGGCGGCGGCAGCGGCGGAACCGGCCGCGTCGGCGGACCGTGCCATGGCGGCCTGGGCGCTGTCGGTACCGGCGTTCTGGGCGCTGGTGGCGCTGGTGCACGTGCCGCGGTTCTCCGAGGGCGACCGGACCCTGCGCGGCTTGCGCTGGCTGCTGCTGCCGCTGCTGATCGCGGTGAACGTCGTGGTCAACAACCCCATCAGCCAGCCGCGCTTCTGGGCCGGTACGGTCCTGCTGGCGCTGGTCTTCAGCGCGTCCTGGCTGCGCGGGCCGCGGGCCTTCCGCTTCGGCGCGGCGGCCGTGGCGGCCGTGGTGCTGGTGGTCTTCCCGTACAGCGACTACTTCCGCTACGACAAGCGCGAGCCCGTCCATGTGGTCTCGCTCGCCGAGCAGTTCACCTCCAACGGCGACTACGACGCCTTCCAGCAGATCGAGACGGGTGTGGACTACGTCCGTACCCATGGCTTCACGCCGACGGCCGCGCTGGGGCCGCCGCTGTTCTTCGTGCCGCGCGCCGTCTGGCCCGGCAAGCCCGACGACGCGGGCATCCTGCTCGCCCGGCACGCGGGCTACACCTTCACCAATCTGTCCGCGCCGCTGTGGGTCGAGACCTATATGTGGGCCGGCTTCCCGTCGGTCATCGCCGTCTTCGGGCTGATCGGCGCGGTCGGGCGGCGCATCGACCACCTCCGGCACCGGCTGCGGCGGCAACGCGGCACCCTCGCGGCGCTGGTGGTGCCCGCCTTCGGCTTCTACCAGCTGGTGTTGTTGCGCGGCAGTCTGATGGCCATCGTGGGACCGCTCGCACTGCTGGTGTGCATCCCGCTGCTGATCACCCGTAAACCGGGACGGCGGGTCCTGCCGCCGTCCGCACAGGAGTCCGCGTGCGCACCGACGTCCTCGGAGCACCGCGCCGCCTCACCTCTACCCACAGGAGGAGCACGTACGTGAGCGTCTTCGACGAGCCTGCGGAGGAGCCGGACCAGATCCGTGACCAGCTGCGCCAGCTCTTCCGGTATCGCGCCCTGCTCGTACTCGGGCTGGTACTGGGCATGCTCGGCGGTGGCGCCGTGTCCCTGCTCGGCGGCTCCACCTATACGGCGACCGGTGAGGTCGTGGTGCATGCGATCAGTACGGCGCCGTTCGAGGCCGGCGGGGTCTCGGTCGACAAGCAGATCAGCATGGGCACCGAGCGGCAGATCGCCCAGAGCGCCTCGGTCGCGGCCGGCGCGGCCAAGGCCCTCAAGTTGGACACCGACCCGGCCGCGCTCCAGCGCGACCTGCGGGTGAGCAATCCGCCCGAGACCCAGACCCTGATGTTCGAGTACAGCGCGGACACCGCGGACCGGGCGTCCGCGCTCGTCAACGCCTTTGTGCACGCGTACCTCGACTACCGTCAGGACGCCGCGACCCAGCGGATCGACAAGACCGTCAGCAAGCTGGGCACGGAACTGAAGCCGCTTCAGGAGCAGCGCAAGGTGCTCGACCGGCGGATCGCCGGGGCGAGCGGGTCGGGGCGGGCCACCGACGAGTCCGAGCGCAGCAACCTGGTGTCGGAGATAGCGGATCTGCAGGGGCGGATCTCCAGCCTCAAGTCCCTCGACACCACTCCCGGCGACATCGTCCGCAAGGGCGACCCGCCGGCCTTCCCCTCCAGTCCCGGTCTCACCCTGCTGCTGCTCGCCGGCGCCGTGATCGGTCTGGTGCTCGGCATCCTGGCGGCGTGGGTCCGCTCGGTACTGGAGCCGCGGGTCCGGTCGGTGGCGGACGTGCAGGACAACCTGCGGGCGCCGGTGCTCGGCATCCTGCCGCGCCGCCAGGGAGGTGCGGAGCTGCTGGAGGTCGGCCGGGGCGGCCGCGGCAACCGGGCCGAGGCCTACCGCACGATCGCCTTCCGGCTGGTGCACGACCAGCGGTTCGCCGGGCGGGGCAGCCTGCTGATCGTCGCCCCGCGGGAGAACGCGGACGCCGTCTCGGTCGCGGTCAACCTGGCCGCCGCCTTCGCCGAGATCGGCAACGACATCCTGCTGGTCGAGGCGGATCTGCGCACGCCCGGGCTCGCCCAGCGGCTGCCGGTGCACCCCGGCCACGGCCGGCCGGTGCCGGGCAGTTGGGCGGAGGGCGAGCGGCTCGCCGTGGACGCCGGAGTCGACGGGCGCTTCGATCTGCTGCCCGGCCGGGAGGTGCCCAACCCGGCGCGCACCCTGTCCTCCCCGCAGTTCGCCCGGCTGCTCAACGCGCCGTCGGGGCCGAACGAGAACGTCGTGGTGTTCACGGGTCCGCTGCTGTCGCACGCGGACGGGCTGGCCGTCGCCAAGCAGGCCGCGGGCGTCGTGGTGGTCTGTGATCTGAACGAGGTCCGCCGGGACGACCTGGACCGGGTGTGGGAGCTGATCACCACGGCCGGCGGGCACATCCTGGGTGCCGTCCTGGACAAGGGCAGCCACGGGCCGGCGCTGCGCCGGCTGTCGGACGGCGGGCCCACCCACCGCAAGCGCGGCCGGGGCCGTGGGCGCCCCGCCGTGACGCCGCCGCCCGCGCTGCCCGGCCCGCCGCCGCCCGCCGCCGGCTCCGCGCCGGCGGGCAGAGGACCCCTCGACGCCGACACCACCTCGCTGCGCAGGTGACGGCCATCCGTCCGGCGGGCTCCGACCGGCCCGCGCCGACGGTCCCCGGGCCGTCCGCGGGCGGCGGGCGCGGTGTCGCCACCACCGCCCGCGGCAGTCTCTTCGGCCTGGCGGGCTCGGCGGCGAACGCGCTGTTCGGGTTCGTGCTCGTCGCCGTCGTCACCCATGGGCTGGGGGCCCGCGGGGCCGGCGCGGTCTTCACCGGTGTCGCGGCGTTCACCATCTTGAGCAATGCGCTGAAGCTGGGGGCCGACACCGCCCTGGTCCGCTTCGTCTCCCGCGACCTCGAACTCAGCGGCGGGGGCGGCGTGCCCGGGCTGCTGCGGATCTCGGTGCTGCCGACGCTGCTGGCGAGCGCGGCGGGGGCGGCCGTGCTGGTGTGCGCCCCGGGGCTCGCCGGGCTGCTGCTGCCCGACCTGGATCCGGGGCAGGCCGCCGCGCTGATCCGGCTGTTCGCGGCGTTCCTGCCGGTGACGACGGTCGCGCTGGTGCTGCTCGGGGCCACCCGGGGGTACGGCTCGGTGGTCCCGTTCGTGGGCGTGGAGCAGATCGGCAAGCCGATTCTGCGGGTCCTGCTCGCGGTGCCGCTGGTCCTCCTCGCACCGAGTGTGGGCGCGCTCTCGACGGCCTGGCTGGTGCCGGGGGTGCTGGGTCTGGTGGCCGCCTGCGTCTCGCTGCGCAGGTCCCGCCGGACGCATCCCGGTACCGGTCGACCGCCGCCGCAGGTACGGGAGTTCTGGGCGTTCGCCGGTCCCCGGGCCATCTCGTCGGTGTTCGACATCACCGCGGTGTGGACCGGAGTGATCCTGCTGTCGGCGCTGGGCACCGCCGCCGAGGCCGGCGTCTACACCGCGATCGGGCGGCTGGTCACGGCGGGGACGCTGCTCCAACTGGCGATCCGGCTGGCGGTGGCACCGCAGATCAGCCGGCTGCTCGCGGGCGGCGACGCACCCGGCGCGCACCATCTGCACCGGCTGTCGACCCGATGGATCGCGCTCTTCTCCTGGCCGGTGTTCCTGGTCCTCGGGGGCTACCCGCGGACCGTGCTGTCGCTCTTCGGTCCGGGCTTCTCCGACGGCGCGGCGGGCCTGGTGGTACTGGCGGCGGCGTGTCTGGTCAACGTCGGCGTGGGCAACGCGCAGACGGTCATCCTCATGGCCGGGCGGAGTGTCTGGAATCTGGCTGTCGCCGGGTCCGCGTTCGTGGTCCAACTGGGCAGCGCCGTATGGCTGGTTCCGCGGTACGGGGTGCTGGGCGCGGCGGTCTCCTGGGCTCTGGCGATCGTCGTGGACAACGGCGCCTCGGCGCTGCTGGCCCGCTACCGGCTGGGCTTTCGCACCGTCGACCGCGGCTATCTGTGCGCCGCGCTGGTCGGCCTCGGGTCGGTGGCGCTCCCGGTGTGCGCCATGCGGACGCTATTCGGCGACAGCGTTCCTGGTCTCTTCTTGGGAATTGTTTTGTCGATTGGGGCTTTCGGGGCCGCCGTCTGGCGCTATCGTTTGCCGCTGGGGGTAGGGGAGTTCTTCGGGGCGCTACGCAAGCGTGGTTCGGAAAACTCGCGATGAACCGTGGACTCATTTCCGCACAGAAATCGTCTCGTTCCCGCTTCCTACCCCGACAATTCCCATCGCGCCATGCTTCCAGGGGGGACCTGTGCGCCAAAGAAGCAGATCTGTCCATCTCTTGCTCGCCGCAGCGGTACTGGGTACCGCATCGACGGCTCTTTCCGCCGGTCCCGCTCAGGCCACCGGTGAGACCACACTGACCGCCGATCCGCTGAGCACCTGGCAGACCGACGGCATCGTGTGGGCCATGGCCTACGCCAAGGGCATCGTGTACGTAGGAGGCACTTTCAGCCACATTCGGCCGCCGGGTGCGGCCCAGGGCACCGGTGAGGTCGCCCGGACGAACTTCGCGGCCTTCGACGCGAAGACCGGCCAGCCGCTGCCGTGCGCCCCGGCGTTCACCGGCGGTACGGGCACCATCCGGGCCATGAAGGCCTCGCCCGACGGCTCGAAGATCTACATCGGCGGCTCGTTCGGGAAGGCCGGCCCGGTGGGGCGGTCCAACACGGCCGCGCTCAACACATCCGACTGCACCATCGGGGCGGACTGGCAGCCGACGGTCAGCTCGACCGTGCGGGCCCTCGACGTCACCGACGACACCGTCTACATCGGCGGTGGCTTCGGCACCGTCCAGGGACAGACCCGCGAGCGGGTCGCCGCCCTGCGGCCCGACGGCACCCTGCTGCCGTTCAAGGCGACGATCCGGGGTTCCTCGGTCGGCAACGACCCCACCCCGGCGGTCAACGCCCTCACGGTCGCGCCCAAGCTCAACAAGATCATCATCGGCGGCCGGTTCACCTCGGTGAACGGCAGCCTCTTCGGTGTGCACGCGCTCGCCGGGCTCGATGCCACCACCGGCCGGGTCGTCAACTCCTTCACCGGCTGGATCCCCAACCGCTCGGCGGTCAAGGCCCTGGTCAACGACGGGACGAACTTCTACCTGGGTGCCGAGGGCACCGGCGGCGGGGTCTTCGACGGCCGCGCGGCCGGCCGGCTGTCCGACGGCGCCCAGCTGTGGAAGGACACCTGCCTGGGTGCCACCCAGACGGTGCTGCCGTACAAGGGCGTGCTCTACAGCGGTTCGCACGCGCACGACTGCTCCGACACCCCGGGCGGGTTCACGGACATCAACAACCGCCAGCACTTCCTGGCGCAGTCGATCTCCGACAAGACGATCCTGCCCTGGTTCCCCGACACCAACGACGGGATCGGCGAGCAGATCGGCCCGCGGGCGCTGACCATGGCCGACGGCGTCCTGTGGGCGGGCGGCGAGTTCACCACGGTCAACGACGCACCGCAGCAGGGCCTGACCCGGTTCACGGCGGCGCCGGACACCGGGGCACCGCAGGTGCCGCTGCTCAGCGGGGCGAGCGGCTCGCGCGGCCGGATCACGCTGAACTGGAAGGCGTCGTGGGACCGGGACGACGGCGTCCTGACCTACAAGATCTACCGTGACGGCGAGTACCTGACCTCGCTCAACCAGGACTCGCGCTACTGGGACCGGCCCAACATGAGCTTCACGGACACCGTGGAGCCCGGGTCCCAGCACCGTTACTCGATCGAGGTCACCGACGGCACCAATGTCTCGGGCCGCAACGGCCCGGTCTATGTGACCGCCAGGAACTGACCGCAGGGCAAGTGGGGGGTAAATGACACACCGAGTAGGTTACGCACCCGGGGTCTACGACCTTTTCCACGTCGGACACCTCAATATTCTCCGGCACGCCAAAAGCCAGTGCGACTATCTGGTGGCCGGTGTGGTGTCGGACGAAATGGCTGCCCAGGCCAAAGGAAAGGCGCCGGTGATTCCGCTCGCCGAGCGGCTGGAGATCGTGCGCAGTGTCCGGTTCGTGGACGCGGCGTTCGTCGAGACGGTGCCCGACAAACTGGAGACCTGGCAGCAGGTGCGTTTCGACGCCATCTTCAAGGGCGACGACTGGCGGGGGACGCCCAAGGGCGACAAGCTCGAACGGGATTTCGCGACGGTCGGGGTCGATGTGGTCTATTTCCCCTACACCGTGCACACATCGAGCTCCTTGTTGCGCAAGGTGCTCGACGGGCTCGCGAATTCGGCGTGAGCCCCCCGGGGTGACGCCGCGGGGTGCCCGGGCAGCACGCCCGGGCACCCGGTCCGTCCCCGGCCCTCAGCGGCCGGGGGCGGACAGTTCGCGGTACCACTTGACCAGGAACGCCACCATGAAGAGCACATGGGCGACGAGCAGACCGCAGTACAGCGCCAGGAACAGGTCCCGGCTGCCGAACAGCAGGAACATCGCGCAGAACACGCCGTAGTCGACGAAAAGCAGCGCGACGGCGCGCAGCGGGGAAACCGGTGCCGCGGGCGCCGGCCCGTTCGTGCCGGCCTTCTGCCGTTCGGCGCGCTTGAGTTGGTCGGTGAGGATACCGCCGAAGAAAACCATCACCGCCGCGAACTGGAACACGATTGGAACGAGAAACCAGCGGGGGTCGGAGAATCCGAAGTAGCGGTGGAACGAGAGCAGTACGGCCATGTGCAGGGCCAGCATCTTGGCGCAGTCGACCACATGGTCCAGCCACTCCCCCGCCGCGCTGCCGGTCCCGGTCAGCCGGGCGAGCTGCCCGTCGGCGGAGTCGAGGGCGAAACCGAGGACCAGGGCCGCGAAAACTCCGACCGCCACGGCAGGAGAGGGCCGCAGCGTCGCTATCATCACCACCCCGGCAAAGGTGAACACCGCGCTGATCATGGTGATGTGATTGGGCGTCAACTTCAGGGTGTAGCCCGCGGCGGCCAGCACCCGGCCGGCCGGCCGGTTCACATAGCGCGAATACAGGGACACCCCCTTCGCGGATTTCTGGGCCGCCGACAGCTGTCTGATCGCATATCCGAACTGGCTCATGTCCCCCACCTGATGAATGGACCCCCGAAGGAGCAACATCATGGCAGGCACGCCTTTCCCGTCAACCGGAGGTGCCACCCGCCGGTCCCTCCTGGCGGGCACCGCCGCCGCGCTGGCAGCCGCCCTCACCGGGTGCGACTCCCCGCCGTCCCCTGCCACCCGGCAGTCGACCGATGACGCGAAAGCGCCGGTGGTCACCGGCCACAAGCCCCAGGGCAAGGACGTCATCGACGTGGTGGCGGACTTCGGCGCCAAGGGCGACGGGCGCACCGACGACAGCCGGGCCTTCGCCCGCGCGTACGCGTACGCGGCGCGCCGGGTGTGGGACCACGTCGGCCGGACCGTGATCGATGTGCCCGCCGGCACCTACCTGATCCGCTCCCCCAACGCCCTGCTCGACGCCCGGGGCGGCAAGCTCAAGGCCAACGGCTTACGGTTCCGCGGGGCCGGCAAGCGCATGACCCAGCTGCTCTTCGCGCCGCACCGGGCCGAGAACGCCTATCTGTGCCGCAACGAGGACAGCTGGGCGAATGTGATGTTCGAGCAGATGGGCTTCGCCGCCGCGACCCCCGGCGCCTCGTTCTTCTACTCCTACTCGACCGGCCAGGCTCAGGACTACCGCTTCACCGAGTGCGAGTGGACCGGCGAGTGGACCTACGGGGTCGCCCTGGACGGCAGCAACACCAACTCGGAGATGCGCTGGGACGCCTGCCGGGTGGGCGGCGCCTACCGCAAGGCGTTCCTGTACTCCGGGCTGTCGCAGAAGTCGCTCAGCCACCCGCAGCAGGACCAGTTCCTCAACTACTGGTTCAACGACATGAAGGTCGAGTACGCCTGGGGCAACTTCCTGGAGTTCCCCTACGGCGGCTCCATCACTTGCCGCGGCGGCTCCTACATCATCACCGGCCGCCGCCCCGACGACTCCGGCGACTACGGCCGCACCAGCACCTTCTTCCGTTTCCCGCGCGGCCCGCACCACGACTCCGTCCAGCGCTTCCACGCCGAGGACATCCGCTTCGAGGTGCGCGACCCGGACACCGTCGTGATCGACTGCGCCTGGGACAGCGGGACGGTGCACTTCAACGACTGCGACGACACCGCCCAGGCGTTCAAGTCCTTCGCGCAGGACAGCAGCCCCCACCGCTACCGCATCGGCTCCCAGGGCCCGCTGGTGCGCTACGACTCGTGCCAGCTGTCGGGGCAGCACGCCTACGAGGCGGAGAGCGGCGGGTCCGGCCCCCGGGCCCGCTACGACATGTGCCGCTTCCGCAACCACGCCCAGCAGGACTTCATCAAGGGCTCGGGGGACCGGGTGTCCTTCGTCGACTGCCTGGGGTCCTGAGCGGGCCGGCGGCGATGGCGGGCGCGGGGCTCCGGCCCGGCGCCCGGCTGCCGACGGTGATCAACGGCACACGTACTGGTCAGTAGCGTTCTCCTCGTGCGGGCCTAGAGTGAGGGCCGAACGGCGCCGCCGGACCCCGGCGGCCTCCCGCCCTCCGAGCCGACCAGGGAGACTGCATGCGCTCTCCGAAGGACTTCTTCCGCCCGCTGGCCGTCGGGGCGCCGACACCGGTACGCGAGGTACCGTTCCGGCCGTCCCGGATGATCCACTTCTTCGACCCGGGCAACGAGAAGATGGCCGCGAAGGTGCCGTCCATCGTCCCCACCGTGGACGTCCTGCTCGGCAACCTGGAGGACGCGGTCGCCGCCGACCGCAAGGAAGCGGCCAGGTCGGGCCTGGTGAAGATCGCCAAGGCCACGGACTTCGGCGACACCCAGCTGTGGACGCGCATCAACAGCCTGGACTCGCCCTGGGCATTGGACGACCTGCTGACCCTGGTCACCGAGATCGGCGACAAGCTGGACGTCATCATGGTGCCGAAGGTCGAGGGCGCCGAGGACATCCACTACGTCGACCGCCTGCTCGCCCAGCTGGAGGCGAAGGCACAGGTCCAGCGGCCGATCCTGGTGCACGCGATCCTGGAGACGGCCACCGGCGTCGCCAACGTCGAGGAGATCGCCGGCGCCAGCCCCCGGATGCAGGGCATCTCGCTCGGCCCCGCCGACCTGGCCGCCAGCCGCCGGATGAAGACCACCCGGGTCGGCGGCGGCCACCCCGGATACCTCGTGCGGGAGGACCCGCACGGCGCGGACGGCGCCGCGCCGCGGGCCACCTTCCAGCAGGACCTGTGGCACTACACCCTGGCGCGGATGGTCGACGCCTGCGCGGCGCACGGCATCCTGCCGTACTACGGCCCGTTCGGCGACATCAAGGACACCACCGCCTGCGAGGACCAGTTCCGCAACGCCTTCCTGCTCGGCTGCGTCGGCGCCTGGAGCCTGCACCCGGTGCAGATCGGCATCGCCAAGAAGGTCTTCTCGCCCGCGCCCGCCGATGTCGCCTGGGCCCGCCGGGTCATCGAGGCGATGGGCGACGGCACCGGCGCGGTGATGATCGACGGCAAGATGCAGGACGACGCCACGTACAAGCAGTGCCAGGTGGTCGCCGAACTCGCCGACGCCCTCGCCGCCCGTGACCCCGAGCTGCGCGACGCCTACGCCGCGGCCGAGAAGGAGTAAGACCCGTGTCCGACGCGATCCTGCGGCCGCGCCGCTCCGTGCTCTACATGCCCGGTGCCAACGAGCGCGCACTGGAGAAGGCCAAGTCCCTGCCCGCCGACGCGCTGATCCTCGACCTGGAGGACGCCGTCGCCCCCGACGCCAAGGCCGACGCCCGCAAGCGGGTCGCGGCCGCCGCGGCCTCCGGCGAGTACGGCTACCGCGAGGTGACGATCCGGGTCAACGCGCCGGGCACCGCCTGGCACGCCGACGACCTCCGGGCCGCCGCCGAGGCCGGTCCGGACGCGGTGGTGGTGCCCAAGGTGGAGTCCGCGGAGACCGTGCGGGAGGTCGAGCGCGCGCTGGAGGCCGCCGGCGCTCCGGACCACACCGCCCTGTGGGCGATGGTCGAGACGCCGCGCGCGATGCTGGACGCCCGTGCGGTGGCCGCGGCCGGTGAACGGCTGACCGTGCTGGTGATGGGCACCAACGACCTGGCCAAGGAGCTGCACGCCGAGCACGTCCCCGGCCGGGCGCCGCTGCTGACCGGGCTGTCGCTGGCCCTGCTGGCGGCCCGCGAGAGCGGCAAGGTGATCCTGGACGGCGTCTACAACGACGTGAAGAACCCCGAGGGGTTCGAGGCCGAGTGCGTCCAGGGCCGGCAGTTCGGCTTCGACGGGAAGACGCTCATCCATCCGTCGCAGGTCGAGCCCTGCAACCGGGTGTTCGCCCCGTCGGCGGAACAGATCGCCCGCTCGCGGAAGATCATCGACGCGTTCGACGAGGCCACCCGCGAGGGACGCGGCGTCGTCACCGTCGACGGCCGGCTGATCGAGAACCTGCACGTCGAGGACGCGCGGCGGATTCTCGCCCTCGCCGAGGCGCTCGACGGGCGCGGGTAGGGACGCGCCCGTCCAGGGCCGTCCCGGTGAATCCCATAATCGGACAGGGTGAACATGTGAGGCGGGCCGCTGCTCCTGCTAGGTGGATGCGGGCATCCGGGATACCAACATCCGGGGACCATCGATGAGGTGCAGGAGCACACTGTGAAGAACACGGCACGTGTCAATTTCGTGATGGCGGGCGCCTGCGGCCTGCTCCTGGCCGCAGGCGGGGCCGCGCCCACCCCGGCGTGGGCCGGGTCCGGCGGCGACGGGGTCTCGAACAGCAACACCGTCGCCCGCTTCGACGCCAGGTTCAACTGCGGGCCCCGGGCCAGGTTCTGCATCAACGGGCCGGTGCTCAGCGGAAATCCCGGGCGTGCGCAGAACGTCTATGTCTCCGGCTCCAACAGCAACAGCGGCAGCCCGAAGAACACCAACGGAAACACCAACGACGACAGCGGCGGCACCACCGGCTCCGCGAAGAAGTCCAGCAACAACATGCAGCACGTCGGCCACCACGGCAGCCAGAAGCTGTGACGGCACGCTGATCCGCACCGGCCCCGGAGCCCGGGGCCGGTGCGGATGCCGACGCGGAAACCACGCTCGCCCGGCGGAGATCCGCCGGGCGAGCGTGTGCGGGCCTTCGGACGTACCGGGCCCGTCGGCGCAGGTCTGCGGGTCAGTGGAAGAGCAGGCCGCCGAGGATCCGCTGCACGTTGTTGGAGCTCCCCGTGGAAGCGCCCGTGACGGAGTTGGCGCCGTTGGTGGTTCCGTTCGTGTTGGAGAGATTGCCGCTGTTGTTCGGGTTTCCGTGGTTGATGAAGTTGCCGCTGTTGAGGCTGTTGCCGCTGTTCACCGGCCCGTTGATACAGGCGTGGGGCGAGGCGAGCACCGGCGACTTGTAGTGGACCTGGCCGAGGCGGTTGTTGCAGACCACGCCTTGGACCGTGCCGGTCACGCTGCCGACATCGGCGTCCGCCACTGCCGAGAGCAGGGATTCCGGAATCGTCACCGCCTCGGCGACCCCGCCGCCGAGCAGCACCAGCCCGCACGCCCCGACGACGCTTCCCGCCCGCATAATTCTTCTCACGATGCTCCTCGCCTCTTCATCCTTCTGCTGCCAGACGTATCGTGCTGCCGTTGTCGGGCCGCAGCGTCGTTCAACCCGCGGGGAGCAAAACGCCCGTCGGCCACAATCAGCCGGGTGGCCCAACAATCTGCATGGCCGCACGGGCCGTCCGGGCCCTTCCGGCGCTCCGGTGTCCGCTGCCCGCGGGCCGGGGCGGCGGCCGTCCCTAGGTGGTGCTGTGCGGATGGCAGGCCGTGGCCGAACGCGGCGGCCAGGTCTGGGGGTCGAGGATGCCCAGGACGTAGGCGCGGGCGACGAGGGCGGGTCTGGTCGGGGCGTCGAGGAGGTCGCGCAGGCGGCTGAGGTGGTAGTCGACGGTCTGCCGGGAGAGGTGCAGGGACGTGGCGATCTCCGCGTTGCTGCGGCCGGCGGCCAGCAGGGACAGGATGCGGATCTGACTGGCGGTCAGCGCGGGGTGGGCTTCGTGGGCGAGTCCGTGGTGGGTGACGACCGCCCAGACGCTGGTGGCGCGGTGCGCGCTCCGGCCGACCGTCGTGAGGTGCAGCCGGGCGCGGCGCTGCCGGCCACGGGCGTCCAGGAAGAGGGCGGAGGTCTGGATCCGCCGGCTGCGGCGCGCTATCAGGTCGTGCCAGCCGCGCCGTAGCGCCCCTAACTCCGGTGCGGGCGCCAGCATCGTGTGGGCGCGGCGGCCGACGAGGTCGGAGAGCCGGGTCTGCAGCAACTCCGCGGCCGCCGCGCTCGCCTGCTGGATCCGTCCGCCCGCGGAGATCAGGGCGCAGGCCAGTCCGCTGTGGTCGCGCAGCGCGTGCAGGCTCTCCTCGGCCTCCCGGCGCTGGCGCAGGGCACGGGTGTAGTCGCTGATGTCGACATAGATGCCCGCGACGCAGGTCTGGCCGCCTTCCCTGACGGGGAAGCGGTGGCCGACCGCCTGCCCGCTGGTGCCGTCGGCACGGTGGTAGGTCAGGGTGTGCCGCACGGGTTTGCCGCGGGCCAGCACCTCCTGGTCCAGGGCGAGGACCTGCGAGGAGTCGGCGGGGCCGTCGATGTCCGTGACGTACCCGCCGATGACGTGTTCCGGTGTGGTGCCGTAGAGGTGGGCGTAGGCGTGGTTCGCCCAGAGGTAGCGCCCGCTGCCGTCCCGGATGAAGGCCGCGGCGGGGGCGAGGTCCGCGAAGGCGTCGTAGCGGCGGACGGCGGGGGCGCGTGGGGCGACCTCCACCGCCAGGCCTCGGGAGCGGCCCTGCCGGGGTACGCCGAGGGGCCAGTTCACATCGAAGACACGACCGTCGAACTGGGCTTGCCAATGGCTGGATTCCGGTGCTGCGGCCGGCTCGGGGAGTTCGCTCCGCACGGCGTCGAGGAACCGTTGGGCTGTCCCCGTGTCGTCGAAGGCGCCACCGCCGCTGTCGATCACGCGCAGCTCACGGTCGGCCTCCCACCAGGACACCGGGAGGTGTTCGAGCAGCGACTTCAAACTGGTCTCGTCCACGACGGGCCCCTTTTTGTGGTGAAGAGTTCAATGGTTTTGGACGGCGCGCCATGGCCATAGGTATCCCCCAGCGTTGCGCGACATGCCCGGTTCTCGGCCGATCTGGCGCGTCCGCGCACCTCCCCTCCGATACGGCCGCCATACGGCATCACGGAACCTTCACCGTTGATCAACGGGTTCCACAACTCTGGCATTTGCCTGAGCGGTTGCGGCCCGATGCGGGGAACCGTGA